>ERZ781399.3245-NODE-3245-length-12663-cov-4.510787_pt1 | contig 12663 bp, 8 predicted proteins | sample MGYA00511014_ERZ781399 | MGnify/ENA primary metagenome ERZ781399 (study PRJEB29847, sample SAMN06458254) | wastewater metagenome | isolation source: Wastewater bioreactor | place: South Africa: Cape Town | study: EMG produced TPA metagenomics assembly of the...
AGACACTTCGGACTAGTCATGACGCCCGTCATCCCTTAATTTTCGCTTTCTTGGGGTGGTGAACCTTAGAAATTGACACAACAGATAAAGAAAGTTTCTATGGTGATATTAATCTTGTCTTTGGAATTACATTTCCATTAATGAAATTCGACTTTGAAATGCAGCTATTATCTTAACCATTTCTATTTAAAATCAAAAACAATGCTCAAACGGTTATTTCTCAAAGGATTTGTCAAGTCATTGCAACTGATGCAGAATATCGACGAACACCTGTTGCATTTCCTTCGGTTGGTTTATTAATTGGTGTTGCTGAACGATATTCAAATTGCATCGACAACAACATGTTCACGTTTATCTTGTTGATTTCTATATTGTTCGACGAGATCGAGACAATGGAGTCAAAACTTATGAACTACTTTCACCGAACGATATTTTATATCTTGGTCCTCATAAAGGAGATTATATGTTTCATTGTCATAATCTTATTCATGAAGATGACGATTATATGATGAGAGCTTTTAGTGTTATTGGTGCACACCCATTTATTATTAATGGTTTCGCGAATATTATTTATAGTAATTAGAATTAATATTTCAATCCAATGTTAGGTGATGCAGCTGCCAAATCTTCAGCATCGTGGCCACCTATTGATCAACAATTAAATGGTACAATCAATCCGTGGGTTTCATATTGGTGTAATCTATAAATCAATCTGTTTTTTTTTCTTTCATCAATAATAAATTTGTCATTCTCCTTTCGTATATCAACTGTTAATCATTCTCATATTTCAATTTTCTTATCTTTTATGAATCGACAAAAAGATTCGATTTCACCGTATTTTTCTGTGAAATCAACAGAATATGGTGGACGAGGATATTTTGCCAATTGTGATTTAACTGAAGGTACAATCATTCATCAATGTCATTTGCCTTTGAGTTCATCAATTCGACGATCGTTTAAAAAAGAAGTTTGTGAATATTGTTTTAATTATTTGCATGGAAAGACACTCAAATATAAATTGATGTCACTTTATTTCTGCTCACAATCGTGTTTGAATTCTTTTCAAGAGTTGGATATTGACAATCTCTTTTTACAAAGTTTATTCAATGTTGAAAATCTATTTGTTAAAGGACTCAAACGACAACAATCAAATCAACGAGAAGACGAAAAAGAAGAAGAACAAATGATTCGACAGTTGAAACAAAGTGAAAATATCGAATTATTTATTGATGAAAAATGGAAACAAATGGAAATCGAATTGGAATTGAAATGTAAACAAAAACATGTAATTCCTTCGATGAATGAAAATGAATATTTAGAAATGAAATATATTTTGGGCGTTGTTTTTCAAATGTATAAACAAGAAACATTTGAAGTTGAAGTATTTGAACATTTACAATCGAATGATGTGGCCAAAGTGTTTGCATATCCTTATTTACTTTATTCGTATTTAAAAATTTATAAAATTTTGAAATTGTCAACACAAAAGAAATTGCAGAAGTATATAAATGCAAAGACAATTCGTTCAATAATTGGTAAACGATTAACAAATGTGTTTGGAATTTGGTGTGAAGATGAATTAGGAGAAGAGAAAGAATTCTTTGGTTATGCTCTTTATCCATCGGCTTCATTTTTCAATCATTCATGTCAACCAAATGTCATTGATCAACGAATTCAATCCAAATATATTTTTAAACTTTCAAGAAATGTTCAAAAAGATGAAGAACTTGTCATTAGTTATATTCCATCAGAGAATATTCCTTTTCAATTGAGACAACAACAATTAAAACAATGGTTTTTCGATTGTTTGTGTCAACGATGTCTCAATAAATCATAAAGACATAGAATATAGATGTCGTCAGATTTAAATTTAAATTAGTCATCGTTAACTTTTCGTTTTTTTTTTGTTGGTTCGAAATCATTCGATGTTTCTTCAATCTTCAATAAGTTTACTCGATTCGATTTCACCGTATTTCTCTGTGAAATCAACGAAATATGGTGGTCGAGGATGTTTTGCTAATTATGATTTAACTGAAGGTACAATCATTCATCAATGTCTTTTACCTTTGAGTTCATCAATTCGACGACCTTTTAAAAAAGAAGTTTGTGAATATTGTTTCAGTTATTTTTATGGAAAGACACTCAAATATAAATTGATGTCACTTTATTTCTGTTCTCAATCGTGTTTGAATTCTTTTCAAGAAATGGATATTGACAATATCTATTTACAAAGTTTATTCAATGTTGAAAATCTATTTGTTAAAGGACTCAAACGACAACAATCAAATCAACGAGAAGACGAAAAAGAAGAAGAACAAATGATTCGACAGTTGAAACAAAGTGAAAATATCGAATTATTTATTGATGAAAAATGGAAACAAATGGAAATCGAATGTGATTTATTATTATCGAAATTAAAAACGAAAGAAAGAATTAATTTAATTCCTTCAATCAATGAAAATGAATATTTAGATATAAAATATATCATTGGAATTCTTTTTCAAATGTACAAACAAGATTTCTGTCTAGCAAATAATAATATTTTATCGTTTGAACTTGATTTATTTGAACATTTACAATTGAATGATGTGGCTAAAGTGTGTGCATATCCTTTTTTACTTTATTCTTATTTGAAAATTTATAAATTTTTAAAATTATCGACAATTAGTCAATTGGAATGTTATGTAAATACATCGATGATTCGTTCAATTATTGCAAAGAATTTGACAAATGCTTTTGGTATTCGATCACTTGATGAACCTGATGGAAATAAAGAATTCTTTGGTTATGCTCTTTATCCATCGGCATCATTTTTTAATCATTCTTGTCAACCGAATGTTATTCATATTCGAATTGGATCAAAGAAAGTATTTCAACTTTCAAGAAACGTAGAAAAAGATGAAGAACTTGTCATTAGTTACACTCCTTTTGAGAATATCGAGTTAGAAAAGCGAAAACAAGAGATTAAAGAATGGTTTTTCGATTGTATTTGTCAACGATGTATTAATAAAGAATGATTTTGTCTTTGAAAAAGATTGTTATCATCCCGTTGCAAAATCAATTTAGATAAGATCGAGAAAATCTCACCTTGAAAATAAAGATTCAATTTCTCGATAAGACAAAGATTTAATTCGTTTGTTGTGAATGTAAATACACAAATCATTCGAAAGAAAACGATGGTTAACTCAAGTTTATTCGTTCTATTGATATTTTGTTTGTTTTGTCCTTGGAATGTTTTAACAAAAGAAAATAAAACAACATCGACTGACAAATTGTATTGTGCTTCATGTTCATATGAATACACATTTGCTCAATTACAAAATCAATCGAATTGGCAATCACCTTGGTCTCGTTGTTCCAATCAAACACAATTAACATCAGCAGATTTTGCTGCAACAGCATGTCATACACTTCTACGTATTGATTATGCTCGACAATACGTTACAATCTATTACAATGCTTCATATCGATCTCAAGAAAAATTATCTGATAACAATCAACGAGTTGTTTTAGAAACAACATTGAGTACCAATGGAACTCAAGCTCAACTCAAAGCTTTTTATGAATGTTCTTTTGAAGATAATTGTCATTTACCTTTGAAACAATTTCTTCAACTTCAAACGGCTTTAGGTTTTATTCGTTTCAATTACACCAAATTAATTCAACAATTAAACAAATTTTATAAGAAACCGAAAAAAGAAATGACGACTTATTTTCATGCCGATACTTTAACATCGACTGTCACTGGTTATTGTGGAGATATTACTCTTTTTGATAAATTATCTCTCAAAATTGATCAACCAAAATGTTCAAATAAGAAAAATAAATTAAAATCGAAATCATTCGAATATAATGAAGAATTAAAAACAAAGGTTTACACATGTAATGCTCAAAACAATGCTATTTGCAATAATGAAAAACAATTAAATCAATTCTTAAAACAAATTATTCGATTTGATTATCTTCAAAATTTCCTTGGACTCGAATAACTATTCACCGAATTTTGTCATCAAATAAAAACAAGAAAATAATAAAAAAAAAGATTCTTTCGCTTTAAATAAATCTACATAGAAACTAATTAAGAAGATGCAAAAGAAAAATAAATATCATCATGTGAAACCATAACAAATCATTGTATTTCGGATTCTTTTTTTCATTTTCATTTTCATTTCAATTGAAAACGAACGAAATGAAATTGAATAGAATCTCGCTTGAAACAAGTCTGCATGTTCCACGTTTATCTGTTAAATCATGTCCTCATATTCAAACAAAATCTCGACAACATCGACATCACACCAAATCAATTCGAAATCGACTCGAATCCATACCTACTATTCAACAATATCATCAAACACAAACAAATTCACTATCTTCTTTTCGTGAGCTTATTCATTATTCAGTCGAATCTTCCAATGGACAAACGGAAACATTTCATCGAAAAAGAAAAATATCCGAGTATAGTTGTTATTTTTATCAAGTGTTGACTTCATTTACAAATATATATATTTTTCATTTTTCATTTCATAGTGAAAGAAAACGACTTTGTAGTCGAGCTTTCTGTTTTTGTTGTTGTTTACTATCGTGTATCATTGTTCTTTTGGCTCTACTCATTCCTATATTCATTATTTTCCTAACTCCAGTATCGACAACAGAAGTAACAACAACGAGTACAATAACAACAATATCAACAACAGAAACAACAACAACAACAACGAGTACGATTACAACAAGTAGTACAAGTACAACAACTGAAACAACAACATTAGGTCTTCCAACTTGTTCGACTTGTATGATTAGTTATACGGATAATATTAGTAGTGTTAATATTCTTGGTAATTTAAGTTGTCATGCTGCTTGTCAAACAACAAATTATTATAAAGGTAGTACAGTTAGTTTTCCAAGTTTAAACTCGTTTTGTAATGGTATTGTGACTGATCTATCGACGAATATGTTTTGTACTTTTCGTTTAACCTATTATTATTCAAGTAACAATACAATACATTATGATGGTCCTGTCTATGGCAATTATACGTCTGGTCCTAGCACTGGTTTAGGTGATTTTAATGCTTATCTCGCTCGTTGTCTTGCAAATACAAATTATTATTGTTGTTGTGGATAGAATTCATTGATTTCTTTGTTCGAATTAACAATCGATGAAGAACGGGAAAATACTCATTTGACAATGAACTAAAATTTTGTTGTATATCATATATCATATACAGATTTACTCACAAAATATTTCAATTCTCTCCAATTGATTCATTCGATAACATTTCATATTTTTTCAGTCTGAAATTTAGAATTTATTCGATCAAGATGAATCAATGGATGTACTAAAAACAACACTTCTTTTTCTTTACATTTTTGTTGTTTATCTTCAATGAAAAACTGACGAGATAACGATTAGAAACGAAGAAAGAAAAAATGTCGTTGTATCGCGTTTGTTCTCCACCACTCAATGAAATTGAAGTTTATCGACAAGAATCAGATTCGATTTCGATTCCATCATCACCAACTTATGGACTCGATGCTCCATTAGGTTTATTAGCATCGAATATTTTCGCTCCTTTGTATTTATATGGAACATTACGTGGTAAATTTCAAGTTTGGCAACGAATTTTAAATGATATTAGCAAACAAATTGATTTATGTGAACCTTGTTTGGATTGTGGTTGTGGAAGAGGAATGGTTTTAATTCAAATTGCTCATCTCAAGAAAGAATTTACTCATAATTGTAGTTATAGATCAGTATTGCCTGTGTATGGTGTTGATATATTTAATAGTTTCGATCAAACATCAAATTCTCCTCTATCAACTTATCGAAATGTTGCTTCAGCAAATCTATTGGATTATATTGTTGTTCATACGGCTAATTTTGTAAATCTTCCTTTCAAAGATAATAGTTTTAGTTTAGTAACATCATCATTAGCTATTCATAATGTTAACAATCGACAAGATAAACAACGTGCAATTCAACAATGTGCAAGAGTAACTAAACCAAATGGTTGGTTAATTAGTGTTGATTTAAAAGGAAATGTCGCATTTTATCAACAAATTTTACGAGAACTTCATTGGCAAACAATCGAACGATATTGGGCAGGAATTCAAATGATGTTTGGACTTTGGCCTTGTGAAATTTTAAAAGCACAAAAACCACAACAATTATCCGATAGTTTTCATTCGAATCAAACAAATTGATGTTCAATTGTTGTTACAACTAACAAATATTTTATTCAACTTTCAAGATAAATTGTCAAATAAAATTGATTTTTATAGAAATAAGCATATAACGAAAAAAATACTCTCTGAGATTATACTGTAATTACCGTCACTTGCACTTCGAATTCACTAAAACAGACGAATATCTCGAAATGATTCTCATTTATAATGAAAATGGAACTTTTCAACAACACAAATTCTTTTTACTGGTTGTTCCAATCTATTGGGAATTGGTTTAAATAAATCTACTGTTGGTGATATCAATCATGATTTCATTATTAGTTTTTCAAAATGAACAAATTTATTTAACAAATATGAATTGTTGATCTTTTATTCTCGTTTATGATGGACAGATCAATGTGAATGAAGATATTTACCAATGATTGTTAATTTCCATTCATTGGAATAAATCGATGATGGATAAACATAGAGAATAAATGTGATGATTTGAGGAATAAATGAAATCAAATAAAATGTTATGAGAACATATCGAAAAGGACTTGTTTCAATATTTCGACAACCAAATGTAAATGAAACGATGAATAATGGTAATGAAAATAGAGAAAATATCGATGGAACAAGCATTATCGTTGGACGTGTTAACACATCACGATTATCTCGTAGAACTTCTCGTAAACGATCGAATCGATGATGAGATTCACTTGGAGAAGATAAATCTTCATTTCGATTCATTGTTGTTTCTTCTTTGACAACATCTCTAGAAAGATTTGATGTATCACTAATATTCGATCGTCGATTGAATCTATTGATTTTCATTTTATTTTTAATAATTACACAAATAATTGTAATTGTACAACAAATATTAATCAAAATAGGTAAAATCGAATGAGTAATCGACACTGTTTGATGAACTATTCTCCACATCGATCGATATTCACCAGTAAAATCAATAACACATAAAGCATGATGATTCGAACTATTATTATTTACATTTTCACTAAATGCTCGCATAAATTTCAATTCATAAATACTTGACAAGAATGTTATCAAACAAATAAATGTAAACATACGTCGAATAATATGAACTTGTTGAAACCAACAACGTTTTAATACAACACTCGAATAAACACGTTCAACACCAACTAAACAAGATAACCAATCCGACAAACGAATTGAACAAGATAAACTGTAACTTAACATTTTACAAATTAAATTATTCAATTCGAAACTTAAACGAACATTTGTCACGATTAAACTCAAATGAATCAAACGAATTCCAACAAAGATTATATTCAATTCATTAATTATACTCAAATAAGACAAATAATGACCAACATTATTTAATAAACATTTTCGACGACGAAAAGTTAACAATGAAAATAAATTACTTGGCAAAGAAACGATTAACATCAATGAACAAACAACAATGATCAACAGAATAACAGTTCGTTGTTTCGATGATGAAATTAAATCGATATAAAATAATTGATCTAATGTAAATGCAAATGAATCAGAACTAAATTGACATTGAAATCCTGAATGACATTCAGGACATAAACAAATAAAGTCATTAATCTTATTCGGATTGCCTTTTAAACAACGACCATTCGATAAACAATATGAACATTGATCTAATCGATGATCATAAGTTAAACATTCAACATGATTATCATCAAAACTACACAAACATAAATACCAATCATCATAGAAACATTCCAAACTACGATTCTCACCACACAATCGATGATATTCAATCGGAGAACGATCTTTCCATTTCTCACGACGAATATCAACACATTTCGTTGTTTCATTCATTCGAATTGTTTTATTTACAAATGTTCGATTCAAATTCAATGAAACAAGAGAAATTTTAGGAAACATATCTTGATAAGATTCATACAATTTCATTAAAACGATTTCAGGAACCAAATCTTGACCAAATGATGATTCCAACGAACCCAATTCATCTTTAACTATCTTTTGATCAATTAAAATTAAATCAAGTGAAACATATTCGATACGAAAATATTGAATTACACTTGTCCATCGACCAAGATTTTCATCGAAATTTAAAAGAATCTGCGATTTCTTCAATTGACATCGATCACCATAGAATTCATCATCACATAAACAAACAAATTCACGTGGATTCTTTTTTGGATAACATTGACCTTGATTTTTACAAGGATTCAATGAACATTGATCATATTCAAGTTCACATCGATCACCAAATCTATTCAATGGACAAATACAAATCGGCAATTTACCACGAGTCAATCGAGATTTGCAAATTGATTTTGACGAACAATAACCAACATCATCATCATTGTCATGACAATCTTCATTTAAACTAACATTCAACGAACAATTATCATCATTCAATCGTAATACTTTTGATAGACGAACAACAGGTAAAAAATCAAATTCGATTTTATATCGCCAAAATGCAATTAACAATGGTTTCTCATTCGATTTCAATTCATACATTTCAATTGAAATCGAATAACGATTCGGATTTTGTTGAAACCAACGAGGATAAACAAATTCAAGTAATGTTTTACGAAAGAGAATTTCTTCGACAGACATTTGTTCGATTGACAATGTTTCATTTTCATATTGAAATAGAACAACTAATTTAAACATCATCGAACTTTCATTTCGTTTCTTTAAAATAAACCAATCCAACGAAATATTTAAATGAAATAAAAAATTCAATCGATGACCATAGAATTCACATCGATCACCATAATAATAAATTGGACATAGACAAACGATCGAACCATTCAACGAATAAACAGGAAAACCACGATTACATCCGAATAATTGACTTGTCCAATTCAATGGTAAAGACTCGTCTTTTGATTGATTGACATTCGAATTCGATGAATCAATGAATTGATGTTGTTCTAATTCAATGATTTTCTTTTGATTTGTTCGTTGAAATTGTTTTTGTTTTCGATAAGGTAAAGTCGTTGTTGTCTTTGTTCCTTGATAATCACACATATATTCATCTTCACCATTGAAACAATCTCGAATTTGATTACATCGACCATTGATAATACACGTTCCATTTAAACAAACAAAATCTTCAATATTTCCACATGTCGATGTATTTTGTCTTTGAGTACATTGAAATTGATCATCATCAATGTTGGGACATGTCATTGCACAAATTAACCAATAAGGAATACAACTACCACTCGATTGACACCAATAATTATAACCAAGCATTGATCCACTCTCATCACATAATTCCATTGTATTTCGTTCATCAATTGCACCATGACAATCGATATGACCATCACCAATCTTTGATAAACTTACACAAGGACGATTCAATGTTAAATTATCCATTGGATTCAATGTTTCAATACGAAGACACAAAAATTCCGTGTTGGGATCACAAAATTCATTGAATGAATTATTCAACATTGGTTGTTCATCCGATGCATCTGAACAATCCCATTCACCATCGAACAACCAATTCTTATCGATACATTGACCTGTTCGACATTGCCATTCATTCGATGAACATTTCCATGATCGTTGACATAATTCAATGTTTTCATCTTGTTTTGAATTTAAATGCCAAAATGTATCACAATACGAACGAAATGAAATCGTCGGTTGTTGACGTTGAGACGAAGAAGATTTCCATGATGATTCAACATATTGTCGAATTAAATGACATTCATCTCGTAATCGATCATTACAATTCATATCCGACAATTTCTTCTGTTCACCTAACCATAATTCATCGAATCTATTCGAACAATCATTTTCACCATCACCAAGAAGATTTACACTCAACCACGAACTTTCATTTGATGACGAACAACGAAAACGATGATTTGGATTCAATGATGACATCTTTTGTCTTGTTCTTGTTCTTGTTGTTCCATTCGAATTCAATTTGGGACAATAAAAGTCGACAATTGTTTGTAAAGTTAAATTATATGAAAATGGTTGAATTTCATTGAAATCAACGAATGAATTTTGACATTTCAATGTTCCATTCAATTGAATATAATCAGGAGCAAATTTACCTCGTGTTCGTGTTCGATTATAAAAATAGAAAACATATGGAGCTACAATAGGTCCTTGAGGATATAACATCGATTCCGAAGGACAAATTCGTTCAATGAATTGTTTACATGAAATTTGTCTTCCACAAGGACACGAATATTCAGCTTGTGCAGATAAACCACATCGTAAGAAATAATTACATTGTTCTTCTTGACTTTGAATAATTAAATCTGTTTGTTGATAACCTTTGAAATGACATTTACCATTGTTCAATGTCCACATCGGTTGACTGTAATGAGTTTCACAAAGAAAATATTGATCACGTCGATTCACACATTCAGATGGCATTTTATTTGCTTTTTGAAATGCAAGTCGATCACGAATACATTGTCCATCACCACATGACCATTCATTCAATTGACATTGATGATTTTCACATTGAGAATTCAATGATTTCAATGCACAATTTCGATCATCATAAGAACCAATTTCATCTGACCAATCTAAACAATCAAATTCACCATCGAGAAAATATTCATCTGGAATACACATTCCATTCGAACAACGATATTCATCATCAGAACATTCATTCAATTCTAATAAATCACAATTCTCTTCATCCAATCCAAACATACATTGTTGAATACCATCACAAATATTTCGCCAATCTAAACATAATAAACCTGAATTACATGTCAATCTTCGATAACAGATTATGTCGCTATTCAGTTGAACATCCCAAATTAATTTCAATTTCATTTCATTGATTAAATTCAACGTTTGATCGACATTGATTTCGTCGAAAGGTAACAAATATTCACAATGTTTGCCAAATGATTGTCGATGACGACATTCACACAGATAATCATTCGATTGATCATTTAAATAACGAGCATATTTGTCGACTTGTTCAATGGTTGATTTCCATTCATGTAACATTTGTTCAATTGGCATTTGTTTTGATTGAAGTTCATCAAACCAATGAATTTGTCCACCATGATAACATTGAGAGTCATTTCGATATAAATCAATCATTTCACTTGGACGACGACAATACATTTCATTTACAATTGAAATACAATCATAAGATTCTACTGACATATCATCTCTACTTTCAAACACATAAATTTCACCTAGAACTAATTCTATGATGATGATCATCATCATCATCAGCAACAACCACAATTCTTTCATTTCTCTGATCTGGATTTTTATTAAAACAATCGATATATAGAAATATAAGAGAAAGAGAAAGATTAGATAAGGAAAAGTCCTTGATGTCAATTATGAAAGAGATGAATTTGATTCCAATGATGAGAATAGAGTTGTAATAATGTTTGTGGACATAGATTAATCATTGCGTTTGAAGTATTTGTTTGTTCAAATATTGGCCAATGTTGAGCATACGATTCAAATGAACTTTGAAGAAATGAAAGTAACGACACAAGTGGATTTGTTGACATTTGTTCAAGTCGATTTAACCATTCTTTGTAAGATAAACATTCAAATGATTGAAATTCTTTTAATAATTTAAATTGTTGATCGAATGGAATTGTTTGTTGATTGATTAAATGAACAATCGATGTTGTTGTTGATGGTTGTTGATCTTGAATAATTTGAACAATCGATTGACTAATTTTATCAACTGGAGTTAAATCGAATGGAAATATTAAATTTGGATAAGCACGTAATTGATAACAACCTTGTAACATTAAAATAAATAAATCTTTTTCCGTTGTTCCAACTCCAGATTGCGAAGATCCAGTGATTCGTCCTGGTCGAAATATCATTCCATTCACTCCACGTTTCAATGCATTCGAAACTAATTGTTCAGCAACATATTTAGTTTTCTGATAACCTCCAATCATTGATTTTAGTTGTGGTTGATCACTTTCTTTTATCATCGATTTATCATTCAATAGAAAAAGACTCAATGTTGAAATATAATAAAATGAAATTGGAAAAAGAAAACATTTGTCAAGTAAATGTTTAGTCAATAGAACATTGTCGTGTCTCAATTGTTGATAAGTCATATTAAAATTAGTATTTGCTGCACAATGAACAATTGCATCAATTCGATTCCATTCAATCGATGACAAATCATCGTTGAAATAGATCTGAATACGTTGTTGATCTTGTTGTTGAATTGTTAATTGATATTTGATGAATGTTGATTCAAGTCGATGAAGACCTTCAGCATAAGAATTTGATCGAATGAAAACAATCATTTTCATTTTTGTTTTTAATAGAAATTCATTGAGAAGAAAACAACCGAGAAATCCGGTGACTCCAGTTAAAAGAATTGTTTCCATCTTTGATGAATTTGATCGACTTGGATTGATATTGAATTGATCTAACATCGATTGAAGATCTTGTTCAATTGTATCTATATCTGACAATGTTGAAGGTTCAATTATGAGATTTGCCATTTGTTGTAAAGTCATTTTCTTATGAATT
>ERZ781399.3255-NODE-3255-length-12625-cov-3.977009_pt1 | contig 12625 bp, 10 predicted proteins | sample MGYA00511014_ERZ781399 | MGnify/ENA primary metagenome ERZ781399 (study PRJEB29847, sample SAMN06458254) | wastewater metagenome | isolation source: Wastewater bioreactor | place: South Africa: Cape Town | study: EMG produced TPA metagenomics assembly of the...
AGGGTGGGTCAAGATTCGATGGAAATGGTGGGTCAGCTTTGCGTGGAAATCAACAGAGTAGGATGCCGCAACGGTGAAAATGGGGCAAAAGAGGCGATGGTTGCCCCCATTGCCGAGGGACTACCTCATTCGTTGATCTGGTCTCGGTCGATGATGGCCAGGGGCATTCCTGGGGGCGTCGCCGGAGCAGCAGTGGGTAGCCGAGGGGCATCTCCTTGGGGCGCACTGTCGAGGAAGGCCCCGGAACTCCCCCTGAGACCCCCCATTTCCGGTTCGAGTCCCATCAGCCACCCCAGATGAATAAAAGCGCTAGTGCTACGAAAGCCATAGCGCTTTTTGCTTTTTATTCCCGCCTTGGGAATATTCGCTTCAAAAGGCTTCGCGTCTCACCGTCTTATGGACGCGGGCCGTGCCAAGGCGCCTCTTGCGGCACGCGGCTTCGCGCAGTGCCGTGCTGCTGAAACCCAGCTCCCGTTTTTCCTGATCCCGCTGCTCGCTCGGGCGAGCATCGCAATCCCGTCGTCAACCTGAGGCCGGAGCAGGGCGCGGAGCCCCGTCGTCGGGTCAGGAAACTTGATGGATGATCCAGGATATTATTGAGAATCATTTGCAATTATTAACGGTCTCTTGGGATGTTTACATGGTCACGCAAGGTGGGGGGCGACCTGATGGTTTCCGCAGGAAGTGCGGTGCTGCGGGAAAACCTTGAGGTGCGGGCCCCGATATTCCAGGGGCTGCAGGTGATCGTGTCGCTCAACAGCCGCCTCAAGGGCGGCGTGGATGGCTATGCGCCCTTCGACATCGAGGAGTCGGGCGCCTACTTCGTGCTGTGCACCGGCGAGCATGACGGGCTGGACCGCTTCGAGGCCAACGTGCTGCAGCGCCATGTGCGCATCGGCATCGATGCCGACGTGGCGGAGCGTAGCGGCTTCAGCCTGGACCTGGTGGCCAGGAGCGGCGGGCGCCGCCTGCACAGCCAGGAGGTGCTGGTGCTGCACCAGCCGCTGACCTCGGCGCTGCGTGCTGCGGCCATGCAGATCCTGTACTGCCCGTTCCAGGACGGGGCCGTGCGCGACCTGTTCCTGGGGGCGAAGGGGATGGAACTGGCGGCCGCGGCGCTCGCGCGTCCGCTGGCGCAGTGCCCCGGCGCGGGCGATGCCCTGCCGGCCGGCGAGGTGCAGCGCCTGTGGCGGGCGCGCGACCTGCTGATCGCCCGGGCGCACGAGCCGCCGTCGCTGCCCGAACTGGCGCGGGAGGCGGGCCTCAACGCCAAGAAGCTCACCGCGGGCTTTCGCCGGCTTTTCGGCATGAGCGTCTTCGAGTACCTGCAGCAGCACCGGCTGGAGGAGGCCTACCGCATGCTGTCCAGCGGCGGCTGCACGGTCACGCAGGTGGCGGCCCATGTGAGCTATGCGGTGGCGCATTTCTCCACGGTGTTCCGGCGGCGCTTCGGCATCTCGCCGCGCGATTTGCTGCGCTGAGCGCAGGTGCGCGGGCAGGGTGGCCCGCAAACGAAAGTCTTTGCGCCGCCAGCGAAAGCGCGGCACGCGGCAATTTCCTACAGTGATTGAGATTCGTTCTCAATTGCTCTGGAGATTGCCGAAATGCTCAATCATCGTGTGCCCGGCGCGGCCGCGCTGGCGCCCGTGGCGCTGGCCGTGGCGGCGCTGACGGGGGCGGGACCTGCCCGCGCCGCCGAACAGACCTTGTCCACCGTGCAGGTGCGGGGCCAGCAGCCCAAGGACATGCCGACCGAGGTGTCCGAGGGCTACACGCCGCGCGGCGTGACCGTGGGCACCAAGCTGCCCGCCACGCTCAAGGAGACGCCGCATGCCGTGTCCGTCATCACGCGCCAGCAGATCGAGGACCAGAACCTGGCCACGCTGGACGAGATCATGGCGCAGACGCCCGGCGTCAGCGTGGACCTGTCGGGCACGGGCGTGATCCCGGCCTTCTATTCGCGCGGCTATCCCGTGGAGTATTTCCAGTACGACGGCCTGCCGGTGCAGACCGGCGGCGCGTCGTGGAGCCAGCCGGACATGGTGATGTTCGACCACGTGGAGGTGCTGCGCGGCGCGGCGGGCCTGTTCAACGGCGCGGGCCAGCCCGGCGGCGTCATCAACCTGGTGAGGAAGCGCCCGCTGGGCGAGCGGCGCTTTTCCGGCGCGCTGGGCCTGGGCTCGTGGAACACGCGCCGCGCCGAGGTGGATTTCAGCACCCCGCTGAACGCCAACGGCACGGTGCGCGCGCGCATGGCCGCGGCGCTCGACAAGCGCGACTCCCACGTGGACTACGCGAACAGCGACCGCCGCTCGCTCTACGGCATTGTCGAGGCCGACCTGGGCGCAGCGACCACCGTGGCACTGGGCGCGGGCTACCAGAAGCGCGACTGGCTGCCGCCGATGATGGGCGTGCCGCGCTACGCCGACGGCGGCGACCTGAAGCTGCCGCGCAGCACCTTCCTGAGCACGCCGTGGACGCACTGGGACTTCGAGACCACGCAGGTGTTCGCCGACCTGACGCACCGCTTCGATGACGACTGGCAGCTCAAGCTCGCGGCGGTGTCGGACCATGAGACCAGCGACCTCAAGTACGCCTACGTCTCCGGCGCGGTGAATCGCACCACGCTGGCCGGGCCGCGCATCCTGGGCGGTGCCAACGCCTACGACAACCGGCAACTGGCGCTGGACGCCATGCTCAGCGGCGCCTTCCAGGCCTTCGGCCGCCGCCACGAGCTGGTGCTGGGCGCCAACTGGTACGACCGCAAGGCCGAGTCGCAGGGCGGCGCGCTGCCGGGCTTCGGCGGCACGGCGGTGGATGTGTTCCATTTCGATCCTGCGGCCTACGCCGACCCCGGCGCGGTGAACTGGACCAGCGACAGCCGCGCCGACACGCGCCAGCACGGCATCTACGGCGCTACGCGCCTGAAGCTGGCCGATTCGCTGACGCTGCTGCTGGGCGGGCGCTGGAGCTGGTGGGACGTGGAGAACACCAACATGCGTACCGGCGCGCTCACGTCCGCCTACGAGCAGAGCGGCAAGTTCACGCCCTATGGCGGGCTGGTCTACGACCTCGGCCCCGAGTGGTCGGTCTACGGCAGCTATGCCGAGATCTTCCGCGTGCAGAGCAACCTCAAGGACGAAGGCGGCAACGGCCTGCCGCCGGTCATCGGCGCGAACTACGAGGCCGGCATCAAGGGCGCGCTGTACGGCGGCAGGCTCAACCTGGGGCTGTCGGTGTTCCGCATCGTCGAGCGCAACCGCGGCGTGCAGGTCTCGCCCACCGTCATCGACAACTGCTGCTACGCCACCAACGGCAAGGTGCAGAGCCAGGGGATCGACGTGGAGGCCGCGGGCCAGCTGCTGCCGGGCTGGCAGCTCATGGCCGGCTACACCTGGAACACCAGCAAGTACAAGGAAGACCTGAAGAACCAGGGCCAGCCCTTCCGCACCATCGCGCCGAAACACCTGCTGCGGCTGTGGACGAACTACCGCCTGCCGGGCAGCCTGAGCGCCTGGGACGTGGGCGCGGGCATCAACGCGCAAAGCGGCATCTACAGCGAGGGCGGCAGCCCGGCCGTGCGCGCCACGCAGGGCGGCTACGCCGTGGCCAGCCTGCGCGTGGGCTACCGCATCGACAGCCACTGGAGCGCGGCGCTGAACGTGGGCAACCTGTTCGACCGCACGTACTACACGCGCCTGGGCAGCGGCAACTTCGGCCCGGCGAACTTCGGCAACGTCTATGGCGAGCCGCGCAACGTGCAGGTGACGCTGCGTGGGAAGTTTTGAACACCCCCTTGTCCGATGAGTACGCGCATGCATCGACGGGCGCTGTGGCGCCAGGCGCACCTGTGGCTGGCGCTGCTGCTGGGCTGGGTGTTCGCGCTGCTGGGCGCCAGCGGCGCGGTGCTGGTGCTGCGCGCGCCGCTGCTGGAATGGGAGGTGGGCGCGGCGGCGCTCACGCTGCAGGCCCGGCCCGCGCAGGGCACGCCCATGGCGCCGCCCGAGGCGTGGAAGCAGGCCGCGCGGCAGGCGTACCCGCAGTTCGCGCGCATCCAGGGCGCCGCGCCGCCACGCGCGGGGTTCCTCACCTCGGACAACGCGCTGGTCTTCGGCCCCGTGCAGGGGCGGCGGGCGATGGGCATCGCCATGCTCGACCCGTACAGCGCCGCGCCGCGCGGCTTCTTCGTCTACGACGACCTGTGGCTCGCCAAGGCCGTGGCGCTGCACCGCGGCCTGCTGCTGCCGCCCGGCGCGGGCAGCGTGGCCGTGGCGCTGTGCGGGCTGGCGCTGCTGGCGTCGCTGGCCAGCGGCATCTGGCTGTGGTGGCCGCGCAAGGCCTCGGCGAAGGCCTGGCGCGCGGCGCTGTGGCCCCGGCTGCGGCCATTGCAGGGGGCCGCGCCGTGGCGCGGGCTGCACAACGCCGGCGCGGGCTGGCTGCTGCTGCCGCTGCTGGTGATCACCGCCACCGGCGTGTGGCTGGCGCGCCCCGACTGGTTCGGCGCCAGCGCGCGCAGCAGCATCAAGCCGGTGCTGTCGGCCCTGCACGGCGCGCTGATGCTGGGCACGGCGGGCCAGGCGCTGGCGCTGGCCGCCGGGCTGGCGCTGCCGCTGCTCTACGCCACCGGGCTGGCGATGTGGCTGCGGAGGCGGGGACTATCGAAAACATAGCTGCTGGCGCGTGCCATGCCTCGTTTTCATGCAAAAAACCATTTGAAACCATTGTCTGGCAAGCGCTGCCAGCTCACTTATTTGACGAACATGGACACATTCAAGACATTCCTGCGCCGCGCCGCGTGCCTGGCGCTGCTGGCCTGTGCGGGCGCGCAGGCCGCGCAGGTCGAGGACATGGCGGGCCGCCGCGTGCAGGTGCCCGACCAGGTGCGGCGCGTGCTGCTGGGCGAGGGGCGGCTGATCTACACGCTGGCGCTGCTCGAAGGGCGGCAGGCCTTCGACCGCGTGGCGGGCTGGCAGGGCGACTTCCGCGGGCTGGACGTGCAGGGCTACGCGGCGTTCTCCCAGGCCTTCCCGCAGGCGGCGCGGGTGCCCGTGGTGGGCGGCGCCACGCCCGAGAGCTTCAGCGTGGAGAAGGCGCTGTCGGTGCGGCCCGACGTGGCCTTCATGGCGCTGTCCGGCGGCCATGGCCCGGGCCCCGGCAGCGAGGCCGTGCGCCAGCTGGAGGCCGCTGGCGTGCCCGTGGTGTTCGTCGATTTCAGCAGCCGCCCGCTCGCCCACGCCGTGCCCAGCCTGCGCCTGATGGGCCGGGTGCTGGGGCGGCAGGCGCGCGCGGAGGAGTACGTGCGCTTCTACGAGGAGCACGTGGGCCGCGTGCGCGAGCGCGTGGCGCAGGCGGCGGCCAAGGCCGGCTTCAAGCGGCCCAGCGTGTTCATCGACATGCTGGCCGGCCTGCAGGACTGCTGCGGCTCGCCGGGGCGCGGCAACTTCGGCGAGATGGTGGAACTCGCCGGCGGCGACAACATCGGCGCGGGCCGCATCCCGGGGCCGGTGGGCAAGCTCAACCCCGAGTACATCCTGGCGCGCGACCCGCAGGTCTACGTGGCCACCGGCGTGTTCGCGGCCGGCCAGGGCGGCGTGGCGCTGGGCTACCAGGCCACGCCCGCGCAGGCGCGCGAAAGCCTGCGCGAGGTGGCCCGGCGGCCCGAGACGCGCGAACTGACTGCCGTGCGCCAGGGCCGCGCGCACGGGCTGTGGCACATCTTCTACGACTCGCCCGAGCACCCGGTCGCCGTCGAGGCGCTGGCGAAGTGGCTGCACCCCGAACTGTTCGCCGACATCGACCCGCAGCGCACGCGCGAGGAGTTGTACCGGCGCTTCCTGCCGGTCCCGATGCGCGGCACGGTGTTCGTGGACGAAGCGCCATGAAGCAACCCGAATCCGCTGTCGCGCATTACCAGCGGCGCAGACGGCGGCGCCTCGCGCTGCTGGCCGCGCTGGCCCTGGCGCTCATTGCCAGCGTGGCGCTGGACGTCGCCACGGGTCCTTCAGGCATGGCCGTCGAACGCCTGCTGCAGATCCTGCGCGACCCCGGCAGCGTGCCGCGCGTGGAGGCCGTCATCGTCTGGAACGTGCGCCTGCCCTACGCGCTGATGGCCGTGCTGGTGGGCGCCGCGCTGGCGCTGGCCGGCGTGGAGATGCAGACCGTGCTGGACAACCCGCTCGCCAGCCCGTTCACGCTGGGCGTGTCGGCGGCGGCGGCCCTGGGCGCGGCGCTGGCCATCGTGCTCGGGCTGGCGCTGCCGGGCGTGCCGCCGGCCTACGTGGTGGCGGCCAATGCCTTCGTGTTCGCGCTGGCCTCGGTGGCGCTGCTGTACCTGCTGGCGCTGTGGCGCTGCTGCAGTTCGTGGCCAGCCAGGACACCTTGCAGCAGCTCGTGTTCTGGACGCTGGGCAGCCTGGCGCGTGCCTCGTGGGACAAGCTCGCCATCCTGGCCGCCGTGCTGGCGCTGTGCCTGCCGCTGGCCTGGCGCCAGTCGTGGGCCATGACGGCGCTGACGCTGGGCGAGGACCGCGCGCGCAGCTTCGGCGTGCCCGTGGGGCGGCTGCGCGCGGCGGCGCTGCTGCGCATCAGCCTGCTGTCGGGCGTGGCGGTGGCGTTCGTGGGCACCATCGGCTTCGTCGGCCTGGTGGCGCCGCACATCGCGCGCATGCTGGTCGGCGAGGACCACCGCGTGCTGCTGCCCGCGTCGGCGCTGGCGGGGGCGCTGATCCTGTCCATGGCCTCGGTGGCGAGCAAGACGCTGATCGACGGCGTGCTGGTGCCCGTGGGCATCGTCACCTCGCTGGTGGGTATACCGTTCTTCCTCGCCATCGTGGCGCGCACGCGCAAGGCATCGGCATGAACGCGGCACCGGAAAGCGGCTTGCGCGCCGAGAGCCTGCACATGCGCTACGGCGCGCAGCCGGTGCTGCGCGGCCTGTCGCTGCCGCTGCTGGCGCCGGGGCGGGTGCACGTGCTCATCGGCCCCAATGCCGCGGGCAAGTCGACGCTGCTGCGCGGCCTGGCGGGCCTGCAGGCGGCGCGGGGCCGGGTCTGGCTCGACGGCGAGGACATCGCCGGCTGGCTGCCCGCGCGGCGCGCGCGCCGGCTGGTCTACCTGCCGCAGAGCCTGCCCACGCGCACGGGGCTGGCGGTGTTCGAGGCGGTGCTGAGCGCCGCCATGGCCGGGCGCGGCGGGCAGGGCGAGGACGCGCTCGCCAGCGTCGAATCGGCGCTGCGGCGGCTCGGCCTGCTGGCGCTGGCGGACCGGCCGCTCGCCAGCCTCTCGGGCGGGCAGCGCCAGCTCGTCGGCTTGGCGCAGGCGCTGGTGCGCCGTCCGCGCGCGCTGCTGCTGGACGAACCCACCAGCGCGCTCGACCTGTACCACCAGCACCTGGTGCTCGACCGCGTGCGGCACGAGGCGCGCGCGCAGGACCTGGTCGTGCTGGCGGTGCTGCACGACCTGCACCTGGCGCTGGCCTGCGCGGACCAGGTGCTGGTGCTCGACGGCGGCATGCTGGCCGCCGCCGGCCCGCCCGGGCAGGTGATCGACGCCGCGCTGCTGGCGCGCGTGTACCGCGTGGATGCCGCCATCGGCCTGCTGGCGGGCCGCCCGGCGCTGGCGGTGGCGGGGGCCTTGTGATGGACGGCTTGCAGCCGGCGCGCGCGGTGCGCGGCCGCATGGCGCAGTGCGTGGCCTGGGGGCTGGCGGTGCAGGCGCTGCACGTGGCGCAGGGCGCGGGCCTGGCCCTGGCGCTGGCCGCGCTGCTGCGGCAGGCGCCTTTTGCGCAGGCGCTGCCCTGGCTGTTGCTGGCGCTGCTGTCGGCGGCCTTGCGCGCGGCCTGCGTGTGGGCGGGCGAGCGGGCGGCCGACGGCGTGGCGCAGCGGTTCAAGGCGCACCTGCGCGGCGCCATCCTGGCGCAGATCGCACGCCTGGGGCCGGCGGGCGTGCCGGGCCAGCGCACCGGCGCGTTGCAACAGGCGGCCGTGGGCGGCGTGGAGGCGCTGGAGAGCTACTACAGCCGCTACCTGCCCGCCGTGTGGATTGCGCTGCTCGGCGTGGGTGCGCTGCTGGCGCTGCTGGCCTGCGTCGATCCGGCCACGGCGGCGTTGCTGGCGGTGTTCGCGCTGGGCCAGCCGCTGGTCGAGCTGCTGTGGCTGCGCCGCCAGATGCCCGCCACCTCGGGCGTGTTCGCCGCGATGGGCGCGTTCGGCGCGGCCCTGCTCGATGCGCTGCAGGGGCTGGCCACGCTCAAGGCGTTCGGCGCATCGGGCCGCTGGCGCGACGGACTGGCGCGGCAGGCGGCCACGCTGCGCACGGCCTCCATGGCGGCGCTGCGCGCCACGCTGGCGCGCACGGGCCTCGCCACGCTGATCGGCCTGGGCGGCATGGCGGCGGTGCTGGCCATGAACGCCGGGCGCGTGGCGGGCGGGCAGCTCGCGCCGCAGGCGCTGCTGCTGACGCTGTTCCTCGCGCGCGAGGTGTTCCGTCCGCTGGACCGGCTGGAAAAGGCCTTCCACGCGGCCTGGACGGCGGGCGGCGCCTGGGCGCCGATCCGCGCGCTGATGGCGGCCGGGCCCGCCGTGCGGGAGCCCCTCGCGCCGCAGCCCGTGCCCGAGGGCTTCGCCATCGCCTTCGAGCGGGTGGGCTTTCGCTACCCCGGCTCTGCGGCCTGGGCGCTGCGGGACTTTTCGCTGGCGGTGCGCGAGGGCGAGTTCGTCGCGCTGGTCGGCGCCTCGGGCGCGGGCAAGTCCAGCGTGGCGGCGCTGCTGCTGCGGTTCTTCGACCCCGAGGCGGGCACGGTGCGCATCGGTGGCGCCGACCTGCGCACGCTGGCGCTGGACGCCTTGCGCGAGCGCATCGCCTGGGTGCCGCAGGACTGCACGCTGCTTGCCGGCAGCGTGGCCAGCAACCTGCGCCTGGCCAGGCCCGATGCCGGCATGGACGCGTTGCGCGCCGCTGCGCGGGCCGCCGGCATCGATGCCCACATCCAGCGGCTGCCGCAGGGCTACGACACGCCCGTGGGCGAGGGCGGCGGCCGGTTCTCCGGCGGCCAGCGCCAGCGGCTGGCGCTGGCGCGCGCGCTGCTGCGGCAGGCCCCGGTGCTGGTGCTGGACGAGCCCACCGCGCACCTCGACCCCGCCGCCCAGGCCCATGTGCTGCGCACGCTGCGCCAGCTGGCCGGGCGCTGCACGGTGCTGATGGCGGCGCACCGCCTGGAGACCGTGCGCGATGCCGACCGCGTGGTGGTGCTGGAGCACGGCCGCATCGTGGAGCAGGGCCGCCCCGCCGATCTGGCCGCGCGCCCTGGCGGCGCCTATGCGCGGCTGCTGGCGGCGCAGGCGAAGGAGGGCAGGCCATGAGGTTCGCCTTGCCGCAGGAGCTGCAGGGCCTGCTCGTGCCCGTGCGGGCGCAGCGCGCGCGCCTGGCCAGGGCCTTGCTGGCCTGCCTGCTGGCGCAGGCGGCGACGCTCGCGGCGCTGGCCTGCGCGGCCTGGCTGGCTGGGCAGGCCATTGCCGGGGCGGGAATGGCGGCGCTGCGGCCGGGCTTCGTGGCGCTGGCGCTCGCGGCGGCGGCAGCGGCGCTGGGGCGCTGGTGGCAGTCGCACGCCGCGCACGATCTGGCCTTCGCGCTCATCGAGACTTTGCAGCTCGGCATCTACGACGGGCTGGAGCGCGCCGCGCCCGCGCGCGTGCTGGGCCGGCGCACGGGCGAGCTGGCGGCCATCGCCACGGCCGATGCCGAGCTGATGGAGATGTTCTACGCCCACATGCTGGGCGACCTGGTGGGCGCGGTGGCGGTGCCGCTGGCGGGGTTGTGCGCGCTGGCGTGGCTGCACCCGGCGCTGGCGCTGCTGTGGCTGCCGTTCGCGCCCGCGCTGGCGGCCGCGCCGCTGTGGCGGGCGCGGCGCGCGGCGGCGCAGGGCGCGCGGCAGGCGCGGGCGCTGGGCCGGCTCAATGCCGACGTGGTCGAAGGCATCCAGGCCCAGCGCGAGCTGGCGGCCTTCGGCCGGCAGCGCCGCTGGCTGGCGCGCATGGCGCGGGCCACGCGGGCCGTGGGCACGCTGCAGCGGCGCGCGGCCGCGCGTTCGGGCGCCGAGCAGGCGCTGGCCGATGCCGTGCCCGCGCTGGCCGTGCTGGCGGTGGCCAGCCTCGCGGGCTGGCCGGTGGCGCAGGGGCGGCTCGACGCTGCGCTGCTGCCGCTGGCCGTGGTGCTGGCGGGCGCGGCGCTGGCGCCCATCGCCGAGGTGGCCCAGGCCGCGCGGCGGCTGGGCGACGTGCGCGCCGGCGCGCAGCGCGTGCTGGCCATCCTGCGCCAGCCGGCGCGGGTGCGGGATACGGGGCAGGCAGCCCGTCCCGCCATGGCCGACGTGTGCTTCGACGATGTCCATTTCGGCTACGTGACAGGCCAGCCGGTGCTGCGCGGCGCCAGCTTCGCCATCCGCGCGGGCGAATGCGTGGCGCTGGCCGGGCCGTCCGGCGCCGGCAAGACCACCTGCGCCCACCTGCTGCTGCGGCTGCTGGAGCCCGATGCGGGTGCCATCCGCATCGGCGGCACCGACCTGCGCGACCTGCCGCTGGCCACGCTGCGCGCGCTGGTGGCCGTGGTGCCGCAGGACCTGCACCTGTTCGATGCCAGCGTGGCGGACAACATCCGCCTCGGGCGGCCCGGCGCATCGATGGCCGAGGTGCGGGAGGCGGCGCGGCTGGCGCGGGCGCACGGCTTCATCGCCGCCCTGCCGCAGGGCTACGGCACGCGCTGCGGGGAGCGCGGCGCGCAGCTCTCGCGCGGCCAGCGCCAGCGCATCGCCATCGCGCGCGCCTTGCTGGTGGATGCACCCATCCTGGTGCTGGACGAGGCCACGGCCAGCCTGGATGCGCGGAGCGAGGCGGCGATCGGGACGGCCATCGGCCTGCTCAAGCGCCGCGGGCGGACGGTGGTGCTGATCGCGCACAGGCCATCGACCATGCGCCATGCGGATCGCGTGGTGTCGCTCCAGGACTGTTCCGGGGGGTGAGGTTCGGGCGTATGCCTACCGCGCAAGCAGCGCATCCACCGCCGCCACGTCGTCGGCCGTCAGCGTGCCTGCCGCCTGCTTCAGGCGCATGGTGCCGACGAGCACGTTGTAGCGCGCGGTGGCCAGGTCGCGCTTGGTCTGGTAGAGCTGGCTTTGCGCGTTGAGCACGTCGATGTTGATGCGCACGCCCACCTTGTAGCCGAGCAGGTTGGCGTCCAGCGCGCTCTGGCTCGATGCCTCGGCCGCCTGCAGGGCGCCGACCTGGCTCAGGCCCGACTGCACGCCGAAATAGGCGGCGCGCGCGGCCTGGGCCGCGGTGCGGCGGGCGTTGTCGAGGTCGGCGCGGGCCTTGTCCTCCAGCGACAGGGTTTCCTTCACGCGGTTCTGCACCGCGAAGCCCGCGAACAGCGGCAGGTTGAGCGCCACGCCCACGCTGGCCACGTTGGCGCGCGAGTGGATGCCGGGCATGAGCACGGTGCCGTTGGGCGTGCGCTGCACGCCGTAGCTGGCCTGCAGGTCCACCGTGGGCAGGTGGCCGGTCTCGGCCTTGCGGGTCTCCAGGCGCGCCACGTCCAGGGCCAGGGCGGCCTGGCGCACCTGCGGCTGCCGGTCTTCGGCGGTGCGTACCCAGTGGTCGACGTCCGCGGGCCGCACGCCGGGCAGCTGCACGGGCTGGGCCAGGGGCAGGGGGCTGGTGCCGGGGCGGCCGACGATCTGGTCGAGTGCCAGGCGCTTGACGTGCAGGTCGTTCTCGGCGGCGATTTCCTGGGCGGAGACGAGGTCGTGGCGGGCCTGGGCCTCGCGTTCGTCGGTCACGGTGGCGGTGCCGACCTCGAAGTTGCGCTTGGCCGCGGCCAGCTGTTCGGCCACGGCGGCCTTTTGCGCGCGCACGAAGGCCAGGGTGTCCTGCGCGCCCAGCACGTCGAAGTAGGCTTGGCTCACGCGCACCAGCAGGTCCTGCTCGGCGGCGTCGCGCTGCGCGCTGGCCAGGTCGATGCCGCGCTGGCCCTGCTCGAAGCCGATGCGGCTGGCCGGACGGTACAGGGGCTGGGATGCCTGCACGCCCAGGGTCTGCGTGGGGCCGTTCACGTCCACGCCGGGCAGGGGCGGGCGCGTCACGTCGTTGCGCGCGTAGGTCACGCCGCCGCTGAGCCCCGCGCTGGGCAGCAGGCCGGCGCGGGCCTGCTCGGCGCGGCTGGTGGCCGCCTGCAGCTGCGCCTGGGCGGCCTGCCAGGGGGCGTCATAGCCGCGGGCCAGCTCCACCAGCGCCGACAGGCTCTGCGCCTGTGCGGGGCCGGCCGCTGCGGCGAGGGCGGCGCACACCGCCAGGGATGAGCAGAGCAGCCGTCGGGGTGTGCGCATGGTCGGGTCGTTCAGTACCGCGGCACCGCCGGGTCGCATTCGTGCGACCAGGCATCGATGCCGCCGGTGATGTTGGCCACCCGGTCGAAGCCCTGGTGCGCCAGGAAGCCGGCCACGTGCAGGCTGCGCACGCCGTGGTGGCACAGGCAGGCGACGGGGCGGGCGGGGTCGAGCTCGGAGAGCCGCGCGGCCAGCTCGCCCATGGGGATGGCCGCGAGCTCGAAGCCCCGCGGCGTGACGCTGGCGGCCT
>ERZ781399.3269-NODE-3269-length-12555-cov-4.427200_pt1 | contig 12555 bp, 14 predicted proteins | sample MGYA00511014_ERZ781399 | MGnify/ENA primary metagenome ERZ781399 (study PRJEB29847, sample SAMN06458254) | wastewater metagenome | isolation source: Wastewater bioreactor | place: South Africa: Cape Town | study: EMG produced TPA metagenomics assembly of the...
ACCAAGACACACTCATATTTCAAGGAGCCCTATATATTTGTTAAGTAAATTCCTACTTACACATATATATATATACCCTTATCACACAATAAAATCAGACCCATTCATTTTAATATCGAGAAATAAAAAGACAAGAACTCAACAAAATGACATCCTGGTTTATTATAATCAATATTGCTTTATTATTCTCATCCTCACTTGTTCATGCCCGACACCGAGAACATTCAAAACGACGATATTCAACGAATAATGCTGATCCATTTGCACCGTTTGATTCATCAAATGATAATAATAATAATAATAACGTCTTTGTTGATATTGTTGATACTCAAGGAGGAATTGACCCGGAAGAAGAATTTTCTAATGATTTCATTGAACAACCAGCTAAACCAAAACCGACAACAACAACAACAACGACAACAACAACTCTACCAACTTACCAAGCAAGCGAAGAACAAATCGAACAATTTACACGTTTATTAATTGACCGTTTGAATTTAAAAGAACCACCGAATGTAACAGTAAATGTCAATGATGAAACAGGTATTCCATCGACAATTATCAAACAACTTGAACATCAAACACAAGAACAACAAAGAATTAAAGATTTCAAAGAAAAACAATACTATCGACAACAGAAACTACACGATGAAGTTTTGCCAACAGCTGAACGTGCGATTTTACCTGGTGATTCAATTCCAAACTATGCTTGTCAACGACAATTATCAGCTAAATTAAATCTTGCTGACAAAAATTTACAAACAATCGATTGCTTTCGATTTGCTAAATCACCAAAAGAAACAAAAAGTCTACCAACAAATCAATGGATAACACAATTACGTTTGTATGTTCAACGAAATTATTTCAATTGGAATGATCTCGAAGAACCATTGACAGCCGATATGTTTCGTGTCTATCAAGTTTTTCGGCCAACATCCAATGATACAACACACTATCCACCAATAGGTCTAAGCGATACAGCACGTTTGCCCATTCGACAAATCAAACAACTAAATGATAACTGGTATGAATTAACAATCGATGCGAACAGTGATAATACGAATATTCAACAAATTTATAAGCAATTAATTATGCCATGGTATGGACTTGCTATTGATCAAAATCTATATTCATCATCGACAATGGGACGATCAGTATCAGCATTTAATCGGCCATACTATCGACAATATCACGCAAGAAAACACCCGTTCTATCCTGTCCGTTCGTCGGATTCGGAAGAAAATATTCACGAAGACAACAGTAAAGAATCTCAGCAACAACATCCATACATGCTAGTTGAATATGGTGACAAAATTTTCTCATCGTCATCAGGACGTCGTGGTGCACGTGATGCTCCGGCACGTCCTGCACGTGGATGCAATCCATCAAGTCCATGTTGTCGACGTTCACTTACAATCGATCTTGATCAAGGAAATAACGCGTTAAACTTTGTTATCTATCCACGACAACTTGACATTGGCGAATGTGTCGGTTTGTGTGGTGCAGGTGGTTCGTCACTTAAACATACGGATGTCAAAAATGCCCAGCAAAATAATGAACAAAATTCAGCATATAATCTTCTCTTGCTTCAAAATGGTTTACATCATAATCGAAATGGTTCAATATTTAATAATCGTGGTGAGCATTCATCGCAATGTTGTTCATATTCTCGTACAAGTGGATTAGAGATAATGTATACAACGACCAATGGTGGACCGATTATACGCAAACTTATACCGAATATGGTCGTGGAAGAATGTAAATGTGGATTACCAGCAACAATTCAACAAGTATAGAGATAGACTGACACTGTCCCCTATGTTTCGCATCATAGTCATCATTGTTGTCATTATCGTTGTCTTGATCCACCTCTGTGATACACGTCCCCAAAAACAGAAAATCTTAAGACCGGAGGGTAAGACTCACGGAAAGTTTGAAAGAAAAAAAATATAATTAACAAAGATTCTTCTTTGGTTAACTCGGTGATTTCAAAATATCGTTTTTTTTCTTTTCTTCGTTCAAAAAACTTCTTTTTTCTTTCGTTATTATCATTTGTTGTCTGTTGTGTGTGTTTACACGTATATACATATACATATATATGTCTATCTATTATTTTTTTTCTTTTTCGTCTTCGTAGTCTCCCTCTCTCTCTCTCTTCTATTCAGAGTGCCAATTGATCAAGATTTGTACTCGAATTGGTCAGTCGTTAAGTTTGTTTTTTTTTCTTTCTTTGCTTTGTCTATTCTTCTGTCTAAAAAAATACTAAAATTGAACAAAACAACGACTACTACTACATGAAATATCTTCTGAGTGCATTCAGTAAGGCGAACAGTCCAACCGCCCAGTCGCTGAAGGCTTTTCTTCTTCTTCTTCTTCTTTTCTTCTCCTCCTTCACGTTCTTCGTCTCTTCATCTGTTTTTCTCAACATTTGTTCATAAGGAATTGTTAATTGATCGATATCAATTATAATATATCTTGAAAAAAAATATTCAGTTCTTATATCGACATAATTAAGCACACTTTAAGTCAAAGATTTAATTAAAAAACAATGAGAAAAAAATCTTCGTTAAGTATATTAAATATTTTATTTCAAAGAATAACGAATATGACTTCTTTTGAATGAATATTCAAATATTTATATTCACTACATTAGTGAATCAAACATTTTTCATAGAAGACAAAAAAAAACAAGAAAGCATGTTCTAAAGAAATCGAATCCCATGTGTTATTTTTTTTTGTTCTGATTCATTTGAAAATTTGTGTAACAAATAGCATCTCATCTTAATCGAGTATCAATCGTTCGTTCTTTTTTTTTCTTCTTTTTCTTTTAGCGTTTAACTGTATGTGTATATGTATGTGTGTGTATTAAAGAAATCTAACTATCGTTCGTTGTTTGATGACAAAAAAATAATTTGATATCTTTCGAACTCATATATTGCTTCGTGCCCTTGCTTGTCAAATGTCATTGTCGATTGTGACAACAAAAACCTGAGAGATATAAATATATCATAAGTTAAAATATACGTCAGAGTCTCTTTATCAGCAATCAATATAAACTGATGGATAGAAATACAAAACAAAAGATCCTTGAAAGATCATTCGAGAAGAGAATTAAATTGGATTTTCTTGAAAATGAAAACTATTTTATGTATGACGTCAGAAAATATTTCATTCGATATTTATATATTTAATAAAAATTCTCACGAGATTAATGCAAATAGGAAAAATATGCGTTCGCCTAGTGCACAAAGTTAAGAAACATGAACGACCATTGGAAGTACATTTATTCTTAAAAAAAATTCATAACAAGATATAAACCATGAGTTTCACCCTCTTTTTTTGTCAGTCTTTTCATTTCTACTGGCAATTAAAGATAAAAATAGACAACTATTCTCATAACATCATCTGTCAAGTGAGCAACGGAATTTTTAATAAGAAGATATTTAGTTGCGAGCCAAATAAACATTTTTTGAGAGTATTAAAAGATGATGAATAACGTATCATTTCTTTTCTAATTAATTATTGACTAAATTTCAACGAGCAACTAGAATCAGACAGACTTCATTAAGACATCAATAGAAGCATCTAAATTTAATGAGACCTATTAAGCATCTTGAAAACAAAAAAAGGAGTGAACCCTTTGTAACTCAACACCTCCGCAACCTTGAAAATCAATATTTATTTTCAGTTACTCCAGCAATTCGTGCATTAGCCATGGTCGTTTATAGTTCGATCGGTAAGACCGTACATTTACGTTGTTCAGCAACAGCACCATTCGATACAATAATGTATTGGCGTCGTTTTGATAATCAAACCATATCGAGTCAATCATCTCGTTATCGTCAACAGCAACATATGCATCATAATCATTTACAAACAACATTATACATTCGAGATGTTGAAATCGATGATTTCGGTTTATATGCTTGTTATGCCGAATCGAAAGCTGGCCGAAGTCAAGCCGTTATGGAATTGAAACAACATCGTCATCCTTTAACAACAATCGCTGAGCCAACAGCAACAGTACGCACACAAATACTCAAACGAAATAAAAGTAAGTTGACAACAATTTTTGTTCATTAATTGAGTTCTTTTCTAGTTTCTCAACAAACATCTACATCAGGAGTAATTCAAAGTCTTCCATTGAATAATTCACCTTCATCGAACACTTTTCATTTGATTTTTCTTTTGAGTTTTATTCGTTTGTCTGCTTATTTGTAAAACGTAGATTTTAATTTAAATGTCTTCATGTTGTTTCTTCTTTCTCTTATTTCAAAACAAATAAACAAGTCGAACTAATTAAATATTCTCATAGCGCATGTCGAGTACGCAGACAAGCCTTCAAATGAATTTCTTCGAGCAGTGTCAACAAGGCAAACTCAGTCTCATTACACTCGTACAAAAATTGCCCGATGAAAACCTTGCAAATGTACCCTGTTTACTGTCTGATCAATTCGGTCGACATTTACAATTAGAACAAACATTCGATATTCCCAAGAAAATTTCTCAACAAAAGATCGAACAACATTTTAATCGAAAGATCTCTCTCGATGATATACTTCATCAGCAATCTATTTCAGGTTGATTAAGCCAAATAAATGCTAAATTTTCTTTTGACGTCATTCATTTGTGATAAGCTGTTTGCCAATTTTTTGTTTTCTTTTCTCTTCTCTTTTTTTTTGTTTCTAATTAAATTCACGAGATCAAATCTTGTCATCTCACGCGAGTAATAAACTTGTCACGTGATGTAAATATAGAAACCGACATCCTTTTCAAACGCCATTTTGCAAGTCAAATGCAATTTATTCTAGTTTCACAATTCATCTCATCAGAAAATCGTCTTTCGCAAATCGTAATTAAACAACGATATAAAATAATTGCAAATCAATTCAAATTGTCAACATATTTTATTGAAAAACAATATGAATTAGCAATGAATGCACGCGTTCATATTCCGCCTATGCTCATGCAACGAATTGTTCGTGATGCCCAACGAATCATTCGTTTAATGTTACAATTTGTCAGTCAAGATGATGATAAACTTCAACGAATAACGAAATCTCTCAATCAACTAGAAACTTACGAACAATTATTCGAGACGTATTGCTAAAAGAAAAAGATAATTCAAAGAGTATATTTGCATAATTTTTGTCCGCAATCAAACTTTTTTAATTCTCATTGGAATTGATTGCGTCAAACAATGTCTATTGTGAAAAATAATTAAAAAAGAAAGAAAACTTTCAAGCATGATAGATTAATTAATGATAAGAAAAGAGAAAACGAAAGTTTAATTTGATCTTTATCAATCGGAGCTAGTTTAATTTGAAAAATGATTTCGACGAATGTTCTCATGATTAACAATGTAGGCCGACTGACATAGTTGTGCACGTGCATTACATAGGAACGTTTTTCTTAGCAGGTAAATTAATATTTAAAAAATATTTTTAATGAATTTCTAATCTTTTTTCGTCCTTGGCTTGACATTTCTTATTACGTTCTTTAATTTTACTTATTCTATTTAGCCGTTCGTTCAATTAAAAGAATTAGAAATAAATCCTTTCTTCAAGTTCTTATGTATTATATTATTGAAAATATGTTTCTATTTTAGTGTAAACTTGCAAACATAAGATAAACCCAATAATTGTCGAATTAATTTTTTTTTGAGGGTGTTGAAAATTAATTGAATCATAAAAATAAACGAGAAATGCAGACTATGTTAATAATGAATTGAATCTCTAGGGATATCGGATGATGAAAATAGTAAATTTGAACGCAAAACAATCTTCTTTTCAGAGAAAATTTCGTGCTATTGTTTGGTATACGCCTACGATTACGTCTAAATATAGATTAGAATTGCAAATAAAGATCGAACATTACTGATAAACCAGTTCACCTTGAATGAATTTTAACACAAAAGAACCAAAAGGATTGCATATATGCACTTAAATAGGCTATATGAATGATATTACAGAAGATAATACGATTATAATGTTTGTTCGTTGTGAAGTTCTAATTTTTCACTGACAAGGTCAACTTTCAACAAAGACAAAAAATAATTTACAAAATCTTATTGAAATTCCGTTATAATATTTTGTCGCTAATACCAAAAATAATAAAAAAACATATTATTAATTTCTTTTTATAGATTACGGATAAAAATAGAGGTTAAACTGTGTTACATTTTACAGTTCATGAATTAAGGAACCTGATCATCTGAATAAAAGTTATTAGTTTTAATAACAAGTCTCTGTGATTTGAGTCATGATTAGTTGTATAAATCGTCAATTCAATTTGTTGTTTATGTAAAAGATGCTCTTTAAAATAATTTCAAACAATCAAATTTTTATTCGATCATATTTATTAAAAACTAAGCTCGTAATAAACAAAATATTATTGACAAAAAAACATGTATATTGAACTGAACGAAATAAGATTTCAAGTCATTTTTGTTTTAATATTTTTATTTAGTCAATTATAAGAAATTCGATGAACAAAAACATGTTTAAATTTCGCTAAAACCGAATTTCAAATGAAATGATTCAATTATCAATAAGCTTTAATAGTTCAAATTATGATTGACATAGACAGAACAATTTGAAGATGAAAAATCGGGAACATAACAGTTCGTAATGGACCGTTATGAACTGTTACGCCCCGAAAAATCGTTTTGGATAATGTTTAGAAAAATTAATCGAATCATTGAATTCTTTGAAAATTCGATCCGTGATAATAAACAAGAAATGATTTTACGTCTAGTCGAAAATACGTTTTCTAATATAAAACAAAATACATGAGCACGAATGAGTGATCTATTATTATTCTATTTCTTGTAGATTAATTTGCTAGAACCTATGACATAGGTCAACTAAAAAATAGAATATCCTTAATTTGACAGATTTGAACACGAACTCTGAAAATATAACCGTCGAATCTGCACTTTTAATTCTTCATGATTGACCAGTATACAATCTTTTAAACTTTATCACTAACAAAAATGTAGATATTTCCACAATATCAATTTTTCTGATTGAAATCGAACAACATTTGGCAATTTGAATAGCTGTTCTTGTAGAAGCTTTCTTTTGTTTGTAAAGTGAAATCAAATAGAAGAAATATATTCACATAAACATATTCAATATTGAATGTTTTATTTTTATGCTTATATGTAAAATTCTATTGAATCTAAATTAGGCACTAGATAGAAGGTATATAGTTTGATTTATTCAATTGATAATCTACGATAGTTTTAAAAATTGAAACAACAGACAAAAAACTACGAATCAGAAAAATGTCATTTTTCATTATATTTATGTTGCCATGACCGTATATGTTATGCTTCTTCAGTTGGAACATCTGAAATAGAAAACAGCATGAAAACTTTTGAAATATATTTCGAACAAAAATTAATTTACTGGTATGTCGTTTCGGTAAAATAACATATTTCAAAATCATGAATACTAATGTTATACCTACAAGGCCAAGTGCGCCTAAGCCAACGCTTAATAATGGCCACGCTTGATCGAAACCTAAATGAAAAAGAAAACAGATAATCTTTTATTAGAACAAGTAAAATTAATCTTTTCCAATTGATTTCCTCTAGGGTTTCAATGAAGCTTAACTAATTCATTGATATAAACATTTCTAATAATCTCTTTTTGCTAATTATATCTTTTATCTTTTTCATACCTAATTTTTCATTTGAAATTTGAACATCTCGACTCATGTTGATGATTATTCTTAATTATTTTATTCTTGAATACAAAAACAAACGATAGAAATAATTATATTTCAAGTTGATTGTATCATTGACTATTAGTTTTTCTATGTTTTCCTCTCTGGATTTTGCCGTTCTTTAGAATAGTGCCAATCGCACGCGTGCTACTTCCGTCATGTCGATTAATATTACTGCAAAAAATTGCTTCTCCTCAGCTAATACCATTGCTGTTTATATGTTATAAGACGAAGAAGAAAAAGAAGAAACGTCAAGAAAGAACATGATAAGAAAGAGGAGTTCGTCCTTGATGAAGTTAATGTGTACGTTTGCGTTTTCTATTTCTTATGTTTTTCTCCTCTTTCTTTCTCTTCATTTCCTATATGGTTTTCCATACAAGGATATAATTAAATGAAAAAAAAAACTCAAGTGACAATTTTATTTCTGAGACATTGTTTTAAAAAATGTGGCAATGAATTGAGAAGAAAAAGAAATTCATAAGCATAATAATGGAAGTTGACAGACAGCAAAATTAATAAAACATCAACCGATTCATTTCGATTGAGAAAAATAAAATTGACGTCTGATGGAACTCGAAAGTAGATTTATATCGGATTCAATTCAACACTCAAGTATTTTTTTGGTATACGAGTGGATTCTATCAAAGAATAGCATGACATCTATTCAATGTAATCGATAGATTATTTTTTCCTATTGGCTCGACATAGAAGAATGTATAAAATATGGACTACGATCAAGTTGCTACCACGTCAATTATTTCATTTTCAGTCGTTTTGTCTTAGTTAATAAATAAATATAAAACGATTTTGTCCTTAATGATCAATTTTTCTATCGATCATATACTCGAGCTACTCAAAATTTATTTCTACATCGGTAAAACACACATTGATTTAATAGTTTTTCTTCAGATTCGTAAATCATCATGGCAATGGCATCATTATCTAATTCGGCAGAACAGCCGCCAACTGCTTTATACAACACTCGTAGCACTTGTATGTTTACTAGTTCAATATTTCGTCATTGTTCTTTTTTTTTTGTAAAATATTAATTTTATAGCGGTGAAACGATTAATGCGTGAAGCTGTCGAAATGAAAAATCCAACTGAACTCTACTATTGTCAGCCGGTTGAAGTAAATACTATTTCGATTATAGATATTTTTCTTATTGACTCAAATTAGGATAATCTTTTCGAATGGCATTTTACCATTCGTGGTCCTATATCGACTGAATTCGAACACGGAATCTATCACGGTCGAATTTTATTTCCTGTTGAATATCCTATGAAACCTCCATCGATTATTTTGCTAACAGTAATTGTTTAGAAATGAAAAACAAAAATTAATGAAAATCGTTCGTTGATTTAGGAAAGTGGACGATTTAAAACCAATGAAAAAATTTGCTTGTCAATATCAGGTCATCATGCTGAAACATGGACGCCAACGTGGGGTGTACGAACGGCTTTGTTGGCTATTATTGGTTTCATGGAAACGCCAGGTGAAGGTGCTCTAGGTTCACTTGATTATACACCCGATGAACGACGAATTCTTGCGAAAAGGTTTTTTTTTAAACTTTTGTTGAAAATATTTGAATAGTTTAGTCTTTGATTTAGATCACTAACATATGTGTGTCCAAAATGTGGTGCAGCAAATAGTGAAATCTTATTACCATTAACCGATAAATCCGTTGAAGCACAGAAAGAAGCCAAAGAATTAGGCAATCAAATTAATTTTGTTAAAGTAGATTTTTCTGTATTCGATTGATGTTTAAACTAAAATTGAATTTTATTTGCAGAAAACTGAAACTAAACCCGAAGAACAAGAAGAAAAGAAAGAAATCGTCACTGAATCGGCAGAATCTTCTTCACCAGATCCAACTCCTGAAATTCCATCAATTAACACCGAAATTCATACGCCTATTCATCATTCAATTCCACATCAAACGACATCAAATAATAATTTTCTAAGCATGTTGATCTTTGTCTGCTGTTTGATACTATCATTTCTAATACTTCGACGACTCTTTATTACATTCGGCACGAATCGTTCATATCCACCATCATCCGACTCCTATCACGATGATTTTTAAATGAAGGAAAAGAAATAAATGCAATTCCTTGTTTATATTTATACATATACGGGCTTATACTTCAAAAAGTATCACTTATTCACTTATTAATGGTTCTCTTGTTGTTTTCTTTGCTTAGCTATTCATTTGTATAGATTTCTTTTAAGTTTTGCTGTTTTTTTTCTATTTAACTGATGGACAAAAAAATAAAACGAAAATAGATTTTCATTGAATTTAAACGATGACGTCAATCTATTCGATAGATAAATATAGACATCTGTTTGATAATTGAGAGTATTGATTAATATCTCAAAGGGAAGAAAAATAAACGTATTAAATATCGACATATTTCCTTAGAACATTAACTTTTGTTATTTTTTTTTGTTCTGTCACAAGAGAAAACATAATAATCGATTATTTTTTACGACAATTGGATAATGTTTGAACTATGGAAAACCGATTATTATTTCTAGTAATTTTTAAGTGACATTTTGTAATGATATGCCATCATGATCAACAACTAGAACATGTAAAAGATGTTTTCTTTCTCTTTTGTCTGACGATTAACTTAAACAAAACATTTACGAGTTGTTTATTATTGATAATTACTTTCGTTACAAAAAAAATGTTTGTTCTGCTTAAAATTTTATTTTTAATTGGCAGAATAATATCAACGATTTCGTATTAGTTACGGCCCAGTGCATATGCACGCGTCATTGTGTGGGCTGTATATATATATATATGTACTGATGTTTAGACGAAAGGCTTATTTATCAAAATGACTAGTGAAAAAACGAACGAAACAAATCAAGATGATGATCATCAACGAAAACTACTCGAAGATTTTGCTCGACGTTTCGAAATACCTCCACAATTGCTAAATCAAATTAATGTCTTAGAAAAATTCGATGTTGTTGTTCTCTGCGATGATTCGGGCTCAATGAGAACGTCTATTCAAGGAACAACGAATACTCGTTGGGATGAACTACGTCAAATGTTAGACATAATCATTGATATTTATGCTGTTTTCGATTCTAATGGTGTTGATATTTATTTTTTAAAGTAATGACGTCAATTTTGATCGGGATATATTTTTAGTATGAGCATGTTGACTTTTTATAGTCGACCACCTCTTTTGAAAGTCAAAAATACAAAGCCAGTTCATGATGAGTTCAACAAACCACCAGTTGGCTTAACACCAATCGTACCTGCTCTACGTTCAATTCTTCAAGCTCGACGTTTAGATAATTTGGCAGATAAAGATGTATTAATCTTAATAGCTACTGATGGGTAATCCATCACAACAAGAAAATTTTTAAAAAAATGGATTTTCATTTGAATTGTTTCAGTGTACCAACAAATCCTAAAGGTGAAGTCGACATTCCTGAATTAGAAAAGGTTTTGCGTACTGAACGAACACCTTCAACATATATTACATTTCTTGCCTGCACTGATGAAGCTGCAGCAGTTGATTATCTCAATAATTGGGATAAAAGTATGGAACGTGTCGATGTTATTGATGATTATCGATCGGAATTAGCACAAGTTCAGTCCAAACAAGGAGCAAATGTCAAATTCTCCTATGGTGAATATCTTGTCAAAGCACTAATTGGCAGCATTGATTCTCTGTATGTATTTTCATTTGTTTATTTATTCTCGACGAAGAAAACTGATCCTAATAATTGCTATTTGTTTCTTAATAGTATGGATAAGTTGGATGAATAGAATTCAAACAAAAAACAAAGCGATCATATTCGGTTCTTGATCAGACTCTCAATACAAATCATTTGTGATTATGTTTTAGCTTTATTTTCGTTGTTGTTGTTGTTATTTTACAGCTATTAACAAACATTCCATCTGGATAAGTTCTGTTTTTCTCTTGAATAAAGAATCGAAACGACCTCATTAGTTAACTGTTGTTGATTTAAGTAAATGGCGTAAGTGGCGGAGAAAAACGTGCTCAAGATGATCTGACATTAAGCTTACTGCCTTGATAACAGATTAATTGTATTGGTTAAAATCAGCAGGCCGAATACACGAAGAAAGCAAAAAATAGCAACACAAAAATCTATATTCGAACGCCGACTAGACAGCTATCGAACAGATGTTGGTGGAATTAATGTAAATAGAAATTGTAATAAAAAAAACACAACGAAGAAAAACCTCTTCGTCTCAAGATTTATTGACATACGCTTGTCAAATGTACTTTTTCATGTTCAACCGTTGCTTTTCCTGTGTTATAAATATTCAATGGAAACTGTTGAACATATGAAGATAAGAAGGAGAAAAAAAACAGCTATCATTTTTGTTTGTACTTTTATTCTTTTCTTTTCGAAAGTTGATTGTTCGGAATGTCTATTCAAGTGCAAAATGTCTAAGGCGAAAAAAGAAATATTTATTAATTTATTTTTAGTTTACATGATCAACAAAGTGGATAATCAATATTGTTAATATAATTGACAAGTATATAACATACGTATATATTCACATTTATCTCGAAAGAAAAAAAACAACAACTTGTCAAAACAAAAGGATTTTTCAAAACAGAAAAAAAAAGAAGTTAATAGCTTTATTCTATCAGCTTTAATTAATTATTTATAATTTATCTAAATCTCCTTCATACAATTATTTTGTTCTTTTCTCCGACGTCTTTTCTTTTGCCTTCTATTTTTTCAAAGAATTCTTTCAAACGATTATATTTCACGCATGTGTCTTAAACAAAAAGCTTAAAGGCAGCAAAAAAAATTTTCCATTTCTTT
>ERZ781399.3277-NODE-3277-length-12533-cov-4.026927_pt1 | contig 12533 bp, 10 predicted proteins | sample MGYA00511014_ERZ781399 | MGnify/ENA primary metagenome ERZ781399 (study PRJEB29847, sample SAMN06458254) | wastewater metagenome | isolation source: Wastewater bioreactor | place: South Africa: Cape Town | study: EMG produced TPA metagenomics assembly of the...
GGATCAGATGTTTCCAATTGATTAGCCGAAATCATGAATTTATTCGTTGAATTAAATGGTAAAACTTTCAAACGTGGATTAACATCTCGAACTTTGTCAATATCAACTGAACATCGATCGACACAAAGATTGTAGAGTGCTGTATCAGCTGCATCATCAACAACACGTAATTCAGCTTTCATTTTCGATAGATCTTGTCCAATTTGTGCATCTTGTACTAATTGTTTATCAGCATTATTACAAAGTGACGCTCCAAGTAGAAGATCTCGAAATGCTTCGATTTTAATTTGACTTGCATCACTCGAAAGATTGCTTTTATTATTCACATTAACCGATGGCATTTGTTGTAATTCATTGATATTTCCTGTTGATAATTTTCGTACTACAGTTGCAGCATCAACAGATAAACGACGTACTGTTTCCAAAGCACCCGATGATAAACGACGAATTGTTTGCAAGATTGTTTCTTCTTTCGGTGGTTCATATTGAGGTAATGGAACTTCATATGTGCCATGTGTATCCCATAGTAAATGAGTGATAGTCATTTTGTTTTGTGTCAATGTACCGGTTTTATCTGTTGCAATCACAGATACAGCATTGAATGTTTCAACAATTTGTAAACTTCGAACTAAGACACGTTGATTATACATTTGTTTAGCGACGATAGTTAAAACTATGAAAAGAAACAGAAATAGTTATATGATGAAATAATTCTTATTTGTCTATTTACCAAGTGTAACAGCTGATGGTAGACCGACTGGTAAAAAGCCAACAATCATACCAATTTAATTGATGATATTTTCATTGTAAGTAACAAATCCATAATGTTCTCGATTTAGCCACGAACCCCAAGTTATCCAAAGAATAATAATAGCAATGACTGTTGAAACACAAACGAATAATACGAATCGATTGACTTCACGATGTTAACCAGTAACTTCATCACCCGAACTACCACGAGTTAATTTCGACATTTTACCTAAAACTGTATTGTCACCAGTAGCAATAACAACTGCTTCGCCCGTTCCTTGTTCAACCATAGTTGAATAAAAACCAATATTAGCTGATTCCATAAAATGTGTATTTGTACAACGAGTTGTAACCGATACAGGTTTGGATTCACCAGTTAATTCTGCTGTATTTACTTTCAAACCATCACATGATATAAATCGACAATCAGCCGGTAATTTATCACCCATACGAACAAGAATAATATCACCTGGTACGATGTCATCATTGAGTATTTGTTGTTCACGACCGTCTCGTCGAACTGTTGCCAATGATGGTAATAATTTTGAGAAAGCAGCAACAATTTTAATTGATTTTAATTGTTGATAAACATTGAGAATTGAATTACATGTAATAACAAGTAATAGAACAATACCCAATGCTAAATTTGATATTGATGAACTAGGTTCACCGAATGGTTTATAAGCTAGAAGAGCAAGAATACCAGCAAACCAAAGAATTAAATTGAAACCCATGAATAATTCTTTGAATAAAAGAAAAAAGTAACTCGGTTGTTTAGGTGGTGTAAGTTTATTGGAGCCGTATTGATGACGAGCATCGTCGATAAGAGCTTCCGTGAGACCCGTACGTGGATCTGTATGATATCGTCGAAAGACATCTTCGATTGGAACGATATGAACATCTTGTTGAAGATGAGATTTATCAGCTGTTTCCCATAAATCAATGTTCGAATCTTCTCGTTTCACTGATGGTTGGGATGTTTGATTATTTGAATTTTCATCCAACTGCAATCCATGATTGTCCATTTTGTTTAAAATATGAAATTGTAAAAGAAACCAGACTACTCTCTGAAATCAGTCAATGAAACTGGTTGATTAACTCGATTGAATAGAAGTATTTATATGTTACACAGTTTCGAAAGAGAAAGAGAGAGAAAAAGAGAGACATAAATAAATTGTTCAAGGGACGTTAGCGGGGCCGTTTGTTTTTTACTTATCAATAATGTCATGTAAAACGAAAGAGGGAGAAAAAGAGAAGAAAATGTACTTGTTCGAACATCTTTTCCATTGCCCTTCGACGGTATATAGAACATGACGCCATTTTGTTCTAACGAAAAAAATTATTCAAGAGAAAACCCCTGATAAGATTCTCTCGTTCTCTCGTCCCCCTTTTTTCTCTTCCATATTATTCACATGTATACTTTTGTATTCAAAAAATGAACTATTATTACAACACATTCTATTTTTTGATCATATAATAATACGAAATTGAATAATCAATATATAACGTGCACAACAAGCATAAATGAAGACGTACGAGTTTTCACTTTTTTTATTATTTTTTCTCTCATTAACATAAATAAATTACAAAGATACTAAAAATCAAGATCTGATTACGTGAATAGCTATGATTGTATATACTAAACATATTACTATATCGAAAATTAAAAGTCAATTTTGAGGCCATATGAAATCCGTCTAGAATATGTTTGATTATTTAACTTTTCGTAATGTATAAGAAATCGTGAACGCCCATTATTGATGCCTCGCACATATTAACAAAAAACAACTCCTTCAAAATTTATTCTTAAAGTTTTTTTTTCTATACTAAAAATAAAATATAGTTCGAGACAACCAGAGACAAACCCATACGTCAGTTTTGTACGTGGAGTTCAAAAGAATGTACTACTAAAATCAAATCGTATTCGATTAACCCGAAACATGAAAATGCAGAGATTTCTCTATTATACATTCAATCGTGTATTTGCATCAAAATATAGGCTGTTAAATTTCTATAACATTAATATTTGATCAAACAAGCGAAAAAAATCAAGTTGTCGGATCATGAAATTTTAATTAACAAATCTATTTTTTTTTATTACCGAATCTACAATTTGAGAAGCAGTAGGGTATCAAAGAAACGCTGCTTGTTATTTGATTGATGCCATTTCAGGAGAGAGAGAGAGAGTATTTACACAGTAAGCAGTTTCGTTTGTGTACACAAAAATCAAGGAATGAGCTGGTTTCTATTTACTTTGCATAGTATAATTATACTGTCCTTCATTGATGCAACTCCTAACTGTCTACTTATTCAAATTGTTTTTACTTCATACTTTTTTATTTCTTCATACAAAGTGCAATGTCAAATTTCAGGAACATGCTTTGAAGAGCCTTGAAAAATTAACAAATGTATGTTACATGTTGTAAAGTAATTGAATAAAAACATGTATTAACAGAATATTAAGTTTGTTTTGAGCAGAAAACAAACGCAAGTATTGTCTATTACTGAAGGAGAGTAATAGTGGATGCCTCCATGACGATGATTTTTTTTAATAACAAAAATATTCGAATATAATAGGTGACGATTGTGTGCGTTTGGTACTTTCTTTCGTTCATTGAAATTTATTTATAGGTAATACAAAAGAAAAAAAAGTTTGGTCTCGCATTCACCTGTCGAAATAAAAAGCGAAAGAAATGGCAGAAGGAAAAGAAACGTTAATATTATGTTTTTCTGAATTTCGTTTATTTAATTAATACAAATAATCGTATAGTTTCATAGGAGATATACTCATCTATGTTTTCTCATAGTTTCGCTTTAGCTGCAGAACAGTCGATTTTTTTTTAGTAATTACAATTTTTCTGTTCCTTGAGAACAAAAATCAATGTTTCTTTTCACCCCACAAGTAAGACATCTTGAAGTTTATATTTTCAAGGACAAAAAACCCGACAAATCATGAAATAAAACATATTCTCAATTATAATCGCAGCAAATTATGAATTCTAAGTACATTTTCAGACTGAATTTTATATCGTCCTCGGGATAGAGTACTCGCATTAATTCCATAAATCAAACTTGATGAGTACTTGTCAACGAACCCAAATGTCAAATCACTGTTGGTTAAATAAAAGTAAAACTCTCTTATACAAGAAATATTTATTTAGAATTTTTAATTAAAAAAAAATATGAATTTAATAAAAGAATCACAATCAAAGAGAAACACGCATAGAAAAGTTGATCAGCAGTTATTGCATTCAATAAGATGTCAAAAATATAAAAAGCAAGATAAAATAAAATAATATTCTCTGAATGAAAACGTTTGAATCTGCATAGATATATTATTGAAATTGATCATTCGATTTCTATTATTTTTTATTCACACCGAAGTATATTCCGAGAATTAATGCGATAATAAGTACGACTATTATAAGTACCGTACACAATATGATCTTCTTTCGTCGAGCAGCAGTCTGAAATAAAGTTAATTACACAAAGAATTCAATTTGAAGATTGTGAACACGAGAATTTTACTTGATATACGACTGCTTGTTTTAGTTGTTTATTAGCTTCCTCAACATGCACTTCTGTGTTATCGATATTGTCTCCAATTGAATCTAGATAATCAAAAACGAGATTTTTTTTAAAATGAATTGAAAATATAAACGAAATAAAAATGACGAACCAATGATTTCACCATGTTCATGAACAAGTTTATGAACATCTTTAAATAATTCACTAACTTCAACAATATTCGACTAGAAAATAATTCGATAATGAACCAATAGTTTTATTTTTTTTTCGTTTTTACTTCGAGTTGACGTATCTGAGCATCACGTTCTTCTAAACTTTGCATATCCACTTGTTGTTCCATAGGTAAAATAACTTGTTGTTGTTGGTATCCGCCATTATTCGGTGACGAATAACCATTATCATCTCGAAAATCTGGATTGTCGGCGCCCGGTTTTTGATAAAGAACATGTTTTGCACGCTCAAGACTTTCTTTTTCTTTTCGAGTACCGGTACGTTGTGCTTCTATGAAACGTTTACAAATTGGTGGATATTGTTTTGATATAGTGTCTAACAGAGTTTTCTTTTTTCTCTGCAAATAAAAATCTCATATTCATCGTTTGATAATTGTTTATATCAAAAACAGACTTGCTCATCCGGTCCGACAGAAGCTTCGGACACTTTTTTAATGTCAGCATTCATTTGTTCCATCAAATGTTTGGTGTCATTTTGAAGACGAAGACTACGAATTCAATTGAAAAGTTTGCGTTTTTCGTTTTCGATCTTTCAATTTACATTGAACTGACTTACTAACGATCGCGTAATGGTTCACTGTCCTCTGGAGTGCCTATTTTTTTGACGAGATTTTCAAGTTCATTTGCTATTCAAAAGGCAAAGATAATTAAAATTATAAGAAAATTAATGATTATCATGTCGTACTGTTGGTGGTAATCTTCGATAGATTTGTTGTGAGGGCATTTTGTAAACGTTGAAAGTCAGCAGCGTTCATCACTAGAGAATAATAATAATCAACAATACAAAGTCGACTTCAAACTTCAATCATACTTGTTTTTTTTTTATCAACCAAACGAATGTTTGCAGTGTGATTCGGGTCCTTTTTTTCGAATTCTCTCTTGTTTTTTTTCTTTATCCTCCTTTTTTTACTGATACTGTTATGAGGTCGCCAGTTACTGTCCAAAAATTCTTGTGACAGTACAGAACACTACTCTACTCATATAAATATTCGTGTGGTATCAATATATTTCATTCAGATGCATGATTATACTGAAATCAACTCTATCTTTGAATTACTCATCGATATTTTTAGACTGTATTCTCAAAGTGATACTACGAATATTTAATGAAATCAGATAGTGTGATTCATTGCTGATAACAGTTTCGATTTCAAAACGATATGATGTCCTAAAACCATGACGAAATAAACGTCAACACCTTTTCTTTTCTGATAAATTTTACAATAAATCTTATCCTTATCAGGCGCATATGCACAAACATGTTATTTCATTTTGTCGCCTATTTTCTCTTCGCATAATCTGATAAAAAAATACGAATATTTGACTCTTTTTTTCAACAATGTAAAAATGACTCAATAAATGTGTTCAATTGAATGATTCATTGGCAACTCAAAATAGATGTCACTGTAAATAATTTTAAGCAAATACAAAAAAAATATTCGAATGAATAAAAATTATCTGAAAAATATTTCCTTGAAATTAAATTGAATTTCGTCCGATGAAAAAACGAACCAATCATAAATATTAGCTGTTCTATTCTATTTTTCCAATCAACATTTCAGTCATTTGTTTTTACGTGCGTTACTGAACATATATAAATACACATATACAAAGCGTCAGAATCAAAGTTTAACAAAATGGACACTGGAGATCTTAATTTACCCGCATATAAATATCAACTTGAACAAGTAAAATTCGTCCTGTTTGTCGTTGCCTTGATTACACAATTACGTTTTATTTTTAGGTTGAATTAGCACTCAAAGCAAAACCGGATGATGCCGAATTGCTTAAACTTAAAACAGATCTTGAAGTAATTCTATTCGAATTGATTTTTATAGTTAAATTCTATATTTCTTTCCATAGGAAGTTATACAAATTACAGCTGAATTACTCGGTTGTGATCCATCGATTTTAAATTCCGATGAAGCAGGCGCTTCATCCTCGACCTACAACGAATCAGCCTCATCAAGCTACACATCTTCGTCACAATCGAATAATACAGCAGCATCAGCTGCTCGTACAGGTATTAAATGGAAGCCTGGTGATCGATGTTTAGCACCATGGAATGAAGACGGAAAGTATGGTGAACGCAAATGACATTGATCAATGTGAATTCGTTCGTTTTTTTTGTTGTTGAATAGATATTATGAATGTACAATTGAAGATGTACTTGATGATGGGACGTGTACAATTGTTTTTGATGGATATGAATCAGCGCCATTGACTGTTATTCGAGTGAGTATTCTGTGAGAGTATTTGTTTGTTTAGTTATTTATTTCTATTGAATTAAGGTAACGAAATTAAGACCATTCGATCGAACACGTACGGATACGGGTGGAATGCGACCTGTCAATCGAGCGAAAACAAAGTAAGAGAAGTTCGATTCGAGTAGATTTTCTTATTCGATTTTGTTTTATTTAAAGACGAGAATTAGAACAACGTTTACGTGAACTCAAACGTCGAAAACGAGACAAAAAAGCGGCTAAACAAAAAGAATTCGATGAAGCACATGAAAAAGACAAAAAACGTTGGACTGATTTCAATTCCAAAGTACATTCGCATTTTATTCAAAGAAGAATATTTTCTCAACCTACTTTTTCTTCTAGTTAACAAGTCGAACATGGAAAGGCGTTGTTTCAAAATCAATGGTTAAAACTGATAAACGTACTGAACAACTACGTGGTACAACCAATGGTTATGCAGTTTCCAAATATCAACAAGCTGTACCACGTCCTTAATTATTCATCAATGTACAGAAAATATTGTTCGATGGTCTCTATCTTGAAGTTTTTTTTGTTCGTTTTCGTTTTTTTTTTCTGACGTTAAAATATAATCATCATCATCATCAATGAGATTAACGTTTCTATATGTACTTCTAGATAAAACAAATCTGTTCTCTTGGAATTTATTCTTATTTTGTGTCGAGTGATTGAAAATACACATGCAAAGCACTCGGTTATTTATCACCGCACAACGCTGTTCATCAGCATCTAGAATAAATCATTTACTAAGACGATGTCTTGCAAATTCGAATACCAACATTAAAGTCAATCGTAATAAGTGAGAACGAGAATTTTGCAATTCAATTGAATCTGAATCGTATTTCATTTGTTTATGTATAGCTCATTCCTTTCTCTAGTCGAAACGAATTCGAATAAAGGTCGATTGTTATCAGTATCGAAAACTGACAAAAATCGATTTCAATTCGATCAACCTATTCGATATGCATCATCGGGCAGTTTGCCTTCTCATAAACGAATCACTCTACCAGCTTTATCGCCGACGATGGAAACGGGAACGTTGAGATCGTGGTCGAAACAAGAAGGAGAGAAGATTGTTGAAGGTGATATTTTGGCAGAAATAGAAACGGACAAAGCAACATTAGGATTCGAGGCAGGTGATGAAGGATATCTCGCCAAAATAATCATACCAGCTGGCTCGAAGGACGTGCCTGTTGGCAAAGTAATTGATTCCAACTGAGTTTTTGTTTTCGTTTAATTTATTAAAATTATTTAGTTATGTGCGATTATTGTTGAGAAAGAAGAAGACATAGCTGCATTTAAAGATTATAAAGACGATTCGAGTGGTGGTAGTTCATCAGCAGCAGCACCGAAGAAAGAAACTGACAAGAAAGAGAAGTCTCCGACGAAAAAAGAAGAGTCAACAAGTGCATCGAGTAAAAAAGAAGAACCTAAGTCAACAAAACCTAGTTCAAGTGAAGGCGGCGATCGAGTTGCTGTTTCACCTTTGGCGAAAAAACTTGCACAAGAAAAAGGCATTGATCTTGCTGTAAGATTCGATAAAAAAAAACAAAACAAGAATTGTAGTTTGTTAATTTAGTCAGTGCAAGGTAGTGGTCCCAATGGCCGAATCGTTGCTGAAGATGTCGAGAAATTTATTAAAGAAGGTGGTGCCAAAAGTAAACCACAAGCTAAGACGACAACAGCAACAGCACCAGCACCGAAAGCAGCGAAAAAAGAAGCATCATCTGCGCCCGGTGGTTACAATGAACAGCAAATATCCGACTTACGAGCAGTAAATCATTTCAAAACTGATTTATTTCGATTGTATTGAGTTTTTTGTGTTCGTATTTAGGAATATGTTCGTCGTGTAACTGAATCGAAGACGACAATTCCTCATTATTATTTGAATATTCAAATTGAATTAGACGAAATAATCAAGTAAAAATTGATTTTCTCATATTTTATTTAAATTTTGTTGTCAATTGAAAAGATTACGTCAAAAATTGAATGAAATCTTAGCACCAAAATCGAAAGATTCCAAAGATAAATCTCGTGGTATTACAATCAATGATTTTCTTATCAAAGCAGCTGCATTAGCATGCAAACGACGACCCGAAACCAATAGTATTTGGATGGAAAAATCGATTCGACAATATGAAACTGTCGATATTAATCTTGCAGTTACAACTGATGCCGGTGTTGTTGTCACACCGATTGTTTATAATGCTGATCAAAAAGTATAAGAATCAATCGATGAAAATATCCATTGATGACTTCTTTTTTCTGTTCTATAGGGTCTTTCCGCTATTAGTACCGAAGTAGCACAATTGAGTGAAAAAGCCAAAAGTGGAAAATTGAATAATGACGAAGTTGAAGTAAGATGAGCATGAAATCAAACAAATAAACAAACTTTCTTTTTGATTAGTTGGGAACATTCACGATTTCAAACTTAGGAATGTATGGTGTCACTAATTTCAGCGCGATTATTTCGCCTCAACAGGTAATCAAACATTTACAATAACAAAAACAAAACGAAACATAACTCTTGTTTTCTAGTCTGCTGTATTAGCCATTGGTGGTACTGAGACTAAACTTGTGCCAGCTGCAGACTCTCCAAAAGGGTAAAAGAAATAATTAAGTTCCTTTTCGAAAAAATAATATTCTCTGTTGTTTTTGTTAGTTTTCGTCAATCGACTATTTTAAATGTAACATTAGCTTGCGATCATCGTGTTATCGATGGTGCTGTTGGCGCTCAATGGTTACAAGAATTCAAACAATTTCTTGAAAATCCTGGATCAATGATTCTATAAAAAAAAAGAGAGAACAAACAAACAAACAAACATACAGCAACAGTTTTAGACTTTAATCTTGTCATGTATTTCCTTGTTTTTCGCTCTTCTTTCTAACCCAAGCAATCTCCACTAAAAACATCAGTTGTAGTCTAGCAGTGTATTTCTCACGCAACTGTCTCCTATTACATATGCATTCTATCTCCGATTATTTTTTAGTAAAAAATAAATACAAAACAAACAATTAGAACACAGTGGATTGACATTATATGTTGACATCTAAGTCAAGTACAATGTGCCTTTGAACCGTATCCGTGAAATTTCATTGAAAACAACAAGTTATTTGATGCCTCGTTATTTTTATTTCACTATTATTAAAGATTAAAAACCGTATCAAAAGGATTATACTCGAGACTATAATTAGATAGCTTTGATAATAAATCTCATCGGTGTATTTTAAAAATAGATGGTTGAGAAGGCGAAAAGTGTTTGAACATTGTACGGCTATAGATACATAATTAGGATAGATTTTTATTTATATTCAATAAATAAATAATCTGACAAGTTACAATAAAAATAAAACATCGATTATTATTCTTTTTTTTCTGCACAAATTTTGTCTATGTATAGAAATCTTCTGGTTCGAGTTTGATATTCGATGATGTTGAAGATAATGTCCATGTATCATGACTCTCATCACGTTGTATCGAATGGTGATGTATGTGTGCTTGTTGTTGTTGTTCTTGTTGCTGCTGTTGAATGTGATGCAGTGGTGCAAGTTTTTGAAGATCAATTGTCAAATATCGTTTATAATTCGGAGAGCTAAGTAATTGAAAACATTGTTCAGATAAACGATATTTTTCTCCTATATCTAATGTGGCTAATGTTTGAATGTAACGATCATATTCCACACCGAAATGTTCTAACCGTTTGATAAGTTCTTCATCGTTTTGTTCTTGTTTTGTTTTATTATTCATATTCTCATCATTGTTTAACATTGGAGGACATTTAATCAATAGATCAACACGCCGTCTGGTACCATCAACCATTTGTACACCTTGTCGTACCATAATAAGTAATCGATTCTTTTTCAATTCATCGATAACATGATCTAAATAGGCAGCATTACGTTTTAATTTCGAATTGGCATAGATCGATGTTCGTGTAAAACCAACATAGGGTAATAGGAGAAGTTCATGAGCTAATTCTAATGATTTCACGTAAGTTGGATCGACAAGTGGTTTCATACGTTTAGCTGTGGGTGAATTCGACAATGGTGGATATGAAGAGGTTGATGATGACGATGATGATGAATGATTGATCACCAATGAAAAACTAAAACATCAACAAAAATTACTTTCGAATATATCGTTTGAACGAAAAATTTCTTTTTAAATACTCGGAATTTATTGATGTTGAATTTAGTGTTGGTTCGAACATAACTTCGAACTGTTTTATACTTGAATTTGTTAAATAAACAGCTGATTGAACATTGACTATATTGATATTTAGTCGTACGGCATTTGATTTCGTTCGTGTTTGTTCAATAATATGAAGACAATTATCATAGAAGATATTATCTGCTTGACTAAATGAATGAAATGTTCGCTGATAAATACAAAGCGTTTCAATAGTTAATTCAAGAATTCGTAAACATGCTGAAACACGTAGAGCATGTTCTCGTGCTGATAGATATCTCGCTGACATCCATGAATGAGTATCTTCCAAAGATGCAGCTATAGAAATCAAACATATGAATATCAAAATAATCAATATTTCGATAATTACCTTTAAGAGACAATGTATCGAGATAATCGCACATGAATTGATTTGTTTGTGATTCGTCAAAATAAAAGTCAATTAAATTTGAACAATGACAATTGAGAACAAGAATAAATTGCTCAAGAGATGGATATCGATTGCAATCGAATATTTTCGATCGTCGACAAAATAATCGTACTCGACTCGCAAGAAATATCATCAACCAATTGGCTGTTGTCGTTTTTTGAGGAAAATGTTTCTTTTGAAATTTAATTTCCAATGAATTTCGAATGAATTCACCTGTACTTGTACCGATAATGGTAAATGATTTTTGTCGTTGAATATGTGCCATTGTATGATGTTCATCGAATTTATCGGACAAACAAAGACCTGAAGGAACTGTCGTTTCATCTGATCGACAGAATAAATTCAAAGGAAAAGGATGTCGAACATCCGATGAATGACCCGTTTGACGTATGCATTGTGCATTATTCATGGCTTCCTTGATATGATCAACAAGTGTTGTTCGTTCATATCCTAATTAAAATATCAGTTTAGTTCATATTTTTTAATCAAAAACCACACATAATTCTCAGACGGCTTCATATTTTTTTGCCAGGTCACGAAGTTCCTAATCATGCGAATGAAGAATACAGACTCATTTTTATGAAGTAGACTAGAAGGAATTCTTTTCATGCAGACTACAATCATTCATTTAGGGCATACTAGTTTCTATATTTAAATTTTGACAATAGATCAAAGAAAAAATCTTCGAAGCAGTCTTTTCTAATGACTATTTTACAGTCTATTTATAAGTTTTGACCTAGTTAATATATTTTTGTTAATTTGATCTGCATTCAACAGCTGTTCCATTACGTGGATAGTAATTCAAGGGAAAAAATAGGATTTGTCTTAAATCAATTCTTATTATTTTTATCCTCATTATATTTTTCTTTTTTTTTTCTACAATAATAATACTAAGAATATCCGAATTTATTTTCGTTCTATTAACTTCAATTAAAAAGCTATTATCGGTCTATAGAAGAATCTTCTCGAAACAAGACTGATTTCGATCTTACCTGTTCGTACAATTAATAATAAATGAAGATTAAGTTTATGTTTAAGTTGATTGTCAGCATAAACAAATGATGTTGATGTTAGATAATGTGATGTCAAACCAAGTAGATGTAAAAACAATGCCATACTATCGTACATATAATAGTCACTCAATG
>ERZ781399.3308-NODE-3308-length-12441-cov-4.532698_pt1 | contig 12441 bp, 10 predicted proteins | sample MGYA00511014_ERZ781399 | MGnify/ENA primary metagenome ERZ781399 (study PRJEB29847, sample SAMN06458254) | wastewater metagenome | isolation source: Wastewater bioreactor | place: South Africa: Cape Town | study: EMG produced TPA metagenomics assembly of the...
CCTGAAAAGCAGGACGAGTGGTTCGCCGACTACAAGGCCGGCGTCGCCAGCCTCGGCGAACTGCTCCCGACGCTGGAGCGCATGGTGCCCGCCACCGAGGCGAACCTCGTTGCCACGGCGCGCGAAGCCTATGCCGCCTTGGTCGTGGCCATGGACAAGGCGGTAAACATCTCGGTGGAGCGCGGCGACTACAACGCGCTCGCAGCTGCCGATACCGCTGCGGTGGTGCGCCGCGAGGCCAACGACGTGCTCACCGGCATGATCGATCGCAACAAGGAACTGCTCAACGCCGCCGATGACGAGGCGCGGCAGCTCTACGGCGACGCCATGGCGTTGCTGATCGGACTGCTCGTCGGCTCGGCCGCGATCGCCATCGTGGCGGCGCTGTGGATCGTCGTGTCCATCTCGAGGTCGCTCGGTGCGGCCCTCGGCCTAGCCAATGCCGTCGCCTCCGGCGATCTCAGCGCCGAGGCCAAGGTCAAGTCGAACGACGAGATCAAGGATGTGATCGACGCCCTCAACCTGATGACCCGGAAGCTGCGCGAAGTGGTCAGCGAGGTGACGGCCGCTGCCCGCAACGTGGCGTCCGGCAGCCAGGAGCTCTCGGCCACCGCCGAGCAGCTGAGCCAGGGCGCCACCGAGCAGGCCTCCTCGACCGAGGAAGCGTCCGCGTCGATGGAAGAGATGGCCGCCACCATCAAGCAGTCGGCCGACAACGCCCAGCAGACCGAAAAGATTGCTCGCCAGTCGGCCGCCGACGCCAATGCCTCCGGCGAAGCCGTCGGTAACGCCGTGACCGCCATGCAGACCATCGCCGAGAAGATCATGGTGGTGCAGGAGATTGCCCGCCAGACCGACCTGCTGGCGCTCAATGCAGCGGTCGAGGCCGCCCGCGCCGGCGAACATGGCCGCGGCTTCGCAGTTGTCGCCTCGGAAGTGCGAAAGCTCGCCGAACGCAGCCAGGCTGCCGCCGCCGAGATCTCGACTCTCTCGGGTGACACCGTCAAGGCGGCCCGCTCGGCCGGCGACATGTTGAGTAAGCTGGTGCCCGACATCCGCCGCACCGCCGAACTGGTGGAGGAAATCTCCGCCGGCTCGCGCGAGCAGAATGCCGGCGCGGCGCAGATCAACACTGCCATCCAGCAGCTCGACAAGGTCACCCAGCAGAACACCTCGGCGGCCGAAGAAATGTCCGCCACCTCCGAGGAGCTGGCCAGCCAGGCCGAGCAGCTGCAGAGCGCCATCAGCTACTTCCGCATCGACCACAGCCAGCAGGCACGGGTCGAGCTGGCCGCCAACGACCGCGCGCCGCAGCGAGCCCGTCGCGCCGCCCAGTTGCAGGACGAGATCCTGAACAAGGCCCCGCACCTGACGCGCAAGAAGGCGCCCGGTCGCGCGGTCGGCGGCGGCTTCGACCTGGAGCTCGACGACATGAGCGACGACCTCGACGCCGAGTTCTCCCGGCGCGGCGCCGCCTGATCAGACCATAGCCAGTGCCGGGGCGGCAGCGGCCGCCCCGGCAACCGACGCAGCACGCCGACTACCGCAACGCATTTGGGCCGGACCGCAGGACGCGCGTCCGTGGGCTAGGGGGCCACACCAATGAGACTCACCATCAAGGCCAAGCTGATCGCAGCTTTCGCCGCCGTCATCATTCTCAGCGCCGTCAGCATGGGCATCGCGCTGATGAACCTGGGCGCGCTCAACGCCTCGTTCAGCGCTGCCATGGAAGGCAACGTCAAGCGTATCCAGCTGGCATCCGATCTCGAGGTCTCGACCCTCAAGGTGGCGCGTGACGAAAAGAACCTGATCCTCACCCAGGACCCTGCCGCCATCGCCACCCTGGTTGGCCAGATGGATGCCGAGATCGACGCCGTCCATACCGACACCGCGACCTTGCGCGAGCTCTCCAGCGAGGCCGGCAAGCCGCTGGTCGACAAGTTCGGCGCCGACTATGACGCCTATCTCGTCCAGCACGCCGAAGTGCGCCGCCTGTCGACGCTCAACCTCGACGCCGAGGCCTTCGCGCTCGCGTCCGGCAAGGCGGCCGAAGTACGCGCTGCGTCGGTGGCGCGGCTCGATGAGATCGTCGCGCTCAACAACACCCAGCTCAATGACGCTATCGCCGCAGCCGAAGCCCTGTATGGCTCGTCGTCGCTGCTGCTGACGGCATTGCTGGTCGGCTCGACCATCACCGCCGTCAGCGCCGCCGCGGTGATCATCGTCGGTATCAGCCGTGGCCTCGGCAAGATCAGCCAGGTGGTCAGCGCCGTCGCCATCGGCGACCTCGACCAGAACATCGAGATCAAGTCCAATGACGAAATCAAGGATCTCGTTGCCACCGTCAACGTCATGACCGGCAACCTTCGGGCCACGGCCGCCATCGCCGACCGTATCGCCGATGGTGACCTGACGGTTGAACCCAAGCCCTAGTCCGATCGCGACACGCTCGGCCTCGCGCTGCAGCGCATGGTCGAAAAGCTGCGCGACGTCATCGCCGAAGCCATCACCTCGGCCAACAATGTTTCGGCCGGCTCGCAGGAGCTCTCCGCCACGGCAGAGCAACTGAGCCAGGGTGCTACCGAGCAGGCCTCCTCGACCGAGGAAGCCTCCGCCTCGATGGAGGAAATGGCCGCCACCATCAAGCAATCAGCCGACAATGCCCAGCAGACCGAAAAGATCGCGCGTCAGTCGGCTGCCGATGCCATCGCCTCGGGCGCCGCGGTCAACGATGCCGTCACCGCCATGCAGACCATCGCGCAGAAGATCATGGTGGTGCAGGAAATCGCCCGCCAGACCGACCTGCTGGCGCTCAACGCGGCGGTCGAAGCCGCCCGTGCCGGCGAGCATGGCCGCGGCTTCGCGGTGGTCGCCTCGGAAGTACGGAAGCTCGCCGAACGCAGCCAGGCTGCCGCCGCCGAGATCTCCACCCTTTCCGACACCACGGTGAAGACCGCCCAGTCGGCCGGCGAGATGCTGACCCGCCTGGTGCCCGATATCCAGCGCACCGCCGAACTGGTCGAAGAGATCACCGCCGGCGCCCGCGAGCAGAATGCCGGCGCCACCCAGATCAACACCGCCATCCAGCAGCTCGACAAGGTCACCCAGCAGAACACCTCGGCGGCCGAAGAAATGTCCGCCACCTCGGAGGAACTGGCGAGTCAGGCCGAGCAGCTGCAGAACGCCATCAGCTACTTCCGCATCGAGGCCACCCGCGAGGTTATTGCCGAGGCGCCAAAGAAGCCGGCGGCCAAGCGCAGCAATGCCATCCGCAGCGAGATCATGGCCAAGGCGCCGCACATGGCGCCGCGCGCCCGCCCGGCCGGCAAGCTGAACGGCAATGGCGGCTTCGATCTCGATATCGACGATGCCGGCGACGAGCTCGACCAAGAGTTCACTCGTCGCGGCGCAGCGTGAGGAAACGCGCCATGGCCGAGAAACCGCAATATGTGACGCTTGGGGTGAATGGCGAACTCTTCGCCGCCCCGGTGGACAAGGTGCAGGAAATCCTCGAGATGCGTCCGGTGGCGCGCCTGCCGCAGGCGCCTGCCAACCTCCTGGGTATGACCGACGTACGCGGCCAGGGCATCCCGGTGCTCGACCTGCGCCTGACCCTCGGTCTGCCCGAGGCCGACGACACCGAGAATACCCGCATCGTGGTGCTCAACGTCATGGCCGGCGTCGGGGCGACGACCGTGGGGTTGCGCACCGATCGGGTGTTCGAGGTCACCGTGCTCGATGCCGATGCGCTCGAGCCGCCGCCGGCCATTTCCGGCAACTGGCGCGACCACGCCGTCGCCGGCATCGGCCGCCGCAATGGCAGCTTCGTCACCGTGCTGGATCTCGACCGCCTGCTCGGCAGCGCGGCCGAGGCGGCCTAGGCCGCAGTGGAGAGAGCGGTGCTTAAGGGACCCCCCACCCTGTCCCTCCCCCGCAAGGGGGGAGGAGACCAAAACACCTACGTCAGTGAGAGCGTCTCCCTCCCCCTTGCGGGGAGGGGACAGGGGTGGGGGTACTCTTCCCGCGCCGGCCTATCGACCTCCATCGCGGAACCTAACGATGCCTAACCTCGCCCACAAAACGTCCCCCGACGACGCCGACGACCATCTCAGCGCGCCGGATTTCGGCCGCATCGCCAAGCTCATCGAGGGCGAGGCCGGCATCAAGCTGCCGCCGGGCAAGCGGCTGATGGTCGAAGGTCGGCTGCGCAAGCGCATGCGGGCGCTCGGCCAGCCCGATTTCGCCAGCTATTGCAACCTGCTGTTCAAGCAGGGCGGGCTCGATCAGGAGCTCACCCACCTGATCAATGCCGTCACCACCAACAAGACCGATTTCTTCCGCGAAGCCGAACACTTCGACTACCTGGTCGAGCAGATGGTTCCGAGCCTCATCAAGGCGCGGGAGCGCAACCCGCTGCTCAAGATCTGGAGTGCCGCCAGTTCCACCGGCGCCGAGGCCTATACCCTGGCCATGGTGCTCGGCGACATGCAGGCGCAGCGCAACGATTTCCGCTTCGCCATCCTCGGCACCGACATCTCCACCGCCGTGCTGGCGCAGGGCCGCCGCGCCGTCTACCCGGCCGAGATGATCGCCCCGGTGCCGCCGGAGCTGCAGGCTCGCTATCTCATGCATGCCCGCCGTCCCGGCGCGCGCCGCGAAGTTCGCGTCGTGCCCGAGCTGCGCCGCCTGGTCCGCTTCACGCATCTCAACCTGATGGACCAGGCCTATCCGTTCGATCGCGACGTCGACGTCATCTTCCTGCGCAACGTGCTGATCTATTTCGAGAAGGCCGACCAGGATGCCGTGGTCGCCCGGCTCGTCGACCACTTGCGGCCCGGCGGCTACCTGGTGCTCGGGCACTCGGAGTCGATGATCGGTACGTCCCTGGCCGTGCGCCAGGTCGCCCCTGCCGTGTTCCAGAAGCTCTGAGAAAGCCTCGATGTCCGTCCCAGCTGCAACCGACCGCAAGATTCGCGTGCTGATCGTCGACGATTCCGCCGCGGTGCGCACCACGCTCAGCGACATCATCTCGTCCGACCCCGAGCTCGAGGTCATGGCCACGGCCGCCGACCCCTATATCGCGGTCGAACGCATCCGCGCCGAAGTGCCCGATGTCATCTTCCTCGATATCGAGCTGCCGCGCATGGACGGCATCACCTTCTTGCGAAAGCTGATGTCGCAGCGCCCCATCCCGGTGGTGATCTGCTCGTCGCATGCCAGCGAGGGCAGCGACACGCTGATCGAGGCGCTGGAGGCCGGCGCCGTCGACGTGGTCCCCAAGCCGCGCGTCGATACCGCCCAGTTCCTGCACGATTCCCGTACCCGCATCTGCGAGGCCGCCCGCTCCGCCGCCCATGCCCGGCTGAAGGGCGGTGTTCGTCCGCCGCCGCCCCGGCTGGCGGTCGAAAAGAAACTCACCGCCGATGCGGTGATCCCGCAACGCTCCGCGGCACGCACCGCCTCGGCAGCCGCTGCCATGCCCACCACCGCGCCGGTGATCTGCATCGGCGCCTCCACCGGCGGCACCGAAGCACTGCGCGATGTGCTCGAGGCGCTGCCGGCCACCACGCCGGGCATCGTCATTGTCCAGCACATGCCCGAGCGCTTCACCGCCGCCTTCGCCCGCCGCCTCGACGGCATCTGCCAGATGCAGGTGAAGGAAGCCGAGGAGGGCGACGTGGTCGAAGCCGGGCGGGTGCTGATCGCACCGGGCAATCATCACATGACGCTGCAGCGCAGCGGTTCGCGCTACACCGTCAACATCGTCGATGGCCCGCACGTGTCGCGCCATCGCCCATCTGTCGATGTGCTGTTCCGCTCCGCCGCCTACGCTGCGGGCAGGAACGCCCTGGGGATCATCCTCACCGGCATGGGCGACGACGGCGCCCGCGGCTTGCTGGAAATGAAGCAGGCCGGCGCCACGACGCTCGCCCAGGACGAGGAAAGCTCCATCGTTTTCGGCATGCCCAAGGAAGCCATCGCGCTGGGCGCTGCCGACAAGGTGGTGTCCCTGCGTCGCGTCGCCGGCGAAATCACCGCCTATGCCGCCCGTTCTCCGCAAAAGGACACCGCATGACCGCGTCCACCGACAGCGCCGTTCTGATCCTCCAGCCCGTTGCGCGGCAGGAGGCCCATGTGGAGCATGGGGCAGGGGGCGGCCAGTCCCTCGAACATATCCATCGCGCCACCGCCGCTCTGGCGTCCGGCATCCTCGGCATCGCCGACGATCTCGCCGCCCCGCGCGACGCCATCGATGGCGCCTTCGTCGCCGTCGGCAGCCGCCTCGCCGAATGCGCCGAGATCCTCTCGCGCCTCACCGAGAGCTTCGAAACCCTGCCGATCGATCTCGAGGGTCCCGATCTCACCGAGGCGACCGACCGGCTCGCGGTGGTTGGTCGTCGGGCCGGCGAGATCGCCGTCAGCCTCGGCGCCGAGCAGGCCGATCTCAACCGCCTGGTCGAGGCCCTGCGTGGCGCGGCGCACCCGATCTCGGAGCTGCGCCGGACCGTCAAGATGATGGGCATCGTCGCCATCAACGCTCGGGTCGTGGCCGCCAGCGTCGTCAGCGAAACCGAGGATTTCGGCGTCTTCACCACCGATATCGCGCAGCTGTCGGAATCGGCCGCCACCACCATCCAGCGGTTCTCGCGCACCTACGAGGCGCTCACCATCGTCGTCGGCGAAGCGGCCACCGCCCGCGCCAGCTTCGAGGCTGCGCATCGCGACACCCTCTCGACGCTGGCCGTCGAACTCGAACGCGATCTCGGCGAAGTCACCGAGCAGCGTCTCACCTCCGTCCGTTCCAGCGCTATCACCGGCCAGATGTCGCGCGCCATCACCGACAAGGTCGCCACCACCGTGATGGCCCTGCAGGTCGGCGATGCCACCCGCCAGCGCGTCGAACATGTCGAAGCGGCCCTCCGCGATCTCGCAATGATCCTCCCCCGCGGCGTCGCGGACGGGGGCGAGGCGGAGCATGGGGAAGAGGGGAACCAGGGTCTCGTTTCCGACTCCGCTACCGACCTGGCTTTCCCCGCCACCGAACTGCAGCGCCTGCAACTGGCCGGCGCCCGCGAGACCCTGATCGTCGAGATGGCCTCCGGCGCCGAGGCCCTCACCCGGCTGGCCGATGACGTCGGCGCCGTACTGGAACATGCCCGCCAGGTTTATGGCTCGGCCGAGAACCGCTCCGCCCTGTCCGAACTGCACGGCGCGGTGCGTCGCGCCGTCACGGTGCTGCGCGATTGCGAAAGCGAACGCGAAAAGCTCGACCGGGTGGCCGGCGCCGTGTCCGAAACCGTCAAGGTCCTGCTCGAGCACGTCGAGGCGGTGCAGGAGATCGAGTACAAGATGCGGCTGGTCTCGCTCAATGCCGCCGTCAAATGCGCCCAGCTCGGCCCGCGCGGTCGCGCCCTCGATGTCATCGCCCAGCAATTGCGCACCCTCACCGGCGAGACCGTGGTTTCCGCCCACGAGGCCGTCGAGCGCCTCAATGCGGCGGCCCGCTTCTCGGCCGCTTTCACCCACGCCACCGGGGCCGGCGCCGGTCGGGTCGGCGACCTGGAGCGCGAGGCCGCCGCGTCGCTGACGCAGCTCGAAACCGTCGGCATGCGCATGAAGAAGGCTCTGGTCGAACTCTACGACGATGGCCCCAGGGTCGCCGAGCGCCTCAACCAGGCCGTCGACAGTCTCGCCAATCACGCCGCCATCTCCGAGGCCTTCAGCGACATCGAACTGGGCCTTGCCGGGTTGATCCGTCCTCAGGAACTGCAGCCGACGGGCGCCGAACCGAACCCGGCGCTTGCCGAGTTCCTCGCCGCCCTGCGCCGGCGCTACACCATGGATGCCGAGCGGCGTGTGCACGATGCCTTCACCGGCATCGAGGTCGCTCCCGAGCCGGTGGCGGATGGCGGCGATGGCCTGGACGATCTCTTCTTCTAGGGCGGGTGGGCGGTCGCCTGGCAGGCCGGGCCGCATGTCAAACTGAAATGCGCTTTGCCGCCCGCCGCGCTATCTCTCACCCGTTTCGGGACTAAGGCAGCGGGCCGTCGGTGGCACGTTTCGCGCCCGCTGCCCCCCACTGTTTCGACGAACGTCTGATCCACCATCAGGTCGATGCGGCCTAGTCTCCCACCGAGGGAGAACGCCAAGCATGTCACACCTATCCGCGGTCATGGCCATGACGCCAGCCATGAACTGGCAATCGGCTGCCGCCGGCGCGCAAGGGTTCGTGGCGCCCGGTTTCGAGCCGGTGGCCGAGGAGTTCGCGCGCAATTTCACCGAACGCGGCGATGTCGGCGCTGCCTTCGCGGTTACCCATCTGGGTCGGCCGGTGCTCGATCTGTGGGGTGGCGAGGTCACCCCGGGCCGGCGCTGGACCGCTGACAGCCTGCTCGGCGTGTTCTCCGGCACCAAGGGCCTGCTCGCCGGCGTCATGCTGAAGCTCATCGAGCGCGGGCTGCTCGATCTCGACCAGCCGGTCGCCCGCTACTGGCCCGCCTTCGGCGCCGCCGGCAAGGAGGCCATCAAGGTTCGGCACCTCGTGTCGCACCGCAGCGGCGTCCCCGGCGTCCGCGCGCCGCTGCTGCCGGCCGATCTCAGCGATGCCGAGCGGATCGAGAACCTGCTCGCCGCCCAACCGACCTTCGATGATCCGGATGCCTTCCTCTGTTATCACGCGCTTGCCATCGGCTGGCTCTGCGGCGGCCTGGTCCGCGCCATCGACGGCCGTAGCCTGGGCCGCTTCTTTGCCGACGAGATCGCTGCCCCGCTCGGCCTCGAGACCTGGATCGGCTTGCCGGAAACCGAAGAACACCGGGTCGGCCGCTTCGTCTTCGGCGACGGCATGGGCGGCCGCTGGGATGCCGGTCTGACCGAGGCGCAGCGCGCCGATCCGGTGCGTCGCGCCGTCTGGGCCAACCCGCCGCTGTTCGGCGACATCAATCATTGGGATACGCGCGCCTTTCATGCCGCCGAGATCGGCGGCGCCGGCGGCATCACCACGGCGCGTGCGATGGCCCGCTACTATGGTTGCCTGGCCGAGGGCGGTACGCTCGATGGCGTAACCCTTCTCGCCCCCGACACCATCGCGCTGGGGCGCCGCGAGCTGTCGCGCTTTGCCGATCCGTTCGTCGGCGAGGCGATCGCCTTTGGCGTCTGCTGGAACCTGCAGGCCGGCCTCAATCGGTTTGGACCGCCAGCCGACGCCTTTGGCCACACCGGCGCCGGTGGCTCGATCCATGGCGCCTGGCCGACGCAGCGGCTCGGCTTCTCCTATGTGATGAACCAGTTGCGCGCCGATCCCGAGGACCAGCGCACGCGTCCGCTGTTTGCCCTGCTGCACCAGCTCGTCGGCTGACGCCGGGATCGCGCCGTCGCGGGACCTCGCCCGCCATCGGCTCAACATGTGATTTGACCGGCGAACGCTTTTCGCCCTTATAGGGGTTTATACGTATAAAAATGGAGGGCTGGCGGAGCCTTCCATACTTAGTCGTGGAGCGTTGGCGCCGTTGGCGCGACGTTCCGGTGTCAGTCTACGGGGGCCATTCCCAATGAGTGACCTGAACGACCGCGAAGTCGCGGAACTGCTCGCCATGCTGCGGGACAGCGACGTTCATTTCGATACGCAGCGCCTCACCAGCTTCACCGACGCAACGCTGCTGCACGTGCTCCACCCGCTCGGCGATGGCCGGCTGGTCACCAATGTCCCGAGCTTCGTTGCCGTGCGCGAGGAACTGCGCCGCCGCGGCCTGCTGCCGCGAGATCACTGAGGCCGCAGTCCACAGCCCAACCCGCTGTTCTCAAGCGGTTATCTGCCCCTGGCGATCCCGCCAGCCGGCCGCGCTGGACTCACGCCGAGACTTCCGGTAACGTTCCCAATAGATGCCGGGAACGGCACGGGAGGTTGCATGGGCAGACGGCCCACAATCATTGACGTTGCAAGGCTTGCCGGCGTGTCGAAAAGCACCGCCGCGCGCGCCCTTTCCGATTCCCCCGACGTCAACGATGCCACCCGCGACAAGGTCCGCAAGGCCGCTGTCGCCAGCGGCTACGAGCGCAACCACCTCGCCGTCGGCATGCGCTCGGGTCGTTCGGGCCTGTTCGGCCTGGTCATCCCCGACATCACCAACCCGTTCTGGGCCGAAGTCGCCCGTGGCGCGCAGGGTATCGTCGGCGAGAACGACGCCTCGCTGCTGGTGTTCTCCTCGGACTGGGACCATGAGCGCGAAGCCACCCACCTGCGCGCCCTGCGCCAGGCTCGGGTCGAGGGCGCCATCGTCAATCCGGTCTCCGACAATGCCGAGGATTTCGGTCGCTTCGGGGTGCCCTTCTCGCTCATCGGCTCGAGCGCCGAACGCTTTCCGGATACCCCGAGCATCGGCTCTGACATCCGCCAGGCGGTTCGGCTGGGGCTCGATCATCTGGTCGCCCGCGGCCATGCGGCGCCGGCCCTGATCCTCGGTCCCAAGTCCCGCCTGGCCCGGGCCCGCTTCCTCCGCTCGGTCCATGAGCACTGTATCGAGCGCGATATCGATCCCGCCGTGCTGCAGGTCGAGGATGGCGACTATACCTTCGAGGGTGGCCATGCCGCCATGCAGCGCCTGCTGGCGCGCCAATCGGGCGGTCATCTCACGGTGTTCTGCGCCAACGACCTGATGGCGCTCGGCGCCATGCTGGCGGTGCGCGAGGCCGGTCGCGAGTGTCCGCGCGATGTTTCCATTCTCGGCTTCGACGGGGTGCCTGCGGGCGCCTTCTCGTGGCCCGGTCTCACCACCATCGAAAAGCCGGCCCGTGAACTCGGCCGCCGCGCCGCCCAGGCGCTGTTCGATGAAATCGCCGGCCGTCCGCAGGATGGCCGTACCTATTTGCCGTGCCGCCTGATCGAGCGAGGCTCACTCGCCGATCTCCGGGTGCAAACGCCCCTGCGCGTTGCAGGAGCGGGGAGGAGCTAGAAGCATGTCGAGCGTCGAGCAAAACGCGACGGCCATTGCGCGTGTCGCCGGGAACGTTCCCAGGTCGCAACGCTTCACCAATGGCGTCCGCCGCTGGTGGCCCTACTATGTCATGCTTGCCCCCGGCCTGCTGTTCTTCCTCATCTGGCACTATTTCCCGATCTGGGAAGCCAAGATGGCGTTCGAGCAGGTGCGCATCATCCCGCCCAACCTGTGGGTCGGGCTGAAGCATTTCCAGACCCTGTTCGCCTCCCCGGTGTTCTACCAGGTGCTGGCCAACACCCTGATCATCTCGACGCTGAAGATTCTCTTCGTCTTTCCGGTGCCGATCATCGTCGCGCTGCTCTTGAACGAAGTGCGCAGCGGCCGGCTGAGGAAGTTCGTGCAGTCGGCGATCTACCTGCCGCATTTCCTCAGCTGGGTGGTGATCGCCGGCATCTTCATCGCCATCCTGTCGCCCTCCGATGGCGCGGTAAACCAGATCACCGGCTTCTTCGGCGCCAAGCCGACCGCCTTCATGACCGACGGCAATTCGAGCCGCTGGGTGCTGGTATTCTCCGAGATCTGGCGTTCGGCTGGCTGGGACAGCCTGCTCTATCTCGCCGCCATCATCGGTATCGACCAGTCGCTCTACGAGGCGGCCGAGCTCGACGGCGCCAACCGCTGGCAGAAGGTCTGGCACGTCACCATCCCGGGGATCGTGCCGACCATCGCCACGCTCTTCATCCTCAACATGGGCATGTTCCTGTCGGCCGATCTCAACCAGGTCATCAACTTCCTCAACGACGTGAACCGCGGCCAGATCGATATTCTCGACACCTATGTCTACCGCATCGGTCTCAGGACCGGCGAGTACTCGCTGGCCACCGCCGCCGGCCTGTTCAAGGCGGTGTTCGGCATGATCCTCATCCTCTCGGCGCATTTCGTTTCCAAGCGCCTCACCGGCAAGGGAGTCTGGTGATGGCCGCGCCCCGTGGAACCGCCATTCGTCGCACGCCGCTCGAGCGCATCGAGTACGCCATCATCGTCACGACGCTGCTCGCCATGGTGGTGGTGATGCTGCAGCCGATCCTCAACCTGCTCGCCGTGTCGTTCTCCGATCCGAGCCAGGTGGCGGGCAAGAGCGGCCTCGACATCTGGCCCTCGGGCTTCTCGCTCGACGTCTGGGCGCTGCTGCTGCAGCACCCGAACGTGCAGCGCGGCATCCTCAACTCGATCTTCATCACTGCCACCGCCACCTTTATCGGCGTTGTCGGCACCGCGCTGATGGCCTGGGGGTTGAGCCGGCCGAACCTGCCCGGCCGCCGCGTCATCTTCCTCTTGGTCCTCGTCACCATCGTGTTCGAGCCGGGCATCATTCCCGACTACTTCCTGATGAAGCGGATGGGGCTGCTCGACAGCTACTGGAGCGTCATCCTCTACAAGGCAGTGAACGCCTGGTACCTGATCATCCTGGTGCGCTTCTTCGAGGAGATCCCCGAGGAACTGC
>ERZ781399.3321-NODE-3321-length-12417-cov-4.437955_pt1 | contig 12417 bp, 9 predicted proteins | sample MGYA00511014_ERZ781399 | MGnify/ENA primary metagenome ERZ781399 (study PRJEB29847, sample SAMN06458254) | wastewater metagenome | isolation source: Wastewater bioreactor | place: South Africa: Cape Town | study: EMG produced TPA metagenomics assembly of the...
ACAAAACAACAAAATAAATGTTTACACATAAGGAGAGAAAAAAAAAAAGAGTTTGTTTTAGTTTTTTTTTATACACATAGAATAGTAGATCAATGTAATAATAATAGTAATAGTAGTAATAATAGTAATAATAGTAATCATAACAAAAAAAGAAAGAAAAAAAAACAACAATATGAAGAGATTCCTAAAGAGAGATATATGTCGAAGTTTTGCCTTTGATTTTAGCATACGAAAATAGAAGAAGACGAGGATAGTTGGTTTGGATTTTTAAATAAATTATAATGTTAGAAGTTTAGATCCAAAGAGAAGAAGGACGGACGATGGATACCACCGAACTCATCTAGATATGGGAAAATAGAGAAATGAATTTTCGTTTCGAGATGAATCAATGATACTCACATGAGAAGAATTTTCATACGAAGAAACAACATGCAAAAGAGATAAGTTCATTGATTTACCTCTTCTAGAAAAGAAGATCAAAATTTTCGTTCGATTTCGAAATAAAAATTAAACTTTACGATTTTGTTGAGAATTCGAAGCTGTTCGTTCAGTAGTAATCGTAGTCGTTGTTGTTGTTGAGTAGGATGCATTTCCTCCTGTCGAACGTTTGATTCCTTCTTGTTTAAATGGATCGTCATGAGGTAAAATATTCGTCCATGTTTTTCTTGATGGACTCGAGCCTGTTCGTCGTCTTAGACTTCGTTTGAAATCACTTGTCCCTTCGATACTCACAGGACTCATGGCTCGTGTTCGAGACTTAATTCGACGCCAGCCTGAACCACTGCCATGTGAATCCTCATCGGCCGAGTCAGGCGCACTATTATAATCGAAATGTAACGAACTTTTGGCTAGTGAATGTCGTCGATGTCTTCTCGATGTGATCTTAGCTGCGACTGTATCGTAATTGGCTTTGATTGGCACGAGTGGTGCGCCAACAATGGCCACGATACCATGTCGAATGGCCTCTCGAATCGAGTATTGTGTGTGCGAATGTGTGTCGTAGATTAAGCCTGATTCTTGATCGACGAGTCCTCGTTCGATGGCATCTTGAATTGTGTATTCGCGACTAGTTTTCGGGTCGAATAGTTTCATTCGATTGTTGTCGAGCAGATTTTTTCGTACGGCTTTTTCGAAGCCAACTGATTCGTTTGTCGACGGGAGAAAAACTTCGCTGGCATTGACATTGAAATGTGAGAATAGTTTTCGATTATTGAATAATATTTCTAATTTTGTTAGAGATTTCGTTGAATTATAATCGATGATCAATCCGTCTATATCAAGCGCGTCTTTCAACGTCATAAAACGTCCGCCTGCTGGATGTTCAATGATCGTACTTTGCCCATCGATTAAACCTCGTTGAATCGCAGCTTTGAGATTCAATTGTTCGCCACTATGCGGATGTTTATAGAGGCCCGTTCGGAGATTCAATAGGCCACATCGAATAGCATCTTCAACATTCATTCGATGCAATTTCGATTCGACTAATCGCGCTCGATAGAGATTGATTTTCGGTGGATTTAGTTTGCCTCCGTCACGACGATTAATCAAACCAAGTGCAAATGCATCGTAGAGTGTGATCGGTCCTTGTTCACTATCAGCAAAAGCAATGCCATTCACATGAATATGTCCACGTTCAATGGCCTCCATTAACGTCATATAATGTTCAGTAGCCGGATCACGGAATGTGCCCGTTTCAGCAACATAAAAGCCCAAACGAATGGCGTTTTGCATCGACAAACCCAACGGTTTTCGTTCGACATGTTCGATGATCTCGGCTTCGATTAAATTCTTGTTGATAGCCTCTTGAATCGTCATCGTTTCGCCAGCGGAAAAATCCGTGTACGTTTTCGCTTCGGTATCAATCGTTTGGTTTTTCACTGCATCAGCACCTGATTCCATTCGACCGAGAACATTATTTTTCACGCCATGAATTCGATACAATGTGATTCGTCGTTCTGTAATCGTATCTGTAATTAGTTCTAAATCGTATTCTTCGAAACGTTTTTGACTGAGCAATTCAACTTCGAGTAATTTCCGTTCGATAGCCTTATCAAGTGGAATTTTCACATCATGTTTTCGATCATAGTAAATACCTTGAGCATAATTCAGTATGCCAATAGCTTGTGCTTCTAATCCGCCGATTTTCTCTTGAGATTCACTGTCAACACAAACGCTTTTAACAAGAAATTTTCGTACGATTTCTTGAACGGATGATGTCAACATTTCAGTATCCTCTTTGGTTTCAATTATAGTTGCATAAACTAAACCTTCATTGATCGCTTCAGCTAATTCATATTGAACATTAGTCACTAAATCTCGATAACTACCAAGATCTTTATCGAGTATACCGAGATCAATCGCTTCGGATACTTTGATTTCTTTTTGTGTCAACGGATGAATAATCGATGTAATAACATAAGTTGCTGTTTTTGTTGCAATAGTTAGCTCATCTTCATCGTTGGAGGCGACTGACGCTGAACGTGCACTATTCTCTGACGATGTATCATCATCATTGCAACGTATTAAACCAATTTGTATGGCATCAAATATCGTCATAACATCGTTGGTATCGAATTTACGATATTCATTTAATTGCAAATCGATAATTCCTTGTTTTAACGCATCACGCGGCAAGATTTTCTTCATACTTCGAGTATCATAAACCCATTTAATCGTATAGGTTTGTCCATTGATCGTCACGGTAATTGAATCCGTTGTTGAATTATATTCCGTAGCACCAATAAATTTCAAATAGATAGCTTCGTGTAGAGATACTTGAGAATTATTGAATGGATTTATATATCGGCCGTGAATGGCATCGAGAATCTGTTTACGTACGGCTTGTCGAGGAAAGATTCGACGTTTGGTCGATGGATCTAATACCCAATGGATCATATAATCGATGCCATCGACACGAATTGGTAACGATGCGGTATCAGGTTCGATGCCCATGTAACCTAATTCGACAGCTTTTTCGAAAGAATACGTTTGCCGATCGAGTTTTTCATCGTAGAACAAACGTTGTTTTGTATCAACGAGATTCCGTTGAAAGGCAACTTGCAATGGCAAACGATCGCCTGTCGCTGTATTCAAAACCCAAACAACTCGATATGGTTCGTCTTTGATCATGAGAATGCAATGCCATTGTTCCCATTCTTCTTCAGTCCACGATTGTTGTTCATCGACTTGATATTCGTTTGTTGTTGGTTGAGGTTGTTTGACGTGACTATCCGTAAGATCGATATATTCTCTTGTTGTTGTTGTTGTCGTGGTTGTTGCGGTTGTTCGACCTGTCGATGGATAATCGTCGATGATAAGTTCACCATCTCGAATTCGTTGACTTTCACGTTGACGATCATCGATATGAATCGGTCGTGGTGGCACAATCGGTGCTTGTGGACGTGTTGTTGGAACAACACGAACTTCGTGTTCACGACGAGTATCATGAATCACTAGATGATCTTTGGGTGGCGGTGGAATATATCGATCAGGCTCGATGACAATCTCTCGATGTGACGTATGTCGATCTTCTTTAATGTCGAATTTCGCTCGATGTCTGTTCGAATTACTATCATCGATAACGACTTCTTCGATGAATTGTTGTCGTTGTCGATCGGTTGATTTCGGTCGATTATTGGCGTTGTTTCGATGTATGAAAACATCTCGATCGACGATATTTGTCGTGTGATGTTCGATGATTTCTTCTTCACGTGTGTTGAATTGTTTTCGATGTCGAGGCAAACGTTGAATCGACTCGATTTCGATCACGTCTTTTTCTCGTTGTAATATTTCGGACTCGTTGATTTCGTAGGGTCGTCGTGTTTGATCTTGATTTTCGATTCGAATCGAGAGTTTCGAACGAGATTCATTCGTATTTCCGTGTGGTTCTTGACTGATGATCGTTCGACGTTTGTCAATCGACGTGTGTTCACTTTGATTGAAGACAATCTGCGATGAAACCGCTTGTACTTGAATAAAACCACGTTTAACAGCTTCGCCAATATTGATTTCATCGTTCGTTATCGGATGTATATAGACACCTTTTTTATGATCGAATAATTTCTGTTGAATACCTTCTTGTAGATTGTAAATTTTATCCGAACGTATGTCATTTATACCCGTGATTAAATAGAAAACTTGTTCACGTTGATCACCATAAAATGTCGATGGTGGTGCGTCCCGAAAACGTCCAATAATGAGACCTTGTTCGTACGCTTCGAGTATCGTTAATTTTTGCTGTCGAACTGAATGATAATACGATGAGATACTTGGATTTAAAAGGCCAGCTTTTATAGCTTCAGTTACACCTAAACGACGATTGGTTACAGGATCGACAACTTGTTCGATGATGATCGTTTTAACAAATCGTCGAGGATTTAAATCAATCAGCTCCGTAAATATTAAACCTCGTTCAATTGCAACACTTATCGGCAGATTTTCACCTGTCAAACTATTTACATAAAAGCCTCGTGCATGATCAATAATTCCTTCATCGATAGCGACTCGTATCGGAATTTCTTGGTGTGTTCGAGGATGAATAGCACTTTTCAATGTGTATGTTTTCGTTTCTTTGACTGTTCCACGTTTAACTGTCGAACTTTCTTGATGAGTACTCGTTGTTGTTGTTGTTGTTGATGCGCCAGCGGCTGATGTGCTCGTTGTTGATTCAACAGGTAATGGTTGTGCACGAATATGTCCTCGAGCAATCGCTTCTGAAATCGAAAAAATCTCGTTTGTTTTTCGATTAATATATTGTCCATTTTGTTTATCCAATATTCCTGAACGAATCGCTTCTTGAACGGTTAATTCTTTATTATTCACATAATCTTTAACACCCAATAAATGATACGAACGTGTTTCGCGTATCAATGAAGTCGAAATAACATATTTGTCATTCGGATGTGTTTGATTCGTCGATGATGATGATGGTTGTTGTTGTTCAACGAGCACGAAACCTTTACTCATTGCATCATCGATCGAATATGTTTCTTGTGTTAAATTATTAATATATATCCCATGATAGGGATCAAGAATTTTCGTTCGTATGCCAACATTCGGATCAATGAATGTATTCGCACGATGATCAAAGACACTTGAAATAATAAGTGATTCAGTTTTTGAAATGACATTATACGATTGACCATCACCAACTTTAAGTATGCCCATTTTTAAAGCTTCACTAAGATTATATTGTCTCGATGTTCGTCGATCGATTATATGATGATTTTGTGAATTGATTAGACCACGATTATAACTATCACGTAGATTATAATAACTGAAAAAAAGAAAAGCATTGAATAGGTGAATAAATATAAAAGGACAACACAAAAAAAACAATCATAATCATAAATGTAATGATTTATTTTTTTTCTTCTCTTCTTCTTTTTCGTTCGTCGATTCATACAGTCAAAAGAAAAACATTTTCTTGCGGCTTCGGCTCTTTTTTTTACTGTTAATGTGTCAAACTCAATTTTATATGTATATACATTATAAAGATTCTATTAGAAACTTAAGATAAAGAACAGACTTCTTTCTTTTTTGTGTCTGATATATGTATAATTTATATCGATACACATACATGTATCAGTTTCTTATTCGTATGCTAACTACGAATGAACGTGATTTCGTCGAATACAAAAAAAACACACGAAGCTCTTCTTGAATTTCATATAAGAATAAGAATAAGTGCCTATATTACATCGTTGATTGCTTTTCACGGTAGACTTCGAAGTAAACAAAACAAATATTTTCGAATATCCCGAATAGAAAAAGTTCTCGATATTTTGTTATTGTTTTTTTTTGTTTCATCTTGTGTTTTAACATACCGTTGTTCGACCGTATCGACGACGTAGGCGCTACGCGCGTCAAGAATATTTCTATCGATCGCCTCTTTTAATGTAATGGCCGCTGTTGCACTAGTTGTGGTTATTGTAGAGTCTACACCAACGGGAGAACGAGGATGATTATTCACCGACAACGGCGACGTAGAGAGAAGATTTTTGTTGTTGGTTGTAGTTGTATGTGCCGACGAAGAGAAATGGTTGTGAGAATGGCGATGTTGGTCGGGCGTCGATATAGAGGAAGAAAAAAGAGGAGAAGAATAAGACGAAGAAGAAGAAGAAGAAAGAAAGAATGAAGAAGGAGAGGAAGAAAAGAGACCCGTTGACAAATCGAGATATTTGCTATTGACCGCATCAATAAACGAGAGATTTTTTCGTTGTATCATATCATTTGATTTCGAATTTGTAATTAATGTTGATGATGGATATTGTTGAGTCGATTTAATAATAAATCGAGTGGGTTCATGTGTGCGATTATTGACTGTCGATGGAATAACATATGTTGTTTCAAGTGAAACCGAAGTATCTTGAGATGCTAATGGATGATCAGCAGCGACCTTTCCATTTGACAAGTCAATAAAATCTAAGAGAAATAGAACATATTGTATGACATCATCAGAAATCTTTCATTTTATCAGAGAGAGAGAGCGGTCAGAGAGAGAGAGAGGAGGAGAACTAGATGTTTATTCTTCACTTCAAAATTTGCTTTGTAGACATATACGTCTCATTTTTTTTTCAAAACGAGCTTGATGACGTAAAAAGGAATATATATATACGTATATACATATATGATGAATGTACTAAATCAGCAGCGTCCACAACAACGGTCGAACGGACAACATAGGAAGCTGTGAGAGAACAAAAAAGAGCATGCGCATATATACTTTTTTTACTGCTTTTAACCCTCACCCACTTATTCATTCCATGTAGACACATTCATCATAGATTGATACGTCCGTTACCAAATTATTGAACTAACACTTAGTTTCAGCAACAAATATGTAACTAGAGATTAGAACTGTTTTGTTTGTTTATAACTAACACAGATGACAGTCAAACAATCGGGTACATCGTACTTTCCTTCTTCCTAAAACAATTATCGATAATAATAGAACTTCTAATTGCCATATTCAATATGTACTGAAACTATCTCGATACAAAGTCTATGCGGTAAATAGAGAAGAAATTCCTTGAAAATGTCATTGATAGAAAAATAGAGATAGTAAACCAGACTAAGTAGACGCGATGTGTTATTGTTTGCAGTCGAAAATCATCATCAGCTGTTGCATCAATCTTTTACAAACAAATATTCATGTCCGACAAGACAACGAAAGATATAAATTTACATTTATTTATCTTTTTCTTGCTTTTGCTTAACTTGATACCAAAAGATAAATCAACATCTCCAACCACACATGGATTAAATCAATGATAGAACGAAAGTTCATCCAATCGAAACTGCCAATGAACAAGGACAGATTTAATTTCGTCTAACCCTCTTTCGTTCTATCCGTATTTAATACAATCTGACCTTCTTCAAGTTCAGTTGATCATAAAAGAAAGATGCAAATGTATTCATCGAGATTGACCTTGTTCAAAAGGAGAGTATCTTCTTATCTTTTCTACACATATATGATAATTATTCTTCTTCTTCTTCGCACGTGTATGCGATTGATCTCCGAAGATAAATGTAGTATATATACATGGTTCATTACCTTTAGTTATATCATAATCTCGTTGACCTGTTGAAGATGAAACGATTTGTTCATTGGATTTATCTAAAATGAGATTGTATCTTGATGCGATTGAACTTCGATAGAGATGAACTATTGATGATGCTGAGTCGATCGGAAGATGAATTGTCTAGACAAAAAACGAACGAACGGCAACATGTCGAAGTGTTTTGCACTTTGAAAATCGCGTTTTACTTGATTTGAATTTTTGAGAAATAAACGAAGATATTCTTGCATATTGGAGAGAAGAGTTGCATAACGTCTGATCGAATCAAATCAATCGAATGAATAGATTCAAACAAAAAGAGAATCCTACTGATCGAATAGTTCGACTTGATCACGAACGATTGTCGGTGTTTGTTGTTGTTGAGTTTTGGCATAGGAATTTATGAAACTGTGAAATTTTGTTAGATTATTATCATGCACCTATGTGAGAGTTAATAATGATTTGTTAGTGTGCAGTGACTTTTTTTTTCGTTTGAAAAACATGCAGCGAAAGGAAATCGAACCTTAATTTCTTCGATGAGTTTGACGGCAACATCGTTCATATATTCGATCGGTTGAGATCGATTGAGAAGTTCGATAAAAAGATCCTTTTACAGAAAAAAAAACGAGAATAATCAAATGTTTTTTTCTTTTTCGAAAGATTTTTACAGTGACGACTTTAGTATTTCGTCGAAGTCGTTCGATGTCAATCGAAAGTGGTTCGAGACTTCGAACTCTCCGTTCGAAACGATTGAAAATCGTTTGTTCTTGTTCGAATAGATTTCGAAACACTCGATACGAATCACAAATTTGTCCAAGTGTTCGTTGTCTCAACGAGATTTCCTTTCGTATGAATTGCCATCGATTTGCTAATTGTTCACTTGTATGAACTAATCGTTGATTATCGAATTGTCGACTGAGTTCGAGAAGTTCACTAATCGACTTCTCGAGAATAGGAATACGATTGAATAAATAATCAATATCGGTTAATTGACGATGAATATGATTTTCATCGTCGAGTAAATTCGTTTGCGAACAAAGACGAGTTTCGAATTCAATTAATTCACTTGTTAGATTATTCAGAAGATGTATAGCTCGTTCAGCAAGATTCAATCTAAAAGAATTCTTTGTTTTTGCATTTGAATTGTAAAACAAAAAATTCTACTTGTCGGAATAAACATTTGAAGTTGTGAATAGTCGTTGAACATGATCAGATGTTTGATTAACTAATGAACGTAATTCTTGATGATTGTATTCACTTCGAATCTCTTGAATTCGACTCGCTTGAGTAAGGAGATTGCATTCAAACTCCTGAAAAAAAAGAAGAAGAATAAGAAGGCAAATTTGTAGAATTTTATCATTCCTCATCCTCTCGAATCGCTCGTGAAGCAAGACTATTAGGTGCATACAATGATTTAACAGAAGTCTTAGGGAGATTATCATTCGAATCGCTTCGAACTATCGATCGTGTTTCGATATAGGTTATATTCGATTGATTCGGATCTAACATTGAAGAAGAATGATATTGGTTTTTGTTTTTTCGATGATGTCGATGATGATGTGGCCGATCAAAACAAATGCGTACGTTGATGCCATGTTCATTGGATGTTATTTGAGGTAAATGTCGATCAACTGATGAATATCGTACGGGTAGGATTCGATAGTTTGCACTTGCGTTCGAACATGCTGATGAACAACTACTCGCTGATGATGCACGTTGAAGACATGTTCGATAATGAGACCGATCATAATCATTTGCGTGATTTGCTCTTGTTTGTCGACATGTTGCCGTTGATGAACGATCGACATATGAGGATGAAAAAGATCGTTGCATATTCACGTTTGATCGTCTAATGAACACAAGGTTTTGATCATGCCAATTGCTTGTGTATACGTCGTTGGTTATGTTGACTGTTAATGACGAATACGATGTCTTTTGTGTTGTAGTATGGATAACATCATGTCTGTCGAACTGTTATTTTGTTACTTAGAATTCTTCGTGTCTTTCTTTCTTTTTTTTTTTGCTGTGCTTCTGCTATATCTGTACCGAAGAAGAAAAGGACAGAGTTTTGTGTCTGTGGATAATGGAAAATAGTTGTTTGCCTAGACGGAAATAAACAACAAGGTTGATTGATACTGATGACCGATTTAGACCCTATCGAATAATGTTTCAACATTTAACAATTGATTAGTCAAGTACGTTGCGGTTTTATCTTAAAGGCTTAATTGTCTGTCGAAAGCAAAAAAAAGAAACGCTTGTCTCCTATTTAAACCCATCTGGTTTCTGATTGAATGCATGCAGCATTTTCTAACCTTATGTTGATGAGAAACAACGATGAATTCGTCCATGGTTAGTGGCAAATTATTTTTAAAATAGTGAATAAATGTTTCTTCAAGTTGAATTAATGTTCGAGAAATCATCTCAAGAGTTTGACTTGACTATAAACGAGAGAGAGAGAGTTTATTTATTTATTTTTTATTAATTACTTGTTCATAATAAATTGGTTGATTTGGACAGACTTTATACAAATGAGATATATATAAAAGAATACTTTTCTCGTCAGGATCATCTGTGTCAATATCTTTCAAGAACAGACAAAAAGAAAACAAATTGATAAAATGATAATCTTGATCTACCTTCGGGATCAATTAATTGTGTTATTCCGTAGTATTGATAAGCGAAATCGAACGCTTGACGAAGATTTTCTCGATTTGAACGAACGTACATTTGACTGATATTTAACAATGTTGGACTAGAATTTCACAAAAATTATGAATATTTCGAGTCGAATAAACAGAAACCAACTTATGTCGATGTAAAATAACGAGAAAAGCTCGACCATCTCTCCATGAATAAGTGAAATCATCGATGTAGATGTCCGAATAGTTTTCACATTGCTGACGAGCCCATGTCAATAACATTTGACGATATGATGATGGAATAGGATCGATTGTTGATTTTATATCCGCAAACTAATGAAATTAAAATACAAGAAAAACACTTCTTTTTTTAAAAAAATTCTACTTGAAAATGAAGAATTATTCTCCAGATGAGACCTAAAGTTATCTTCGGATTTCCGTTTAATAATTCTTCAGGTTGAATATTAACCAAACGAATCTGCACGTTGAATACGAAATATTTTTACAGAAAAGAAAAAAAGAGAGACTGAGTGTATTTACATTATGATCTTGTTCAAGAGATTTCAAACAATGTTCGATATTTTTCAATGAATGAAATTTCGATTTTCCTCGTTCTCTCGGCTGAAAAACAATGAAGAAATCAAATCAATTTATAAAAGCATTTTCTTACGATCATCTGTTGAGTAAATATTTCCAATAGATTCAAAAGCAAATGTCCATCGCGTAGATCAACATACAAATCGTTCACAATCATCTTCGAACGTTTCTCGAGATGATAATTCATCCATTTGGTAAATGTTTTCTTTTGCACAGCATCACGTTGATCGGCAACTTTCAAAACCCGTCGATCGGCTGCATCCAATGCCAATACGGATATTGGCTTATCCAAAATCCAATTTTCATCATCGATCAACATCGTACACTTCGAATATGTTTATATCTAGAAAGTGAGCGATGAAAAGAGAACAATTCAACGACCTTTCGACCGCTATCTCACACTGTATATACTCAAACTTCCGTTCGTTTTGTTTGTTTTGATGAAAGATGTGCCTACGAGGTGCTAAATCAATTGAATATTTACCCCCTCAATCTCTATCTGTATCTGTTCGACTAGATCAATTGAGTGCCAATCATTCACAATGATGAACTTGCTTTTCTTCTTCTTCTTCTTTTTTGTGTTAAATATTGATCCTCTCGTATCGAATTGCCGTAAAAAAGAAAAGAAATTGAATATGTATGTTTGAATTTTATTTATTCTTGTTGGTTTTTCTCGTATCATCTTTTTGTTTTTTCTTTCTTTATAATCAAAAATTTGTTAGTGTTGTTCAAATAGAAAAAAAACCACAAAAAACAACAAAAACAAATCGTTTCATTTATGATTGATAACCATATTTTTGAAGAAGAGCAAGTTGTTTAGCAACTTGTGGTTTGCCAGCTAAACCTTTAGCGGCTTGTTGTTTCAATTTCTTTAATTGAACTTGTCGTAAATGATAGTGTTTAGCCTTAATTTTACGTTTCTTTTCTAATGTTGCAACAACAGTTGTGTATTGCCAACCGACTTCGCTTGCTAAACGGCCAAGTTCGGTGAAACGTCGACGTGGTTTAAGACGTAAAGTACGTAGAGCACTTGGTACGATGACACGTTTTTGTTTGTCATATGGCGTTGGAATACCTTCGAATGTTTGTAAACGTACGAGTGCTTGTTTGCCACGTTCAGTTTTGTGTGGAACCATACCACGAACGATACGTGAGAAGATTTTCGATGGTGCTCGAAAATGAAATGGACCACGTGAGGGATTAATGTTACAACGTTTACGAAGAAATTCCAAATATTTCAATTTATTTCGGTAGAGTGAGCCGCTGAAATTAAGACCTTCACATCGAACGACGACAACACTGTGACCTTGTAAGATGGTTTTAGCAATTGTTGCAGCTAAACGACCGATTAAATGACCACGTCCATCGATGATTATAGGTTGGGCACGGAAACCAACTGGTTGTTGCTAAAGAAAAACAAGATTCGTTAAATAAGAAAGGCAAAAAGGGACAACAACGAATGCGTACAGCTTTCTTGCGGGCAAGGATTGTTTTGGGCATCTTTGCTGGATGTTAATTGATCGAAAACAATATCTGAAAAAAAAGAAGACAAATTCAAATTCGATTTTGTTGTGTTGTTCGTATGAGAGAGAAAAAAAGAAATAAACAAATATAAACGACGA
>ERZ781399.3328-NODE-3328-length-12410-cov-4.059247_pt1 | contig 12410 bp, 12 predicted proteins | sample MGYA00511014_ERZ781399 | MGnify/ENA primary metagenome ERZ781399 (study PRJEB29847, sample SAMN06458254) | wastewater metagenome | isolation source: Wastewater bioreactor | place: South Africa: Cape Town | study: EMG produced TPA metagenomics assembly of the...
CTTGATCGATCACGAGCAACACTATCAAGGTTGTATTCAGTCACTAAATATGTGACTCATAAAATCAACAATCAAAAAAAGAAATCTTTCTTCTTCATCGTCTACTAAATCGATGTTGAACTTCTATGACATTCGATTGGTATGACATTATAAAAGAGCAAACAAAACATTCTGTATAGAAGAAAAGAAAAGAAAAACCTAACACGTGTCTTGACAATAATCAGTATAAATAAATTGTACAAGGTTACATCCTTGTTCGGATGATCTTCATATTTGTATCAATAGATGTATACAGAAGCAAAAAACTCGAACTACATTGATATTTCTTTGCGCATACACGCTTGTTTCTTTTCGCTTGCTTGCTTGTGTTTCTTTCTCTACCCCCTGTGCGTCTCTCTCTCTCTCTCTCTGTCTTTCTATTCTCCGCGCATTTACACATTCGCTCTTTCTCGTTCGTTTGTTCGTTCGTTCGTTGTGTCGGAAAGATATTGCGATAAATATCTCTCGCGTCGTCGAACCACGCTCATACACAAGAAATCAAAAAAACCGATAGACTATCTCTTTTTCTCTTCATTTGATTGCCTACAAGCTGACTGTACGTCTATACACTCTCTACCAACATCACATTTATTCGAGAAAAAAAAAAGACGAACACGAAGCCCCTCTAAAATACAAAACGAAACGATCAAGATATTCATTTACTACATCCCGTTTATATTTTCGTTCGAACGGACAGTTGATATCTGTCTGTTGTTATGCAGGCACTTAGAGACCGTATAGCGTCAAAATTAAGTGAAAAAAAAACCAAAGAAAAAGATGGACATTCAACATTGAAAAGCAGCGCGTCCGTTGATGGTAAACATGCAACATTAGGTGAATCTCATCATCATCAAGGATCAGCGTCGGCATCAGCATTACATGCCAGTGCGTCATCATCATCAGTTAATTCTCAATCAGCTGAAAAAGGTAGTTCGAAAAAAAAACAACAACAACATACATACGTTTTCCTTTTGCAAAGACAGAAAGAGAGACACGCAGAAATAAATAAATTTGTTTGTCCTTTTCGCAACCATACAAAGAGCAAACGTGAGATTTGTACTTGATTTTTCTTATCATGCTAATTGACATTTAAATATCTCGAGATTTCCTTCGTACTCACAAACCTTTTCGATTCTAGCCGAGGAAAAAAAAGTAAAACAAAACGGATCATCCATCGGAAACTGAAAATAGATATATTTATATATAGGTTTCTTTTTGCTCCGTCACAGCATAAACAAATCTTTTCTTTTCTTTTCTTCTTCGTTTTTTCCCTGGTTATTTATGCACAAAAATTGCGACTAGAAAGGTGTCGTCTACACACAGAAATCGATTATAAATATGCCATGAAACAGTTGTGTACGTTTGGCGACAGATTTTCCATTACTAGTAACTATTTGTTGATAAGCGCAAATGAGTCGTGGATTACGGACAGAAAGAAGAAAAGAAAAATATTTTGTCTTTTTCTTTCGATTTATTATGTTCAATACACTAAATATGATTAGATCTAACGGACGATCAACATGCATTGTTCTATGTGTCTCCCTCTGACAAGTACTCACTGATGATTGAATCGCTATTCATACATTGCATATACGGATTTGTTTTTGTGTTGCCGATTTTCTCGTCAACGTTGCTTGTCATTGATTCTTCTCAAGGTTTTCCTAATATGTTTTCTAGCTTTTTTTCTTCTGTTATTTTTCAAGCTAAGGAAAAGAAATAGACATATCGAACAAACGTTTGTCTACTATTAGCTTGTTCTCTAATTGACATGTTGTGATTATGTCTCTCGTCAATTAAGAAACTTTCGAAACAAATAACAGTTGAAAATATTTCAAGTCTTTTTTCTATGTATGAATGATATTGATAATCGTATTATTTAATTTCAACATGGTCAAGTTTTATGTACCTGTTTTGATCGTAAACAAAGAAATGTAAATGAGAAGTTTTGTTTTCCCTTCATCATCTCGACAATTTCAAATCATAAACAGTTTTTCTAGTTAATACTCGAGAAAAATTATTCTCTTTCCTTCTTTTTCCCTCTCTGTCGTCATCTCAGACACATAGTAGTTATATTCTCCCTCTCTTCCATGATCATGGCATAGTTCTTTCTCTCTCACTCTCTCGTTTTTTTTTCTTTCTTTTTCGATCTGCACTCCTGGTTATTTTTAATTATACTTTCTTGAGAAGAAAGCGAACACGCACTATATAAATTGTATGAAACAAGTTTCAAAATTCACGTAGAGAACATCATTGATAAAAAAAAGAAAGAAGAGAAAAAAGCAAAACAAACGAAAGAAAATGTGTGCCGCCGCTGTCACTGCTGCTGCTGCTCCTACTACTACTGTATACGAAGGTGGTAGTTGTAAGTTCCTAGAAACCAATTTGTTCCCAACTGAATACGTTTCCTAATGAAATCAACGAAATAATTTGTTTTCTTTTTTTTAGTTAAAGCGTTTTTGGCTAAAGCAAAAGATGAATTTCAAGTCAAGTATGATAAACCAGGCCAGGTATGAAAAAGAAAATTATCTTTGGTGTTGAGTTAGCAATTAGAGTATAAGAAAAAGTTAGATGAAGAAGAAAAAACACAGACACACACACACACATTGCAGTGAGAAAACTTTTCTTCTTTTTTTCTTCTTCTTCGGCCTCAATTTACAATAGCAGCATCATCTTTTTTTCCGGTGTCTGCATCAGTGTTTTTCCTTTCCTTTTTCTGCTTCTTATTTTTAAAATTTTATTTGTGGATGAAACACAAAAAAAAAGATCAAACTGTGATTCGAAATAACTGATTATGGTAAGATTCCAAGTCGAGATTTCGTCTCAGTTTTTGTTACTCGTAACAACGGAAAAAACATCGAATCATACATTTTTCCTTATTATCAATAATTAAAGCAATTAGATGCTTTGAAATCTCGTGCTCAACTACTACCGATCCGTATCTTCATAAAACAAGAGAGAGAGAGAGAGAAAGAAGAATTTGCTGGGCTATTTATAGAATTAATCTTTATTCTCTTTAGAATACGGCTAAACCTGAAGATTTTGAACGTATTCGAACGCTCGGCACGGGTAGACAAACATCTGACAGGATAATCTTTGTTTTTTCATGGATCTATCTTAGGCTCATTCGGACGTGTTATGCTTGTCGAACATTCTTCGACTGGAAATTTTTATGCAATGAAAATTCTCGACAAACAAAAAGTAACCGTTCGGTATCGAATGCGAATGACCTTCAATCGTTTTTACTCTTAGGTTGTTAAATTGAAACAAATTGAACATACACTCAATGAAAAACGTATTCTTCAAGCGATCTCTTTTCCTTTTCTCGTCAATTTAGAACATCATTTTAAAGTAAAATGAAGAAGATTTATTCTCTTGTCGACGTTCTCTTTTATTCAACTAGGACAATTCTTATTTATATATGGTACTAGAATTCGTACCCGGTGGTGAAATGTTTAGTCATTTACGTAAAGTTGGCCGATTCAGGTAAAATAAAACAGAAGAACAATCCAATGAATTAGTAAATCGACTGTTTGTTGTCTTGATTTCAAGTGAACAACATGCGAGATTCTATGCTGCACAAATTGTTTTAACATTCGAATATCTTCACTATTTGGATATTCTCTATCGAGATTTGAAAGTAATAAACAGACGAATTGTCAATAAAATTCGATCAAATTTCTTCTAGCCCGAAAATTTACTAATCAATGCCGATGGATATTTGAAAGTGACAGATTTCGGTTTTGCCAAAAAAATCAAAGGTAAACATCGTTCGTTTTCGATGTTCTTAACATTGTTTTGTTTTTTCTCAGGACGAACATGGACTCTATGCGGTACTCCAGGTAGACATTCATTTCTACTCTTGTATAATTAATAATCTTCTGCTATTTTTCGTTTGATTCAATAGAATATCTAGCACCAGAAATTATCTTATCTAAAGGATATAATAAAGCTGTCGATTGGTGGGCTCTTGGCGTGTTAGTCTATGAAATGTCAGCTGTATGTGTTTTGAACGAAACTCTTTGATTAATTTATCAACGAATTTCAGGGTTATCCGCCGTTTTTTGCTGATCAACCGATACAAATTTATGAGAAAATTGTATCAGGAAAAGTAAATTGAAAGCTAATATAAACAAAAGAAACACGAAACGTTCTCAATTTATTTTGTTTTAAGGTTCGATATCCATCACATTTTTCAAGTGATTTAAAAGATCTATTACGAAATCTTCTTCAAGTCGATCTAACCAAACGATACGGAAATTTGAAAAACGGTGTGGATGATATTAAAACTCATAAATGGTTTTCAACAACCGATTGGATTGCTATTTATCAGAAAAAAGTTGAACCACCATTTGTGCCTAAAACGAAAGGACCCGGTGATCCAAGTAATTTCGATGAATATGAAGAAGAAGCACGTAAGTGTTCGACAGATTCTCTCTCGAAATCATTTGTAAATTCTCATCGTTTTTATTTTAGTCCGTATTGCAACAACCGAAAAATTTGTAAAAGAATTTGAAGAATTTTGAACGAACTTCATTATTTTTTTTCACAAAACTAACATTTTCTCTCTCTTTTTTTCTTATATTGTTTTCTCTTACTAGCTGTGCGTTTTTATTTACAGCAATATTTCATCTTCTTTTCTTTCTTTTTTTTCTTTTCTTTTTCTATGTATAGATCTGTGTTATCATGTCTCTCTTGTCTAACCTATGTCCTGTGAATTTTGACTAATTGATGTGCTGTTGTTCTCGGTGTTGTTATAATTGTCTTTTCTTTTTTCTTTTTCGCTCGATATTTCGATTCGTCATTGATGATTCTCAAACATTTTTAGGTATATCGGAAATATTTAAAAAAAAGACGAAATATAAATACTTAAATCTTGAATTTGAATGAGAAGGACATCTGTGAGTTGGATTTTGATAGGCTAATATTCGGAACGAATTGAACGAGAATTGCAAGTCTCTTTTTTCTCTTCGACTGCGGCTGTTCATTATTTCAAATAAAGAATGTCATCTTCGACGATATTTTTGCATGATTTTCTCGGTTCAAATGACGGTTCTCAAGGTCCTTTTGAGGTAAATTCATTTGTTTGTTCAATCGATCATTTACTTTCGAATCGTCTAATTACAGAATACATCTCCACAACGATTGAATTTTCGTCGTGAACGTAGTTCATCTCTTGTAAGATCATTTCGATTGATGATTCTCATTGACAGCATATTCAATTTTCTAGGATGATAATGAACAAGTTTTGAAACTATCACGCACTGATTATCAATCAGTAAGAGAGAATTTCTATTAAAGCGTTGAATTCGTTTTTTTTTGTTTTTGAAGGATTCAGTATCGGATCCATCACTTCCTCGTCGACGTGTAGCTAAAAAAACAACAATTAGTAAAGATATTCCATCCAATACGACGAATGTGCGAAGCCCAATAGGTCGTCAACGTACACGTGTATCAACAAATGATGACACATTTGATGAAGTTAATCATTTTACTTCATCACGACAGCCATCTCAATCGAGTATTCAGATCAATAATACTGAAGTAAGAAAGCAAACAAACAAACAACATCATTCAATAGAAACTTAACCTTTTCGTATTAGGAAATTGGTCTGAGTCGAATTCCTGATCAACCATTATTACCAACATTTAGCGATAAAGTTCAACATGAACTTCTCATGGGTAAATATATGACGTCTGATATATATATATCGATTACTAATTTGTTCCTCCATTTTCTAACAATTAAGGAAATCCTGAATCAGTTATGAATGAATTAATACGTGAAGCAGCTGATTTTTACATGAATGTTTATCCTCAATTAACCCACGGTGTCGAATATAAAAAGATTGGCATTGCTTTAATCACAGAATATCCATGTTTAGCTTGTGAAGATACGATTAATCCTCATGTATGCAGGCTCATTGTTTTTTTTTCGTGTTTATAGAAAAGAGATTGATTTGATTTTGGTTTTAGGGCTTAATAACATCTCGTCTATCGGCACGTATACGAAATGTTCGTCGAAAGATGCGTACACGCGAACAAAAATGTCAAATACGAGGAACAATTTATTAAAATAGAAAAACAAACAAACAAGAACAACAAGTCAATCGATATCATTTGCCTTCTCTCTTCTTTTTTTTTGTATAGAAAAAAAACCAATGTGTATTGTCATTTGTGTTTAAAGTCAGAGAAATAAAAGAAACAATTTTCTATAGAAGATTTATATTTCTCGAATGTATTTGTTCGGTACGCCGAATTCTTCTTTTAGCAATCGAATGATAAATGAAATTTGATTGCCTTGTGCCATCACAACACGACCTGTACGTCTACCTTCATCAGCTTCGTTAATAACTGCACTGACAGACGCACCTTGTCGAATACGTTTGCATAGATCATTTAAATCGATTTGATACGTATCGAGATGTCGAATAAATGTTTGTCGTTTTCGATTTCGATCGATACATTCGAGTTCAATCGGTTGAATATGTCCATTGATTCGAATCGGTTGTTCGAGATAGACAAAAGCTAATTCCGTACACGGTGGCATTGCATCGAAAACGCCATTGTACAATTCATTCCAATTGATTAAACTTGATTCATCGAGATTTTTAAATAAACGTGCGAGTTTACCGTCTAGTTTGACTTGTTTCTCCTGATTGAGATTGTTTCGTCTCACGTACGAGCTGACAGCTTGTCGAATATCTTCAGCACGAAAATAATTTGTTGATGACGAACAACCTAAGATTTCATTGACACGAGTATTTGTTTTCCACAGTTCAGTAATTGTTGGAAATGTGTATTTCACCGATGTACTCTCCGATTCCACATTAGCAGCATCGGATACTTTGGTTAGAAAGGTTTTCAACCATGCTGGTATACGAAAACGATGTAATCGTTCGTTATCAGCGGTATTGAATGATGTAATTGCAAGTACACCAGGTTTTGTTTCTTCGAGAGTAATCAAATGATTGATTTCGTTTTGATGTTGAAGAAATTTCGAGAATTTTTTATGTGAACTCAATTTAACGTCAAGTGTTAGACCGGGTACACAATCTTGCATGACAGTAAATAAATGAGAGGCTAGCAAAGGTAATTCATAGGATTTTGCTTTTCGTTGACAGAGATAGAAAAATATTGTATCGAGAATTTCATCCATGGATTCAGGTGGTTGATTCGATGGTTCGTCAGATACTGTCGCTAAATTAACAAAAAAAGAATTAAATAGATTTTAGGAATAAATATATTCACTTGTTATTGTTGTTGTTGTTGATTCTTCATTTAAATTCAAATCATTGATTTCATTCGTAGCTTGAGCACAAGCTTGTTCAACTGTATTTTCCTCTCTCATACCTCCGTCTGTAACAAACAATTGTCTTGTTTCTTTTTCATAGGGTCGTTCACTTCGTGGTCCTATATTCCACAGAGCATCTTGATAAAGATGTAATATCGCAATTCCACGTCCTTTCATTCCACTCATATACATATCTTCTCCGTCCATAGTCGTTTGTCCGAGACCAATTGGAAATCGATTGTCCTCCAAACAAATCGTACAAAGTTCATCGCGTTTCACATGTCGAAATGTTTGCGGTGTAACCGAACCTGGCGGTAAGATCACACCGGGCAGCATCAAATCAGCACCATTGAGTAATTTACTGAAAACATGTTTGTTCGTATGAAATTTTAATGGAATTAAATCGGGAAATTTCCATAGAAGATAAACAGTGGGAAGAATACGTTCGGTTTTTGTTGATTGATCTTCGGTTATGAAAAACCACGGAATTTTATTTGTTGAATAAACAAAAATATCATCACCCGTTTGCAATAAGATTTTACATGAAGTAAAATCGTCACCTTTACCAGTCGGAATAACTAAGGAAAGAATTTCATCGGTTACTGTTGGATATGTTTGTTGAAATTGTTGACGAAGTTTCTTTCTATCGGAAGATTTTACTTGAGTGTAACCTTTGGATTTAAAATCTTTACGAAACATTATCTACAAAAACTCAATCGATGATCAAAAAAGAATTTTCTTTGTATGTAGATTTATTTGATTTATTATTACGACATTCATTCAAAACGTATACAACGATAAAACACAATTCTGCTGATATCTTATTGCCAAATTGAATCCGACGATGTCGGCACGTATTCAGTTACAGGATGTATCGAATGATTGGAGAATGACAATAGCTGAGAAAACTGTGCGTTTATCTAACATAAAATCGAAAATCATAAAAGAAAAAAAAAGCCAAAAAGAATATTACTTGTTCAGAAGTAAATGTATTTTTCGGACTAGGACTGTTTATTCCGGATATGAGATGTACTTGAGATGGAGAATGAGTGTTTCCGGCTTGTTGACAAAGATTATGAGTGAATGACATCGATGTTTGATGACTAGTAAAACCTGAAAAAAAGGTTTCAAAAAAATAAATAAACGAATTCTTTACTATTCAATGTCGATGGTTGATTGAATAATGCCATGATTTTCTCATTCGTTGTCATTATTTGATTTGACGACGAAAAAATATTTTCATTATCTGTTGTTTGACTAGAATTTGCTGACGGAAATAATTCACTTAATGAATCAATGAGATTCTCAGACGGTTTTATCGTCGTTGAAACTGGTGTTGGTTCATCTTCTAAATTTAATAGATTTCCAGTATTCGAATTCGTATCAATATCCGGTTCGATTCGTTGCTCTTGAGTTTCTGCTTCGATTTGCTAAACTCGAAAAAAATGAACAAATTTTCTCAATAAAAACAGCACTCAAACTGTAATCGCCGGTGGAATCCATTCTTTTGCAATCCATTTACGTTGTTCGTATTTCGATCGAATAAATGATTCCAAAGCTCTTAAATACAAATTCAATTTTTTTTGTTGTTGAAATATTTCACCCAGTTTTCAACATACGAGTCCGTTTGTGGACGTCGAAAACCATCGGGTAAATTCGCTTCGTAAACTGCTCGTGCTCGACTATTTCCCATAGCTTGCATAGACTATCGACAAAAAAACAATAAAAGTAAATAAAATATTTTCTTTTTTTTTTGTCTAATCTCTCACAGTTATTTGTTCGCCTGTCCATGAATCTAAATTAACTGACTTGACTTTCGATATATGAACGCCTAAATTTCGATGAAAACCAGCACAACGTATGCAAATAAATATGCCAATATTCCAACTAGTCCATCGAGGACCTAATCGAAGAAACAATAGAGAAAAAACAAATGTAATCTCAACAAATAACTTGTTGTTTCTTTTCAATTACTTTTTGCATCACAATCAACACAATATCGATTGTCCTCTTCTCTCAACATTTGTGCAAGAATAATTTGATATTTCTCTTGCATTTTCGATTTCTCACGTTCGGATCGAACAGCCATGTTTGTGAACGATCGATCTACTATTCTATTCAATTCAACTTTCTCTCTATAGTCTTAGACAACACGATTGGCTTTAACTAATTTACCAATGAAAAGTAGCTTGTCAAAATGTGTCACTACATATGTGGCGGTGATGATGAGGATGAGAGAACGGAAACAACAACCTTATAGATCTCATCAAAATGATAGGCATCCGAAAGACAACAATGATAGTTATCGATCAACGATAATCGATAATGAAAAACGAGAAACCCCAACCTTGAGATAATCAAGAATTCAACTACGTAACTAGATAATATGCATTGCTCAATGTTAATTACAAAATACATAACAATCGAAATTCATTTTTTTCTCTCTCTCTTGCTCTTTATTCCCGGATGTATTTTGTTGATAATTGATCGTAAGAAATAAATTATTCGGCTCATATTTGAGAATCACAATCGAACATTACCAATGTCGTTGATCTTTTATCCTGCTGTGTATAATCTTTCTCAATTTCTACATGAAATTACAAGGTAAAATAAACGCTGTTGTCATTAATTTGCGATCTTCCTTTTCTTTTCTTTTCTCATTTGCTTTGCCAACCGAGCATAAATCACATTCAGTTTCCAATCATGTCGATAATAATACTAAAAACTATGCATATGCAACATACTCGTCCAAATGTCAATATCCTTCTTCTTTTTTCTCCCTATCTCTCTCTCTCTCTCTCGATCGTTCTCTGTATATACCAAATACATATCGATACTGTTGCCAAAATAAAACGGAAGTACTTTATTCTAATGAATACCACACACACATCTATCTATCGAAATCTGGTTTAATTTAAATCAAAAAGAAAATTAATTGTGTTGTTTATTGATAGAAATATATATATATATATAGTTTATCAATCTGCAATGTCTCTTCTTTACTATCGAGTTTTTCATGATATATACGACGTAGTTCGACAAAGCAGAGCATTGAGGTAAGTGAAGATCTGTTCTCAAGAGGTTTTTAATCGAGAAAAATTCCTATCAATATTTCATTTTTCATTTATTAATCGTAATCGAATATCTCAGGAGAGAATCATTTTTTTCCTATCGTTTTCTCTTTTGCTTCATGTATAATTCGATTAATCGATACACAATCTCTCTCGAGTAAACCAATAGTTTCTTCTATGTGTATATATATATATATATTATTCGATCAAGTGTAATGACATCATCAGAAACGGCTCATCGATTGCTAACGATTCAGACGAAGAAAACAAAACTAAATCTCTTTCGAGAAAAATAACATTATATAGTTAAGAATTTATTTATTTCTACTAACAATCGATTATTTATCATGACAAACCAACAACAACAACAGGTAGAAAAAGCTTTTTCTTCGATATCGAAACGATAATCTTAATCCAGGGTTACAAAATACATCTTTTGTTTGTTTTTCTACTCGATTGCACTTGTAATTATGAGTTTTTTTTCTTTTGTCAAAAGAGAGAGAGAGAGATATTAAGTAATCAAACATCATTATATGATTCAAAAATGATTATCGAAAATCAGCTCCATTCGTCTAGTACTCATAGTTTATATGATAATTTCATAGTTCCAGTACCAAATGGATCTATCTTGTGAGTAATTTATCTCGAATCACTTTCATAAATCGATGAAGAAACAAAAATTCTTTCGATGTTAAACATATGTGAAACATCTGATCGATCGATTAATGTTGATGACATACGCGTGGTATCCTTCCCTGTTTTCTTTTTGTGTGAATATAATAGACAACGATAATCATTCTCTATTGTCTTCAAGCAGAATACACGAAACTAATCATGTTTTACTTTCATTTGGCTAGGAAACAACAACGAAATGAGCTGGTTGAACAGCAGCGAAAACATACTGCTGGTCAACCCAAAAGTCTACATTCACAACGTATGGAACGGTGTAAAAATTGTTGTAAATCATTGACAACATTGATATTTTCTCGTGTTGGCCTTTGTCTATTAGTTGTTGCCTATGCATTTGGTGGCGGTTTACTTTTTCAATTAATCGAAGGACCCCATGAAAATCGTTTGAATGAACATATTCAACAACGTTTACATACGACAGTCGAAAAATTATTTAATACAAGTGCACAAGCGAAAGTTTTGTATAAAAGCAATTGGACAACGATGGCTCGACAAATACTCGAAGAATATCAACAGGAATTAGTTCAACAGACTAAACGTGGTTCACAGGGCCGTCGTGTCGATGACGAAGATACGCAATGGAACTATCCAGGAGCTATACTCTACGCTATAACTGTCATAACAACAATTGGCTATGGACATATCACTTGGTAATTAACAAATATTCTTTGAAAAGAGATTTCAATAGATTGTTATTTTTTTTTATTTAGTAAAACAAGTATAGGCAAAATAGTGACAATGATTTACGCAATATTCGGTATTCCATTAATGTTATTATGTTTAGCAAATATCGGTTCGACAATGGCCGATGCATTTCGTTTTATTTATTGTAATATTTGCTGCTCTTATTGTAATCTTGTTAAAAAACGTCGTAATCTACGTGCATTGCAATCGGTTGAATTAACATCGTCACATCAAAATTCCTCGACACCATCAACACCAATAACAACTCAAGACAACTCATCGAATATGGTCGAATTTGTCGATAATTTCAATATTGATTATCGAAAAACGACAATACCAATTAGTGTGACATTTTCATTATTATCATCGTATTTGATTCTTGGCGCTGTACTTTTTAGTGAATGGGAAAATTGGAATTTTCTCGATGGTGCCTATTTTTGTTTTGTAACATTGGCAACCATTGGTCTTGGCGATCTCGTGCCAGGCAAATCGATAACATCGACACAAGTCGAAGGCAAATTAGTTATTTGTGCACTTTATGTTCTGTTTGGTTTGTCATTAATGGCAATGTGTTTTAATTTAATGCAAGAAGAAGTTCGAGCGAAATTTCGACGTCTAGGAAATAAACTTGGCAT
>ERZ781399.3337-NODE-3337-length-12392-cov-4.570317_pt1 | contig 12392 bp, 2 predicted proteins | sample MGYA00511014_ERZ781399 | MGnify/ENA primary metagenome ERZ781399 (study PRJEB29847, sample SAMN06458254) | wastewater metagenome | isolation source: Wastewater bioreactor | place: South Africa: Cape Town | study: EMG produced TPA metagenomics assembly of the...
TTTGCTGTTCTTGTGAATTCAATAATTCCATTGCTCGATCTTTAATTAATCGTTCATAGTGATTATTTCTATTTATACCATCTAATTTCAGCATTTCTTTCACACGATTATTTGCCAGTAATGCATTTTGTATTGGCTGTTCAATTCGTTGCATAACCTCGTCTTGTATAGCAGGCATTATAGTTTTACTCACACCATAATTAACAAGTTGTGTCACTAATTCTTTCGCTACACCTTTAGCTAAACCTGTTCCAATAGCTTTTGCTGCTATTTTCCATCCTGCTTTTACTGTCGTTGTCATTGCTTGACCAATACTTTTAACTCCAGCAACTGCAGTTTTAGCGGCATCTTTTATTGCACCCAGTCCGGCACATACAAGAGATACAGTCAAACTAATAGCTTTTTGTATTCCATACGATACCCAACTGAAATCTCGATTAATAATGCCATCCTTAACTGCCGTAATAAGATCACTCACTCCTTCAGTAATTAATCCCATACCAATGGAAGCACCCGCACCAAGAGTAAATACAGTAAGTGCTGCACCTGCAACCAATTGCGCCAGACCAAGAGCAGCAACAGCAATAACTGCTTTCCAATCAATCGGTTTGATTTCTTTTATTTTGAAAGATCCTCGAAATCCATTATTTTTGTATTCTTCGATTTCTTCTTTGTAAAGGTTGATGTCTTCATCTTGCGGTAAAGATTCCTCAATTTTCATATATTCAACTTCAATATTGTGCTTTTTTTTTCTTGCTTGACCAAGAATACCTAAATTTGGTGATTTTCTTTGTTGTTCGAGACTTTGAATTTGTTTTTCAATTTCTTCTTTATCTTCTTGTTTGATATCTTTTTGTTCTTTGTGTTTTTTCAATGCTTCAATTTCTCTATTTATTTCTTCAGCTCCGATTCCAATGGCTGATTCAATTGTATTTTTTTGTACGCCAAACAATGTCATTTTATGTGATACTTGTTCAGATAAAGCTTCAGAATTTGATGCTTGTTGAATAACATGTAACATAGGTTCAAAATTATCATTTATGATTTCTTTTGCTCGTTCAAAATCTTTCACTGCTTCATCAATTTCTTTTGTATATTTTTCACAGTTACATCCATATTTAGCAAGCTGCGTATATCCACGATTGTAATAGGCATTGACTTGAAATGGTTCATCTAATTCTATTGCTCTGGTATATTCACGAATAGCATTTTGTCTGTCTTTGCTTTTCAAATATTCATTACCAATTAAAACATGGAAGTATGGATTTTGGATTAGATGATCTTTTTCTTTATCACTTAAAATATCTTGCTGAAAGATCTTAAATCTATTTAGCATTTCTTCTTTCGTAGTTGTTGTCTTTTGCAATTTTAACCAAATGCCAAATCTATCTTCTACCGCTCGGATTTGAATTTTCTGTTCAGGATTGTTTCTCGAAGTAATATTTTCACTAATATCCGTGAGTAATTTACAAAATTCTTCAAATATTGCGTCTTTAATTGTTACTTTTTCTATTTCTTTCTCTGCCATATGTATTCCAATTTCTTCTTCTCGATCCCGAATTTCTTTTAATTTTAGATAATTATCTTCATTTTTTTGTAATAAAATAAATTGTCCACTTCCTTTATTTCCTGTTCTGGATGTTCTGCCAACATTTTGTTGTTCAACTCGTTCATTTGGTGGAAGAAATGTAACTAATACATGTAGTCCGCCATTTATGTCAATTTTATTCGCTCGAATATCTGTTCCTCGTCCGGCAATATTCGTAGCAATAATGATTTCTCCAGGTGTCATTTGTTCTTCGATAGTTTTGGACTCATGCTCAGTTCTATATGTTTTGATTTTCGCTTGATTGTATTCAGCCTTAATCAATCGATCTTTTATTTCATCTACTTCTTTAATGTATTTAGTAATGATCAAGACTCCTCGACCATTATTGAGTTTATTAATTGAACTTTGAACAATATTCTGGTACCAATCATTTTCATTATTGACAATAATTGGTGTTAATTCTTGATATTGTTTTTTTCTGAAGGGAGGAATAATTACATTATCAACATTATAGATATTACTTAACAATTTCTGAGCATTTTCACTGCCAAGTGTTCCAGTTAATCCATAAATATTTGAACCATATCGTTTGAGATAAGTGACATTGGAAAGAAAATTTGTTGTTAGATTTTCAGCAGTAATTTTTGCACCATGTTTGATCTGTAAAAATTGATGTAATCCATCATTCCAATGCATATTTGCTTGAACAATGCCTGTATTACTGGCATCAACTGGTGCAATTTTTCTATCTCTAATAATGTAATGTTGTTCATTTTTACATCGATATTTAGCATAAATTGCACTATCAATCCATTTCGTTAGCTGACTTTCCACTACTAATTGTCTTAAATGTTTAGGAATTTTGATTTCAGGATATTTTTCAGGAATCTTTTTGTCTTCTTCATCTTCTAAATGATCAATATCTCGAATCACTTTTCGTATATATTTTTCTGTGCAAGTTTTAATAAAATCTTCTTTTGTACCATTGATTGGAGAAAGATGTTCGATTAGATCAGATTTGATGGTTCCATCATCGTTGAATATATCCGGTTGATCAATATAATAACTTATGCCATTGATATCTTTAATGCATTTGGCTAATTCTCCAATTTGTATCCAAATCGCTGCTAAAAGTGGTTCTAAATGATCCATTGCCGGCATTGATGAGGACAACATCACAATATGATTTTTTCCATCAATTAACATTGAATCAACTTCGTCAACAATTGCTACATCACATTTTCGACCATTTCGAGTGCCTAATTTATTGTATTCATCACGTAAAATATCGCCTTGAAAATTACCTGCTGCACCATAAACAATATCTGCAGTATATCGTTCTTTAATATCTATCGAATCATTTCCATTATGTGATACGGTTAAATTAAATTGTTGATAAAATTCTTTCTGTTGGATCGATTGTGGTGTGGCTAATTCCGGTGAACTCGTAACAATATCTACTTGGCGTCCTTCCAGAGCTTTAATTGCCGCTAACATTGCAACAATTGTTGTTTTACCTTCACCAGTATTAATTTGTGCCAGACGTCCCTTATCTTTTTCGGTATTTAGCATTATTAATACAGATAATAATTGAATTTCACGTGGAGGAAATTTACTTGTTATTTCGACCGCTCTTTTCACAACTGCAATTTTTTCATATACACTAACAGAATATGACGTTGATCTTTTGATCTTTTCACTCCATTGTTTTATGTCGGACGTTGACCATTCTTTAATCACATCATATTCGGAACATACCGATGATTTACTTATATATGCAATTTTAACCTTTTCATATTCTTCGCTGAGTTTTTCGTCTTGAAGGAGGGGAATATTTTTATTCCGATTCAGATCTAATAGATCATCTCTTAATTGTTGAAAATTTTTATTATAGGTTCCTTCAAATATTTGAAATATTGCCAAGTCATGTACTTGTTTTGTTAAACTGTCCGATGAGAACCATGATGATGATGACGTTAAAATCTCCATTAAAGTTTTCCCTTTAATATTATTATCAAATTCTTTTAAACCATATTCATAAATTGGATCTAATGCATCAAATAAACTTTGAATTTTTTCTGCTGAATCGATGTGATCAATTATTTGTTTGATTGATTTTAATGTCCAACCAGAATCTAAAACTTTTGTTAATTTTCCATGTAATTTTTTCAGTATTTCATATTCTTTTATGTCAATTGTTTTAGCGGATTGTTGATTCGATAAGCCTAAATTTGCACGTAAAATCTGTTTGTTCGACTCATTCACTTCCACACAAAGTTGATTTAAAAGTATTTCAAGTTCTTCGTCGGCTATACTCATTAGTAATTCTTTTGAATCTAACTTTCTTTCTTTGTTTCCATTGTTGACTGATAAATCTTGATCTAATACTTTCATGATATTCTTTTCTACAGCATAATATTTTTTAATTTTCAGCAAATTTTGAATGTTTCTCTTCAATTCATCCTCAGTGCGAAAATCGATTGGATGATTATCAATTGTTTCAGCCGCTTCGATGACGTACAAATATTGATAATCTTTTTGTTTGGTTAAATTTTCTTCTTTTGGTAAACAAATCGATAGACGTAATCCATTATTAAGTGGATTTGTTTGATCAATTGTTATTAGATAGGTGGATTCCAATATAGTTTTTAGGGATTTCAATTCGACTGAATGATGATTGACAATTTTTCGCCGTTTGAAAGATTGAAATAAACTCAATGCATACATCTTTGGATATTGTTCACGACGATATTCATTCGCTTGTTTCTGTGTAATGAAATTCGAAGTTTGAAAATTGTCAATAAATGATTGTCGATTCTTATTAGATAAGTTCTTTGCCATATAATTCATATTTGCGAGAGTAAATACTCCACAATTATAACTATCCGATTGTTCGCATGATCGATGAAAGTTAAACTGAACATTTTCTAGTTGTTCGGTAAAGATTTTTTCTACTTCTTGTCTTTCTTCAACGAGATTTTTTTCACCTAATGAATCTTTATATAATATAACATGTTGCTGGTTGTTTCGATTATAGAATACTGCTACGGCTACCCAATGACTGCCAGCGACATTCAATGGAATAATGGTCGATTTGGAATCTTGTTTATATTCATTTAAAATGTCCATTAAACTTGTCGAAAGATCTCGATCAGTTTGTTGACCTATTGCTTGAGTAATTCGAAGATCAGATTCTTTCATCAATTCCGATGAGATTTGTGCGATGTCTTCTGCCGTGTACCAATAGGTCGTATCAGCTTGATTATATGCATTTTTTACAAATGATGAAACGTTTGTTCCTAATTTATAATTTTCACTATCATGAAAATATTGGGCATAATTGGAAAATTTATTCGTTAATAATAGATAAACTAATCGATCATTCAATTGGAATGTTAAAGCATTTAAACTAATTTTCTTCGTTACTCTTTTTGTTAGAAAGAATTCTCTGCTTTCAAGCGTTAAACCACATTGAAATAATTTGCTAAAAAATACTATTAATTCATTGATTTTGATATTTTCATGAATTTGACTGAAAACAAAATTAATTATTTCTGCTCTATATGGTAAATATGTATTAAATTCTCTTAGTTCTTCATTTGTAAATTCAATGGCAAAATGTTTCAATCGCTTTTCTAACCATAGTTGACGTAACTGTATGAAAAATGTTTGCTGTTCTTGCTTGACAATATCCAATGCTTCTGTCACATTTGATTCAAACAGCATTAATAAAATATCATTAATTATTTGAAGGGGAAGTTGATAAAGATTTTGTTTGTCAATTAATATTTGTAACAAATTTTCAATTGGATAAATTTCTGGATTAAGTGTAGGCATAAAATTATTGATTAAGTGAATTGAATTTCGAAATTTTTCTAATTCAAATTCATTGATTCCATCATTGGGATTGATTAATTTGAATGTTCCAGCTAATAATTCGCTAGATAAAATTTCTCTTCGCCATTCATTGACAGTAAATTGTTCAAAAATTGTTGAATCAATTCGTTCTCGATTGAACAAGACATTGTTCAATGCACATAATAGATTGAATTTTTCGCGATCATGAACAACATTCTCATTGTCGAACATAAAAGTATCGAGTGGCTTTAATTCTTCATTAGAATTGCCAATTCGTGATTTAAATTGAATATAATATTCTTTTAAAAAGTCACTTTCTAAATGATTTTCTAAAATTTCAAATACAAGTTTATTTAATAAATCTTCATCTCGATTGTTTCGTTTTATTAATGCAACTTGTTTCAATGAAGTAATGATTTGTGTTGTTTGAGGATAGTTTGAAATTTGTTTTAATCCTTTAGATAAAATATTTGCACAGAGAATTCTCCCTTCAATTGCATCAGCTTGGTCAGTTAGCCAATCTGTAATATTTTCGTATATGTTTATCGGTGCCGCCTTTTGTTGGATGAGAACAGTTGCTACCATTGCACAAATTAAATAATTTTTGAATTTCTGATCTTTTTTATGATCGATTGACGAGCATTGTTTCCAAAACTGTTCCATGATTTGATCTGAAAATTGAATATTTCGACTTAAAGCTATGGCTAGAATACCGATAACATCAATAAAATTCAGTAATTTGGAATTTTGACTGATTTGATTGATATTCACATTGCTCAGGCCTTGTTGAAGGTTTATTTCAAATAATATTTCACTTATCTCTGAGTAGACAGATTGTTCTTGTTCTTGTTCTTGTTTATCGAAATTTACCAAAATATCAATTAATCTATTCACCTGATCTTCACTTATTGCGCATCCCTGCTGAACACGATTTTTCAAATTCTTCAACGAATTTCCATCGAATTTTAATGTTTGTAAAATGGCAAGTTCGCGTAATTCATCAGCTACACAAGATTCGATTTGTGTGCCATCAATTTGATCTTTCAATATCTGAATGTTATTTAGTTTATTTTCATCGACGGAATTTTGAATAATTCGAATAATATTTTCTCGAACTTTAACATTTGTTGTATTAAAAGCAATGTTCAATAAATATTGCAATTGATCACAAATGATTTTTTCATTTTGTTTTAGAGCGGATATTTCAGTTAATAATTCCAAAGCTCGATTAACATCATTAACAAAAACTTGTGGATTTATAATTCGATTGATTATCATTGGTAGAAAACCTGCTAAGTTTTCATTCATTTTATCCTTATGTATCAAACAAGTCAAATCATCAATAGTAATATTCTCGTCGTCTCCAATACAGTTTCCAATTTCAATTAGATCAATGTTAAAGTCAATCGTTTGACTAAAATTATTTGGTAATACCGTAATCAATGCTTTGAATGCATCGATTCTCAAGTTTGTATCAAATTTAATTATTGATTCTAATAATTTGACTGTATCTGAAGTATGATTTTCTTTGGTTTGAATGATATTTTCTAAAGCAGTTTTTCGTACTTCTAAGTTATTCCTTGGATTTTTAAATATATCAATATCTGTAGGCGTTTTTTCAATTAATTTGATTAAATTTTGTGCATATTGATTGGTTTTTCCAGCCATTTTAACTTTAAGAAGAATATCTTCTGGAATTTCATTGCCATTTTGATATTCAAAAAATAATATATCAAAAATCCCATCACCATAAGATTTGTAATTGTCAATTAATTTTTCGATATTTGGAATATCTTTTAAATTGAATTGTTTATTTTTAATTAATGATATAATTATTCTAATTCTGTTCATTTGATTGCCTTCTTCCCATACTGATGATTTAACATATTCAAAGATATTTTCAATAAAACCTTTTGGTAAATTTTGTATTTCTTGCTCAAGAATTTCGACGATTATTTCAATAGTTTCGTTTATATGAAAATATTTTTTTAGTTCTTCAAAACAATTTAATGTCAATTGGTATTTCATTCTAACATGTTCTAAACAATCTCGAACTATACTCGGATCGTTTTCCAAACATTTCTCTTCTAATTTAATTGTTTCGCATATATGTTTCGTCATCTCTGATTCGACTTTTAACGATTGTAAAATCTCAAATGCTTCTTTACGTTCTTCCTGACGTGGATTTTCGATTAATGTCTTATGTAGAAATTTCAATAAACTGAAATTATTTCTAATGTTAAGTTTTTTAGATAACATTAAAACAATTCCAGTGTTCTCCTCGGAAATTTGTGGTATAATATTATCTAATGTTTGTTCAACTTCTTCAACATCGGATAAAAATGTTTCATAAGAATTGAATATTTTAATAATTGCTAAAGCTACTTGGTTATTTTCTATTTTTTTTCCAATTTCGAATACTTGTTGAAGGGTCTCTTGAGAAAAAGAAAAGTCTTCTTTATTAGGATTTAATTCCAGTTTGTCTCCTAATATAATAATCAAATGACTAAGATCCAGCTCTCTACTAATTTCAGATATCCTTGCGTAATAATCTAGTTTTTCTCCAATGTCACTTATCTCATTACTGATTCTCATTGACTCCTCTAGGGATTTTCCTTCTTTCGACATTTCCAACTGATTTCTCTGTAATTCTAATTTTTTCTGTTGAATTTTCTCAGAAAATAATTTGAAAAAATTATCAATATCACTCAGATTGATTTCCTCTGCTATTAATTTATTCATATTAACTAAAAATTCTATCCGATCTCTTAAAGCTAAACCTAAACAACCTTGAATATTTGTATCTCGGCTATTTTCATGCAATTTGGTATTAAATTCCTCGATTTTTTCTTGATATTTATTTCTATTTTTTCTAAAATACTTTCGAATATTTTCCTTAATCTCTTCACTAAATTCTTCTCCTCGATCTTTCAATATGGCTAGAAAACGAATTACTTCCTTTACAAGATCAATGGCATCATTGGCTCGTGGTAAAAAGTTTTCACTTGCCAATATACTACTTAATATTTTTAATTGATTCTGTTCTGCCAATTTATATTCAGTGTCATTATGAAGAACCGATTCCAATGCGGGAAGAATTTTTTTCAACGTTGGCTTTGTTCTTATTCTCATACTTAAACCTTGTTCAATAATCAATTTTTCAAATTGAATTACTTGATTAGTTTTCTGGAAAAATTTTAACGATTGAAATTTTTCTTCTATTTTTTGTTTTTCATTTTTAAGTAAATGAATAAAGACTTCGATATGGCTCAGCGCCATTGCAATATTTCTGACACAAACAGCAGATTTATCATGATTATTATAATCGATAAATTTAATTTCTTTTTTGATCATAGTTTTTATGAAGTTTTTGAATTCCTTTTCATCTACCTTATATTCATTTGAATCAATGATAAATCCAAGTAATTTTCCATTAAATTTAATAATATTAAAATTAATCCAATATTGATTGTTATCGTTTTCATCGGCATTCTGTTCAAGTAAATTTGCGATACCGAAAAGAAACGATTTGTTTTTGTTAAAAAAATTTTCAATCACTTCAGCAATTGTTGAAGAACTATTTTTAATATAGTTTTGAACAAGCATTTTGTATTCATTTTGAAGAGTCTCGTGTTTATGAAGATCTGTTTCATCAATCGTCATGCAGAATATCTTGAACAATGTTTGCTTTTTTTCAGATATCATTTTCATATCATCATCCATTGTGTCGGTCATTTGAGAAGACTAAATAGATGATTTGTTTTTTTTTTATAATTCGACCTCGACAGCTTTTGTTATCTAGAAATGATAGTACTGTTTTTTTATTGGCAATGCCAGAAATAATATTGAAAAAACAAAAACAAAAGGTTGACTTTTGTTTTTCTATAAAACTGCGGCGTTTCCGAACGCGCTTCGATCTAGAATCCTGCACAGGTACAACTTTTTGCACCTGAAACCAAGGGGGAAAGTACAAAGCAAGTACCGCCAGCATCTCGGTACCTGTTCAGCATCTATCGGATTTTCCGGATACTCAGGTCGGGTTTCGTATGCCCGGCCGGTTTGCAGGACTTTATTTCGATCTGACTCAGTATTAACAGGCTTAAAAGGTCTATTAAAAATATGCCAGAAATAGAGGATAACGACAACGTCTTGGTTCTTATGTTAAATGCAAGGCCCTCGATTTGATAGAGGATGGAGTGAACCAGTCTCTCCCCCACACTTTTCCAGTGCGTCTGCAAAAATTTTCCGACTGTATGTCTTCGAAACTTTCTACTGTGCCTAGATTTCTAGGAGACGATATAAGGTGTCTTCCGAGCCTGACAAACAGTCTGAAACAGCTGTCAAATTTGGCTAATAGTCTTGAGGGTCTGTTAAAATGTAGGAAAGTATGCTAAAAAAATAATCATTGAAGGCTTCATTACCGATCCAGGTGATTCAATCCGATTTGTGGATCCCAGTTTGACCTGGGGGATTGATCAAAAATTTCTGGTTGCGCAACTAGACAATAATCATGATCAAATTAATCTTGCATCAATCAAGAATTAAGTCTTGAATGCAAAACATATGTGTTTACTTACGGATTTTGTCTGCTGAATTCTGATTGATCGATTCTTTTTGTACCTAAATGAAACGAATAACAAGTTAATCTACAAAAAAAGCACAACTTTAGACTCGTTGTTAAGAAAATATTACATGAAATGCAATGGATTCTAAGAATAAAAAAGTAATGCTTTCAAAGAAAAACGAAATTCAAATGATACTATACAATGGCGCAATGATTGATATCGTTACATATTATCTAATCGTGTGCTTCATTGTAAATTACAAAAAAACTGCACAGTTATTTACATTAAATTTTCGATTTACTCTGAAAATGTCGAACAAAAACGAATCCAAAAAAAACGTCGAACACGTTATACGCCGAAAATTCTGAAGTGGCAATATTCCGAAATGTTGAGTTGCTTTCCTATTATATTTCTTGTGTTTTCAAGATGGAATCTTCACACTGAAACCCTAATCATCATCATCATCATCATCACCCTCACTGTTACCATCAGCATCTCTGCCATCCTCAAGATAGTCTTTGATTGGTTCAACATTTTCATCATTCAATCTATTTTTATTTCGACGTTTTCTTCTTCAACATTTTTTCTTTCGGCTTTTCCAATACATACCAAATTTTCATTTTTTAGAGGATATGATCACCGTTATTTTCATTGATACATGCATACTTTGAAGAATGCAACTGATTTATACTAATTAATTTTTGTATGTTGAAATTATTACCTAAAACCGCCGAAAAATATCAAACATAATAAATATCGTATTATTGCAATGATTTTCCAAATTAGAATTTAATAACACCTGATTCATCCAGCAAGTATATAAGATCAGTGTCAAATGCCGTTTTGCTGTGTTTAACATTAATAGAGTAGTTTTTCATTTAGTTTTTTTTAAAATACAACATACCATTATAAAAGATGACCATTTTTAATTAACAGTTGTTCATGATTAGATAATATCGTTGAGTCTTGTATATTAAATACACTTCCATTAGCTTTTTTCTGATGATACATCAGCCAAGTTTGACAGCAGAGGTGTGCACGGAGCAAATGTTCTATTTTAGACCCGAACCTATTAATGACACAATATGTATGCTACGAATGTATAGATCAAAGATTTCTGCGTCGAAAAACATTGTTTTCATATTTTAGTACATATATTGTGTTACTAATAGATTCGGGTCTAAAACAGAACATGTTGCCCCGTGCACACCTCTGTTCGATAGTACAATATCTATGGTAACCTATTCTAACTTTGCGCACCAGACTCTTGTACAGTGTATAAATTTAAGACGGCCACTGTTTTCGCGGATAAACATCGTCGGTTTGGACAATTATTAACACGGTGTTTCATCCATTTACAAATAAATCGTTCTGGACATGTCTTTTTTTTATCTTATCATGCATGCCGGACAGCTTTTTGCACAAAAACTAATATTTAATCTAAAGAACTATTACAGAAAAGTTACTTGTTACGTGGATAAACACAAAATAAAACAAGATATTATTATGGATGCACCAATTCCAGTTATGACTGGAGCTGGTATACCCTTACAGGGTGTTAGTACATGAAAAGAAAACCGAAATTAGATAGATAAATGAATTGATCAAAATTCAAAGAAGAAACATAATTACACAAATCATTTCATAACTAACTATTTCTAGACTTAATTTTCCTCTGCGTCTGCAAGTTCTGTAATAGTTTTTTGTAATAATTGTTGATCCAGTTGAATGAGAAATTGCTTTGCATAGTCGGGACACCAAGCGTGATTTTCTATCATTCGTTCTGCTTCACTAAATGCATTAGATTTATCAAGAAAATGACCTTTAGCCAAATCTATGGTGTTTCGAGCCTCGTCGTAGGCTTCGTTTTTAATGAATGCATCTATCACCAATAAAAAAGAATTGAAAATAGCGTCTAAAGGTTGTAGGTTTGCCCCTTCCGTGAGATTGCAAACTGCTGCCTCATACTTTTCAAGTGCTGATTCTATTTCTAGAGCAGCTTCTTTTAGTTTACCTTCACGGTATAGTTTTAATCCTTGTTCATTTATTCTTAACGCTTCTGCAACCTTCTTCCAATGGATAATAGTCTTCCACGCCAATCCATCAGCCACATATCTTTCTGCTAGCAGCTTCCATCGACAACCAGTCTTTAAATCAGAATTCAAGGTCACGTTTTGGTCCACAACGTCTCTCTGTGTCGCTGGCGCTTCCTTTTCGTTCGCCATCGTTCTCGTTTGCTCTTCCTCTGCTTTCTTCTCAGCTGCGAATCTTGCTGCTACTGCTTCTTCCATTTTCTTCTCAGCTTCCAGTCTCGCTGTTGTTTCTTCTTTCACTTTCTTCTCAGCCTCCAGTTTTGCTGTTGCTTCTTCTTCCATTTTCTTCTCAGCTTCCAGTCTCGCTGTTGTTTCTTCTTTCGCTTT
>ERZ781399.3356-NODE-3356-length-12353-cov-3.775004_pt1 | contig 12353 bp, 8 predicted proteins | sample MGYA00511014_ERZ781399 | MGnify/ENA primary metagenome ERZ781399 (study PRJEB29847, sample SAMN06458254) | wastewater metagenome | isolation source: Wastewater bioreactor | place: South Africa: Cape Town | study: EMG produced TPA metagenomics assembly of the...
AAACCTAACTTTTTTCCTTCGCTTTACGTCTTATAAATTTAAAGGGAAAAAAATAAAATAAAATCGAAGCAACAAGGTTAAAAAATTAATCTCGTACGTGTTTCGATACATGATATGGCGTCTTCGTCTTAATCAAAACAACTGATATATATATATATATATACATTTATGCTAGAGAAGAAATTTTGTAAAAATCTACCTGGTTATTATCGCTATTTTTATTTGTTATTTTTCACCGTTCGATCCTCTGTATTCAAGCAGCAGAACAAATAAAGAAAGTTGATAAAAAAAATCCGATTAAGAATATTTCTATCGATCGGTGCTTCTCTGGTTTGCCATTATTTTTTTGATAGTTTATTTTTTAAGACGGTCTGTCGTCTCATCGAATGACAATTCTTTCCAATTTCTTTTCTGTACGTGCGCTTTTTTATTGTTTTTTTTGCTCATGTCCGAGAAAAAATGAAAAAAAAGAAACGAAAGTGAGAAGATTGTTATTGTGCGGTTTGATTTCAATCATTGATTGAAATACACAGAAAGTGTTTCTTTTTTTTCGATTACAATCAAAATACGTGGCAACAAGCCGTAGTGTTCATGCACTTCTACTGTTTCTTTTTCTCTCTCTCTCTCTCTCATTTCCAAGGACAGACTCAACGAAACAATGTTGAAGGAGTACAAAAGAAATAAGTCGAAGAGGGAAAAAAAAGGAAATCTATCAATAAAATCGCTCTCTGTTTATTAACAAAAGATCATCAGCTGAAACTTATGAGTTTATTTTCGACAGACGAATGACATGTTTCTTTTCTCTCTCTCTACTTAATAGTAATGGCATACATCTGTGAAATTATGAATACGATAATTAAATCACTCATTCATTCATTTCGATAGATCCTTTCGAATGAAAGTATATCATCTGTTGAATGTAAAATTAATAATAATATTAAAAAAGAAGAAAAAAAAAAGAAGAAAACGATGTATACCTCGATGTTGATTTCCGTTCATCTTCATTTGTAACAAAACAAAACGACAAGAGTACTCATTATTTTATTCGTTTCGAACTAATTGAATGAGATTTATTTGATTTAGTGTTATACAGACGACGACGACGACGGTCTGTCTGCAAGCTGTCTCTGTACATTTTTGTTGTCTAATAGATGATCCCTATGAAAACATTTCTCGAGTCGATATACATAACCGCCCATCATTCTTTTTTTGTCTATATTTCTCATTTGTTCAATCCGATGATTTTGATCCTTTTCTATTTCGTTTTTGTCCTCTTCAAATATACGATTAAAGTTACCTCAATCTATTTCATTATACGTCAAAAATTTTTTTGTCGAAGAAAAAAAAGAAAGAAAATGATGAAGATGAAAAAAGGATAAATATGATAAAAGTTTTAAGGTTCGAAAGTGAAGAACATAAAGAATGAAATCTAAACATCGATAAAGACGAAAGAGCTTTTAACTGAGACTAAGTGAAGAGTCGTGCAGTCCAATTTTTTAAAAAGGTTTTGAAAGATGTTTTTACAAGCGCACTCACCTTTCTTTACTTGTCGTTATGTTGATGTCGTTCGTCTTTGTTAATTGAAAGTAGACAAACTTCAATGTTCGTGTTGTCGTTTTCTTCTCTCTTGTTTATTTTCTTTACAACACACCGTCAAGGTGAAGACTTGTTACTCACACTATTGTTTTATATCATACTTCCTCTGTGTCAATAAGAGAAACAGAGAAACAGAGAGACAGAGAGACAGAGAAAGAGAAAGAGAGAAATGAAGATGAAGAACAAAAGAAAAGTGCGGTTTAGAAGAAATGGAGAATATTATTAGCGAAAACCACTTGAGAATGTTCTGATCGATAGAAAAAAAAATGTCAGTTAATTTTCTTTTTTTCTTTTTCCTTTGTTTTTGCTGTTGTTGTTGTTGTTTGAACAAAGAAAAAATATTGAATTTTTTTCTTTTTTTGTGTAATTTCTCATGGTGATTTTGTCTTGTAGACAAAAGCTAATACTTTGATTTATTTTTCCCCTTCAATCATAGATCTTTTTGCTCTTTTTCACTGTGAAATTCACAAATATCTCGCGTTTTATGTTGTTTGTTCAGATGTGCGAAAAATCAAAGACAAATGTCGTCTATTCATTGGAGATTATGTATTCATGATGATCTCGACTCTTCTGTATCCATTTTGTATCCACCCGCTAAATGTCTGTCTGAGAAATAAACATCTCGTTAAATTGTGCAAAGACTCGTGCACCTGCCAAAGTCACATAATAAGCAAATAGAAAATAATACTATCAATAGTAAGGCAAATATTTCTTCATCTCTGTTCACTATCGTTATAATCTCGATTGGAGCTTAAGTCAATAGTTAATTATATCGAAATCAAATGGTCGTATTGATTTTTTTCCAAGGCTATCGTTTCAACTATACCATTGAATCGACTGTTCCGTTGGTGTTCTTCTTCTATCAGACTCATCGTTGGTGACGGCACGTATGTTTCAATACATCTCAAATTTCAAACAGTAATCATTGAAAAAAAGTATGCTTTATCACAATGTTCGTTTTTTTACACCTAAATATTGAGGGCATATGTCACCATACATATATATATATTCTTCAAATGACCTTCCTTCACCTAGGCAAATTTCACTAGGTTTTTTCTTACTTTCTCTTTCTCACGTTTGGCTTACACATTTTGCAATGATCGATATCATTGTTTGATGCGATGGTCTCCTCATCTTCAATTTGACTTCGTCCTTCAAACGAATAGCTCATCATTTTCTATCTTATCGTGTTAAATCAATCATCATCACCATCATCATCGGTGTACTTCCCTAACTAATCAGTCAAGAGTAACAGTTTGATAACACCTTCGACGAACGAGGAAAAAAAAGTGCAAATATTTCATCGTATTTTTAAAGAAATTAAAAAAGAAAATGAAATGATATTCCCTATCAATCTGATATCTATTTATCTCGAAATATATTCTCGTCCTTTAAATTTCTATCTTTTCACCATTAGTCGTCATATAACTTGAATCGACTATTCGTTATTAAAATCTTCATCGTTCAATCTTTTTTTTTCTCTCTTCACAGTGTTCTTCATTAAAATTAAGTTGATCATTGATCTTGTATATTTAATAAGTACATATGTCCTCCAACTATTCACTAATTTCCACGCGTCAATGCACCGCAGGTTAAAGCTAATTTTCTTGGTCACTCTATCATGTCGCCCCACGCCTACTCATTTTTTGTTCTCTTGTCTATCACCAAAACCAATACATACATCTATTATTTTCTATTTCAACTTCAAAAAATAATCTCATTCAAATAGACGACATATTGATATTTTGTCGCCGATCAGTGATCGCAAAGAAAAACGAAAGATTTACACAACATTATCATTATCATCATCACTACTACTGTCTTTCATGCTTGTACAGAAGCACGCAATCCATACACACAGGCATACATACATGCATAAAAAAGAAAAGGAGAGATTGGATGTCCGTTGAGTGACATGCATAGATCATCGTATTCGATACATGTACACGTTCTTGTTCTTTCGTTCATCATAATATCTCATTAAAAACGCGTGAGAACTGAATTCTGTATATGTATCAAGAAAACGAATAAAAGAATTGTACAATAAACATGTTCAATCTACATATATATGTATATGAAATGAATATCAAGAATCTTCTATTGACTTAAGTCGGCAAGATCGGAGATGAAGAAGAAGAAGAAGCATATTATTGCATTGATTAAATCCTGCGAATATGAAGACTGAAAAAACAACGAACAAACGAAGCCATGTTTCGATATCCAAAGGCGTAGAGAAAGTGAAGACATTCAAGTTTTAATTAACACAGACGATCTTTAATGAAATTCTTGAGACTGAACAAGATTATGATATAACAAATGATATTCGATTACAGGCCCGATTAGAAAGAACAATTGATCTTTCAATAGTGTTCACTAACATTTTGAACATCTTTATTCATAAAAGATTAGCAAGCACTTATAACGTCCCGATATATGATTTACAAAGCGAAAAGACGAAGAAAACGAAGCTTGAAGATTACTTATAAGCACTTTTACTCTTAAGAATAATACTTTTCACGCCTGTGGCATGTCAATTCATATGCAAAAACGCGTCAATCATTTTTTTTCTCTCTCCTATGTTTCCTTCATCATCGTGATTTCGTATGAACAAGAAGAAAAAGTAAATCATTCGTAAAATCAACGAGAAGAATTCGTTCATCCTGAACGAAAGTGATCTATTAGTTAATAATGATCAATTGACGGGAAAATGAAAGAAGAAAAATAAAACATTAACTTACATTGTCTGCTTGAGTTGGACTTCGTAATCGTGGAACAAGAACTGTTTGTTCAAGTTCTTGAGTGGGATTACCTTGAAATGTATGAATTAATTTTGATACACCTGTTGAACTTCGTCGTTGTTCAATTTCACTTGTTAATAAACCATTACTTGAAGTTTTCGTTGTTGGCGAGGGTGATTTTTTCTTTGTTACATTGGATTCGATACGAATTTCAAGTGGTTCAACAATCGGTTTCATATTAAATTCAGTGACATGAGATGATGAAGGAGAATGTTGTTGACTTTTTGCTGGTGATTGTCTCGGTGATGGTCGTTTTGTCGGCGTTGATGGCGGCGGCGAACGTTTCTTTGTTGAATCCGGACGATTTGTTGGACTATGTTGTTGAGAAGATGTTGGCGATGAACGTTTATTAGTTGTTGTTGTTGTTGTTGTTGAATCTAAATGAAAATAAATCATTTTAATGATTAGATTTCAATCTGATGAAAATCTTGCCATGATTTGCTTTTGTACGTGCTGGTTGAAGTGTATTCGATTTTTTACCAGTTACGATATTTAATTGTTCTTCGGTGATTAATGAATCATCGAATGATGTTGGTTTTTCGATTTTCAATAGATTTTGTATTTGTTTTTTTAATGATGGACGTTTCGATTTATTTTTCGATGATGTTGTTGTTGTTGTTGTTGTTTTCGATTCCGATGCTGATGAAGTATCAATACTATCGGGTGTCGACGGTGAAACTTGTTGTGGTTGTGTTTGTTTACCATTTTGTTTATTATCATTAGCTCCGGCTGGCGATCCTTTCTTTTGTGTTCCATTTTTTGTTGGCTGTTTTTTCAATGTTGATTGTTCATTATTCGCAGCTGCTTCAAACACTTTAACACGATCAGTAACACGTTTCTCTTCGGGAATAACAACGCCACTCGATGGACTCGAATCACGTTTGCCATTGACATCGGTAGTATCCGTTTCCAAGAGACGTGCAGCAGATATAATACTTGCCGAACTAACTTCATCATCGCCATTGGTTTTCTCAGCTTCAGTACCACTATTTGTTGCCGTGTTTAGTTCAGATGCTAAGCCACTATCACCACCATTAGCCAAAGGATTTTCATCGAGAAACGATGTCGATGACAAATGACTACTACTTTCATCATGTTTATTCGTTTGTTCATCGATCGATGATGAAACAACGGGTGTTTCGACTGAAACAGGTGCTTTGGGAGTCGGAGAAGGTACAGGATGATGATGATGATGGCCATTAGTTTCGGTTCCATTTTCATTGCCAATCTTAACTTTCAAAGATTTCGATGGCGAATGATTTCCATTTTCATGTACATTCTTTATTTCGATAGATGTTGGTTTAATAACTAATGTATCAGCTTGATCAGACATGTTGGCTTGTGTACTTGTTAAGCCCGTAACGAGAGCACTGATAGTTGAATACGAATCTGTTTGTGGTTGCTTAGATATATTATTATTGTTATTATTCTGATTTTTATTATTTGACGAACGACGTTCACGTTTTGTATTTACCTTGAAATGAAATAGATTCGATTAAAAAATCTCATTTTTTTTGTTCAGGCAACGAAAAAGAAAAAGAAGAAAATGAAAAAACTTCAATCAATTCATCAATACTCGAAGGACAGTCGCCGAGAGACGAATGTCTGTTTCTCAAACTGATAGTCTCCCTTACTTCTTTTTTGTTTTTGTTCTTAATGCACAACTAACATTCAGTCTGATTGACCATCTCTTTCTCTCTTATTCTCTTTTCTTTGGCTGTCCTAGAGAGACAAAATGAAGACAGAGGGAGAAAGAAGAGAGAAATATGCGAGAATACGCTCTTTGTATTCTTTATATATGTTAAATCTTTCATCAAATTGCACTAATGTATGTATGAGTACAAGACATTGATGGTGAGAAAGAGAGAAAAAAAATCGAGAACAGAATGTTCAAATACAAAACAAAAGAAAAGAAGAAAAAGAAACGAATCTTGAATTTTTCTTTTTTGATCATTGCTGATTACGTGATTGAGATTTACTTTTATTCTCATTATTATCTTTAACGATGTAAAGAATTGGCAGTATGAACAAGTTTCTATTTGCATTTATTTGTTATACAAGTAATCAAATCGGAAAAGAAGAATGTATGTAACGCGCAATTTTAGACGCGAATATACACACACACACACACACACACACTGTCTATTGAAGTTACATTTTGACATCATTTATTTACGGATAAGTGAATAATTGAAAGTAATATAATAAAACAAATAACTTACGACTTTGCTCTTATGCATGATTGATGCGATATGATCAGTGCGAGGTTTTCGATGTCTGATTTAAACTTGTGTTCACTGTTAATTCTGAAATAAAAATACGACGAGAAAAGAAAAATAATCATTGTGTAGATATATATAGACACATATATGGTCAAGTGTAAAATTCACTTTCTCTCTCTTTCAGTTAAGATGATTCGTCTAATCAAATGTATACATAGAAGTGACATGACAGACGGTCAAGAAATTTCGTCAACAGAAAGAAGAAGAAGAAATTTGATCGAATCACAAAATGGAAGAATTCTACGAAAATGTTTGAATGATGAAAGCAACTACAAAACATATGCACGTATACGTACATAGATATATGCACTGGTTCAATTATATCTTTGCCGCTCGCGTATCTTCTAGCAATGAATAGACTCTCTATCACACATCAGTGAGCAACGAAGAAAAAATCGAGGCGAAAAAAAGGAGATTCGATGGACGATGACGACGAGAGATATTTATTACCGGATGTACATGAATATGCGTTTTTTTTCTCTCTTCTTCGTTTTGACTCGACATTCATTTTTTTTCCTTACACTTTATCATTTTGAACGAATAGACCGCGCAGCTATGAAAGCCGGCATGGTATTCGTTATCTATTTAATATGTCTAAATATAACGTATACACATATGTGTGTATGTATTACATTGAGATTCGAAATCCGTACGATGAGAAATAGATATCATTATGATCATCTTGTTTGAATTATAAAACAATCAGAAATCTGTCAAAAAATATCGTTATCTAATTAGTCGATTTCAAATTGATGAGTTTTTAGTTGTGAAAAAAAAACATCTATTTCGTTTAACTTCTTTTTGAGATCAAACAAACGATATGAACTGACTAGTAATTAACGGTTTGACAACATGTTCATTTATTCTTTTGCTATTTCATTAGTCAACAAATAAAATATACTATTAACAATACAAATATGATCTTTCTTCTCTCGACATTGAATTTGTTCGGTCGATAAAGGACTCTCGTTTATTTCACTGATTGGCATAGTCGTTTTTTTTTTATTTGACTGCTGACCGTCGGTCAACAATTAGGTTATGCTATTTAATTAACTACAGCCGTTCATCGATCATTTGCATCGATTCTGTTCGAGACAAATAAGAGGAAGCCATTTGATTTCGTTGAAAGCAAAAGATGAATACAAAGAAAATAAATGCCCATAGAATAGATTTGTTCGAATTTGAAGTGTTATGACGCGCCTCTCCCTTTCACCCATGGCAATAATTCATTGTGATTTTTCGATTGAAAATTGTTTTGTCTATATTCTTTCAATTTATTTTTTGAAAAAAAAACACGATATCAATGGATTTAAATTCGAATAATTTCGACCCAATAGGCAATTTTAATCGATTAAATAATGATAAATTCTTTTCAAAAATAATAAAATCTGCGATTGAAAATCTTAAAAAATTACCATTAATTATAAAAATACTTCTTCTTACTGTACCGTTGATATTCATTTCAATTGGATTGACCTATCGAGATTGGTGTTGGGCCAAACCTTATCTACCGTTATATTTAATTCTTTTCGGTATTCTAATTTTACTGAATTTTGCGATTTATGTGCTCGTGGGATCGAATTTTCTCGTTTGTAAAATAGAATTTTTCGCTTCTCGTTTGCAAACTTTCAAATAACAAACAAATCTTATTTAGTACTTCGACATATTCGATCATTATCACTTGACAAAGGTATTGGAATGTTCATTGGAACGATATTAGGAATTGTTTTTGGTGTTATGATATTTATTTGCTGGATTAGTGGAATAGTAATTATACGTTTTTCTCTTTTTGACTGAGTGAATACGAAGAGCGAGAGAAAGAAAATGCGATTTGATTTAGGTTTGTTGGATAAAATTGACCTTACGTATGACAGTTCAATTAAAACATTCGAGTGTAGCGGCTTTTTGTCATCCGATCGTGTATTGGACAGTTTTAGTTGCGAATATATTTGGTTTAATCGGATTTATTCTCCAAATTTGCATTGCAATTAACGGTACAAGTAAACAATTAACAAAGAATCGTGTCAATGGATAGAATTATTTTCAATAAAGAAAAGATACGATTGACATTTCGAATAAAGAATAGAAATATTTATGTTCATGTTCATTTTTCGAGATATTTAAACGAAGAAAAAAGAAATCCTTTTATGCAACCAATTCTTTTATCGATCGATTTGAGTATTAGTTCGTTTCTCTCGACATTATCAACGCATTTCTTGTCCTTAAAAACTAAATATATACATGCCAACGTAGTGATGAAGTGTGAAGTTTAAATATCAATGTAAATAGACATTTGGATTGAATTTATTTACACGACAGTAGAAAAGGCGAAACCTTTTTGATTTGTTGTGAATTTTCAAGGTTAGTTTTGAATTCTCGTTTAAATGTGGCCTTGAATTATGTTTATTTTTTAAAATTGAAAAAAAAACACGAGTGAGAATATCTATTTGATTTTCATTGGTATTTCATAATTTTTAATTAGACCCATTCCTTCAATTTTTAAACATTCGTTATAAACATGAACTGTAGCAAAAGAATTTGTATCTGGAAAACATTCTACTATAGCATTAAAAGTAAAATAATGAATATTCTTCTCGTCGAGATAATAACCACCCTGATGAGAATGTCCGGCAAAATAGGCTAAAACAACATCACTAAATGACTGAAGAATCTCTAAAACTTCTTCATAATTCCATAATAAAGCCATTTCATCCGTAGCTTCGGGATGAATTGGTATATGACCTTCATACAAAAAAAAGGAATAAATGAAATTGTTTTAAATAATACCTTTCATGTTCTCTTACCGATGATAATCACATTTTCTCGGCGAATTTTTGCTTCGTTTAATTCTTGTCTTAACCAATCGAGTTGTTTCTTTGTAAGAGCACCATTTAACTCAACAAGTCTTCGATCATTTCCATCTAAACCAGTCGTATCATTCAGATTTTCACTTGTATTATATTGTCTTCGGAAATTTAATGCTTCAATATAACTATCACTGCTTTTGTCAATACCCAACAGACTAAATTCATATGTATCAATCGCAAGAATTTTCAGATTCGGAGAAACTTGAATAGTTCCATAATGATAAGGTGAAATATCCTTCGTATCAAATGAACATAACGGTCCATTTAGTAGTTGGCTACGTGTAAAATTATAAAATTCATGATTACCCCAAATATGATAAATAGTCGGAAAATGTTCGAATTCTTTTAGAACAGTCTCAAGTGCTTTATTGGATGTTTGATCAAGAGAACATAAACGATCGATAATATCTCCAAGTTGAAGTAAAAACGAGATTTTATTCGAACTCGTTTGCCAATATTCGCAAGCTTCACGAACTAATTTCAATGAATTTCGATATCGTCTAACGAATGTCTGCGAAAAATTCCATTGATCATCATTATCCGTATAGTGAATATCGGTAATTATACCAAATGATACGATTGGCTTTTGTTCGGTCATTTCTAAAAAATAATTCATTGACTTTTCTTCATTTCATTCTGTTTTTATTGAATATATATATATATATAAAGAAAAAATACATAGAATTTTATTCGTATGAACTATAACGATGTTTGAACTGTATATTTCCGAAATGTACAAGAAGACAAAACAAAATCAAATCAAAGAGATAAAATCTCGAGACAAGAAAGAACAAATCGTCACACAAGGATATTTTTTTTGTTGATATTCTAAGTAATTGAGGCATGACACACTGCATCAACGTATGTTAAGTGTTAAGTATACAAATAGAAAGAGATTCTATGGACAAAAAAAAATAAAAGCAAGATGATAAAGCTCTATGAAAACTACAAAAACAAAGTTGCTTTCAGAACGGAGGATTAGTAGAATATATAAAAAAAACGAAGAAGAAGAACAAAAGCAAGAGTGTGCGTGTGTGTTTGTTCACAGAAATGGATTATTTGTGTTAAATGACGAAACATTTGTATTGTTGTTAACGTTGTTGCTATTGTAGGATGAAGGTATGAGTGGCGGAGGTAAAGTCGAAGTGCTAGCAAAGGGAGCACTAGTTGATGATAGCTGATCGAGTGTTGGAGGTTTATTCGCGTTGGAAAATGGATTTGGCGTACGTACGGCAGTTGCTCCGAAAGGATTCGTATCTACCAAAGATAGAAAATAGAATAAAAAAAAGTGAAGTGTTGATTTTCATACTTCGTTGATCGGTGACAAGTTGATCAAGATTCACGAGAGTGCTGAATTTATCACCGAGAAAACTCTCAGGTGTTTTACGTGAAGTGGATAATGACGATGGCGATGGACTTGTATTGATTCCACTTGCAACTGTTGGATAAAGTAGATTACTACCTTGATTGTTCGTTGACACATTTGCATAAGCTGGAGATGTGCTGCTAGTTGGATTTGATATATTCCAAGGATTAGATGAAGTTATTTGTTGATTATTTGACGGTGTTATTGCTGAAAAATTGTTCACATAAATTTCGATTTTAAATCCTTTTAGTTGAATAACTCACTCGCATTATTTCCAAAGAATTCACTTAATTCATTGTCGATCGTATTGTTCGATGTAGCTGGTGCTGTCGGTCGAGTATTCGCACCAGAGACCCCCCACGGATCGGATAAATTAACCGAAAGACTGGTATCAGTCGTCGGATTGTTCGACGACCAGGAATTAACTGGAGGTGGACTTGCGGTTGAACCTTGCCATGGATCATTGACTGGCTGTTGTCTTGCTGTTGATTGATTATTTGACTCAAATGCCCATGGATCATCTAGGAAAACAAATAAAAATTTGTATTCGAATTATTTTAAGACAAAAGCGAAATCATAAATTCCAATAAACAATAAACAAATCCCTTCGGCATTGTCCTTTTTTTCTTTTACTTATTTTATTTTGTTGTTCTAGAATTGTTTTACAGTATCTATCGGATAGATCTAATAAGTGTGATGATGAATCTTAGAATGGTTATTTAAAGAAAGAAAAAGACAACAACTTCGGATAATCGATTCATGAAAATAAAATCGAATAAACATCTCTTCTTACTTATAGTTGATGATAAACTTGGATTGGTTGTCGGTTGAGTATTCCAACCGAGATTTGTTGTCGTTGTTGGTCGAGTATCGAACAACGACGAGTCAAGATGTTGATTATTTGAATTAAAATCGAATAACTATAAAAAGTGCTTTTGTTTTTCAAGAATTTTGAATTCAAATGTTAATTAATACTTGTGAATTGTTCGTAGTCGATGGTGTTTCATTAACTGACCGTTCTAAAGCCATTTTCATTTTCAATTCATCATTTCGTCGTCGACGTTCTTCATCTTCGGCCTACAATTTATCGAATATAAACAATTCAAATATTTCAATCGTCTCAACGAACTTCGCGTTGTGATTCAGCTAAAGCAATTTGCATTTGCAATTGTTCTTCTTCTTGACTCGATGGTTGAACAAAATCTTTGCCTGTAAATGTCGACAATCGATCATTGTACGACGTCGATCGATATGTAGTCGGACCTGATAAATACGATGCACCACCACCACCACCACCATATGGATCGCCTCCTTCAATACTATTTCGTCGTAGAGTCGACGCAGCTGGTCGACCGTACGTAACTGAACCATTGGAATCCATTCCCATGGCTTGTCGAACGTAACGTTCGCGAGCCAGATCGGAAGAGCACACGTCTGAACTCCA
>ERZ781399.3357-NODE-3357-length-12350-cov-4.936560_pt1 | contig 12350 bp, 10 predicted proteins | sample MGYA00511014_ERZ781399 | MGnify/ENA primary metagenome ERZ781399 (study PRJEB29847, sample SAMN06458254) | wastewater metagenome | isolation source: Wastewater bioreactor | place: South Africa: Cape Town | study: EMG produced TPA metagenomics assembly of the...
GCGCCTGGATGGCCCTGCTCCCGACAGCTCGCAGCAGGTGCGGGCTCGCCACACCCCGCGTGGTCTCGTTGAGCATCCCGACGACGGCCGCCGCCAGCAGCAGGCAGATGATGCGGCTCTCCTCGGGTCGGATCACCGACGCGGACTCGCCGGCCTGCGCCGTCGAGTCGTTGCCTGTCGAGGTGTGAGACATGCGGTTCTCCTCGGAGCCATGCGGACGGGTGGTGTGGTTCGGGGGGAGCCGTGCCCGAGATCCGGGACGAACCTCTACCCTAACCGCCGGGTCGGACACGCTATTCCCCGGCGAGGTGGCACGATCGCGCCATGGCATCCCACTCGTCTCGCTCGCCGCTGCGCTCCCGCGTGCTTCGGCGCGGTCTCGCATCCGTCGCCGCGGGAATCCTCGCGTCCCTGATCGTCGTCCCGATCCTCGGATGGCTGCCGGGGCTCCTCGCGGGATGGACGGCGATCGCCATCGTGAGCGTCGTCTGGCTCCTCATCGTGTGCTGGCCGATGGATGCCACGCAGACGCGCGAGCACGCGATATCCGAGGACCCGGGGCGCGCGGCCGCCCGTGTCATCGCCGTCGTCGGCAGCGTCATCAGCCTCGGCGCCGTGGTCGCCGTCCTCGTCGGCAGTCGCGGATCGACGTCGAACGCCGTTCCGCTCGCCGTGTTCGCGATCCTCGCCGTGACGAGTTCCTGGGCGCTCATCCAGGTGGACTACATGCTGCGCTACGCCCACCGTTACTACTCGTCGGATGCCGATGGCGCGAGGCGCGGTATCGACTTCAATCAGGATCCGGACCCCGAGTATTCCGACTTCGGCTACTTCTCGGTCGGTCTCGGCATGACCTACCAGGTCGCCGACACCGACGTGACGACGAACGAGATCCGCCGCATCGTCATCGCACAGACTCTCCTGGCGTATCTGTTCGGCGCCGTGATCCTCGCGACGGTGATCAATCTCGTCTCCGGACTCGGCTGAGCGCCCCGTGTCGGAAGACGCGACTACGGTGATCTGATGAGCATGGTCGGCGTGATGGGTGGCATGGGCGGCCGCGGCGGCGGCTTCCGTGGCGTCGACGAGGCTGCGCAGCGGAAGCTCAACGCCGAGGCCCCCGAGATCCCGCACCTCGGCTCCCGCATCGTGCGGATGTTCCGCCCCTACGCGGGGCGCATCGTCCTCACCGGCATCCTCGTCATCGCCGGTGCCGCGATCGGCGTCATCCCGCCGCTGATCGTCCAGCAGATCTTCGACCAGGCGCTGTTCCCGACCGACGGATCCGGCGTCGACATCGGACTCCTCTGGCGTCTCGTCGGCGCGATGATCGGGCTGTTCCTCCTCTCGGCCGTCCTCGGCGTGCTCCAGACCTGGTTGACGGCGACGGTCGGCAACGCGGTCACCGGCGACCTCCGCGTGCGCCTGTTCGATCATCTGCAGGCCATGGAGCTCGGCTTCTTCACCCGGACGAAGACGGGGGTCATCCAGTCACGGCTGCAGAACGACGTCGGGGGAGTGTCGGGCGTTCTCACCAACACCGTGACGAGCATCCTCGGCAACGCCGTCACCGTCGTCTCCGCCCTCGTCGCGATGGTCCTCATCGACTGGCGGCTCACCCTCATCGCGGTGTTCCTCATGCCGATCCTCATCTTCGTGCAGCGCCGCGTCGGACAGGTGCGCGCCCGCATCGCGGGGCACACGCAGGAGTCGCTGTCCGAGCTCACCTCGATCACGCAGGAGACGCTGTCGGTCTCCGGCATCCTGCTCTCGAAGGCGTTCAACCGGCAGCGCACCGAGTCGGCCCGCTATCGCGAGGAGAACACCAACCAGGTCCGTCTGCAGGTGCAGCGGGCGATGAGCGGCCAGGGCTTCTTCGCCGTGGTGCAGGTGCTCATGGCATCCGTCCCCGCCGTCATCTACCTCGTGTCCGGCTACCTCATCGCGGGCGGCACCGGGGCGATCACCGCCGGCACCGTCGTCGCCTTCACGACCGTGCAGGCGCGCCTTCTCATGCCCCTCATGGGGCTCATGCGCGTCGCGCTCGATCTGCAGACGTCCAAGGCGCTGTTCGCCCGCATCTTCGAGTACCTCGACATGGTGCCCGCGATCCAGGATGCCCCGGGCGCGATCACCGTGGCCGAGGCGCCCGGTCCCATCGGACGGATCGAGTTCCAGGACGTCGTCTTCCGCTACCCGGACGCCGCGCCCGATGCCCGCCCGACGCTCGGCGGAGTGTCCTTCGTCGCCGAGCACGGGCAGCACATCGCCTTCGTCGGCCCGTCGGGTGCGGGCAAGACGACCGTGCTCTACCTCGCACCGCGACTGTACGAGGCATCCGGTGGGCGTGTGCTGTTCTCCGGCGCCGACGTCACGACGCTCACGCAGGAGTCGATCATCGACCACATCGGGATCGTGTCGCAGGAAACCTACCTCTTCCACGCGACGATCCGCGAGAACCTGCGCTACGCGAAGCCGGATGCCACGGATGCCGAGATCGAGGCCGCCTGCACGGCGGCGAACATCCACCACATCATCACCGGATTCGAGCACGGCTACGACACCGTCGTGGGCGAGCGCGGCTACCGCCTATCGGGTGGGGAGAAGCAGCGCATCGCGATCGCCCGCGTGCTACTGAAGGACCCGCCCGTGCTGCTCCTCGACGAGGCGACCTCAGCGCTCGACACGGTGTCCGAGCGGGTCGTGCAGGAGGCACTCGACAACGCCGCCTCGGGGCGGACGACGCTCTCGATCGCGCACCGACTGTCGACCGTGATCGGTGCCGATGTCATCCACGTGATCGAGGCGGGGAGGATCGTCGAGTCCGGCACGCACGCGGAACTCCTCGCCGGGGGCGGTCTGTACGCCGACCTCGCGGTGGAGCAGATGGCGGCCTCGCGGATCGAGGGCGTCGAGGGTCCCCCGCCGCACACCGACTTCGCCGGTCGACGCGCGGACCGGGCTCCTGCCGGGTCGGCCGGGGCGGATGCGACGCGCCTGCTCGAGGACCCGCCTGTCGACGAGCGGACATGGCCGCTCGCCGAGTGACCTCGGCCCGTTACCAGAGTGCCGCGGCGGTGCGGAGGTCCGCGCCTTCGGGGTCGAGCGCCACGGCTTCGAGGTCGGCGCGCGCACCGACCTCACGCACGAACTCTCCGACGGCTCGGCGGTAGGCGGCATCCGGGTGGTGCTCGGCGATCCGTACGAGCGCGGGCGTGTCCATCTCCAGGATGAGCCGGATGCGCGCACGAGCGGCGGCCCGCTGTCCGGCGGCATCCAGCACGGCGATGCCCCCGCGCATCGCGTCGAGGTAATCGGCGAGGACGCGCAGCACATCCTTGCGCTGCGTGATCGACGACCCGTCGGCGCGCTCGCGCCAGTGCACGACGACGTCCGGGATGACGTCGATCGCGCGGGCGTGCACGTACAGCTGCTGCGCGACGACCTGATCCTCGTAGAGGGCGCCCTCGGGGAAGCGCAGCCCGGCACGCCGCCAGATCTCGACGCGCGTGAGCTTCGACCACACCACGATGTTGCCCGACACCTCGGGATGCTCGGCGAGGGTCGTCCCACGGCGAGCGGGCGCCGTCGCGGCGCTCACCCAGGGCTGCACCGCCCCCGCCTCGTAGCCGCCCCTGCCATCGGGGCGGAGCCGCACGTACGCGCCCACGGCGATGTCGCTGCCGCTGTCTGTCAGCGCCGTGACGAGGAGTTCGAGCGCTCGCGGCGTCATCACGTCGTCGGCATCGAGGAAGCCGACGAGCGGCGTCGTCACGAGATCGAGACCCGCGTTGCGCGCCGCCCCGAGTCCGCGCGGCGTCTCGTGCCGGATGACCGTGAACCGCGGGTCGGATGCCGCGGCATCCGCGAACTGGGCGGAGGTCGCATCGATCGAACCGTCGTCGACGAGGATCGCGCGCCACGCCGCGAAGGTCTGCGCCTGCAGAGACGCGATCGCTTCGGGCGCGAACTCCGCGACGTCGCGACCCGGGACGATGACGGTGACGAGAGCGTCCGGAAGAGGCTTCACGTGCCCGATCGTACCGCGGCGACCGATGCGGCGACCGCGTCGGCGACCGCCGTCAGGTCGCTACGGTGCGCATGCCCGAACGTGAAGCGCACGGAGGTCTGGGCGACCTCGGGCTCGACGCCGCACGCGACGAGCACGTGCGATGGTTCGTCGCTGCCCGCAGCGCACGCCGAGCCGCTCGACGTGATCACGCCGCGGCGTTCGAGCTCCAGCAGCACGGCCTCGCCGCTCGTTCCTGCGAACGTGAACCCGGCCGTTCCCGGGAGGCGCCGCGTCGGGTGACCCGTAAGTCGTGCCGTCGGTACGCGGTCGAGCACGCGCTCGATGAACGCGTCGGTGAGGGCTCCGACGCGCGTGGATGCCTCGGCGCGCTCCGCCTCGGCGAATTCGAGAGCAACGGCGAACCCCACGACGCCGGCGAGGTTCTCCGTGCCGCTGCGGCGCCCGGCCTCCTGCCCGCCGCCGTGGATCAGAGGCTCCAATGGGAGCCGCGAACGCACGGCGAGAACGCCCACACCCTGCGGCGCCCCGATCTTGTGCCCGGCGAGGGAAAGGGCATCCGCTCCCGTCCCCGACAGCGGCAGCCACCCGGCCGCCTGGACGGCGTCGAGGTGCAGGGGGACGCCCGCCGCGATCGTCACGGCGGCGAGCCCCGCGGCATCCTGCACCGTCCCGGTTTCATTGTTCGCGTATCCGATGCTGACGACGGCGGTCTCGGCGCGGAGAGCTGCGGCGAGATCGGTCGGATCGACGAGGCCCGTGCTGTCGACCGGCAGGAGTGTGACGGGGAACCCGTGCACCCGCTCCAGGTAGTCGCACGAGGCGAGCACCGCCTCGTGCTCGATCGGCGTCGTGATGACGTGCACGGGCGCGCCGCGTCGCAGGGCTGCGCCGACCGCGAGACCCTTCACCGCGAGGTTGTCGGCCTCCGTCCCCCCGGAGGTGAAGACAATGTCGCCGGCCCGCACTCCGAGCACGGCAGCGACCCGCCGCCGCGCGTCGTCGAGGGCCGCGGCGGCCGCCTCACCGACCGTGTGATGGCTGGACGGGTTGCCGAATCGGTCGGTGAGGTACGGCAGCATCGCCTCGAGTACCTCCGGACGCACGGGCGTCGTCGCAGCATGGTCGAGGTACAGCACGGCGATCAGCCCTCGAGGCGCACGTCGAGGCCGAGGTCGAGCGCCCGCGCCGAGTGCGTCAGCGCCCCGACCGAGATCACATCGACGCCGGTCTCGGCGAGCGCGGCGACCGTATCGAGCGACACTCCGCCGGATGCCTCGACCGTCGCCCTCCCCGCGATGCGGGCGACGCCGGTGTGGAGGTCCTCGAGCGTGAAGTTGTCGAGCATGATCGTGCCGACTCCGCGGGGCGAGCCGGGGCGCGCCGTGACGGCGAGCACGGCGTCGAGCTGATCGAGGCGGTCGATCTCGACCTCGAGATGGGTCGTGTGGGGGAGCGCGTCGAGCGCCGCCGCGAGGGCGGCCGTGACGGAGCCGTGCCGGGCGACGAGCACCGCGAGATGGTTGTCCTTCGCCATGACGGCGTCCGACAGGCTGAAGCGGTGGTTGTGGCCGCCGCCGGACCGTACGGCGTGCCGCTCGAATCGGCGCAGGCCCGGGGTCGTCTTGCGCGTGTCGGCGATCCGCGCCCCCGTGTGGGCGACCGCGTCGACGTAGGCCGCCGTGAGCGTCGCCGTCCCCGACATCCGCTGTGTGAAGTTCAGTCCGATGCGCTCGGCCGTGAGGATGCCGCGCGCCGGTCCGGACACGGTCGCGAGCGCGTCACCGCGGGCGAAGCGCTCGCCGTCCGCGACCAGAACCGTGGTGTCGATACGGGGGTCGGTGAGTGCGAAGGCCGCCGCGAAGACCTCGCCACCGGAGAAGACGCCGCCCTCACGGGCCCGGAGCTCTGCCGTGGCCGTGGCATCCGCCGGGATGAGGGTCTCGCTCGTGAGGTCGCCCCACGGGGCATCCTCGTCCAGAGCCGCGCGGACGACGGCGTCGATATGGCTGCGCGTGAGCATCAGCGGGCCTCCTCCAGCCGGGCCGTGTGTTGTGAAAGCAGGGCGGATTCGTCGTCAGGCCCGGGTTGAGCGCTCACATCGCCGGATGGTGTCGATCGGCCCTGCTCGCGCAACGCGATGCCGGGCGAGGCGTCGGACGTGAGGTCGGGTGCGGCGGCGGTGGTGAGGTCGGATGGGATGCCGGTGGGGATGCCATCTGGTGTGCTGCCGGCCGTGTCGTCGCTGCGGGCGTGCGCGCCGACCGAGTGCGGCCGTGCCTGCGCCGCGGCGACGAGGGCTGCCGCGACGAGGAGGAGATTCTTGTCCTCGTACTGAAGCTCGGTGACAGGCCCGCGCGGGGTGGCGCGCCAGGCGGCGAGCGTTGCGGCGGCGTGACGGAGGCCGTCCGCGTCCCGGACGAGACCCGCGTCCTGCCACATCAGCTCCTGCAGGGCCGCGCGGCTGAACGGGGGCGCGACCGGCGCGTCCGCCGCACCCGCGCCCGCCTCGGGAACCACCGCACCCCGGGCGAAACCACCCGGGCCGGGCCATATGCCGCTCGCGGCATCTGCGGCGATCGCGTCGCCCGCGCGCGCGCCGAACACGGCTCCTTCGAGCAGGGAGTTGGATGCCAGTCTGTTCGCGCCGTGCACGCCCGTGCGGGCGACCTCGCCGACCGCGTAGAGGCCCGGCACGGACGTTCGGCCGTCGAGGTCGGTCGTCACTCCGCCCATGAGGTAGTGCGCGGCAGGGGTGACCGGAATGGGCGAGGTCGACCAGTCGAGGCCGCGCGCTCGGACGGCCGCGTCGATCGTCGGGAAGCGCCGCGAGAGGAAGGCCGCGGTCCTCTTGCGGGTCTCGCGGAGCCCCGTGGCATCCAGGAGTACGGGGTGCCCGTCCTGCTCGGCCATGACCTCGGCGATCGCGCGTGCGACGACGTCGCGGGGCGCGAGTTCCGCGTCGGGGTGGATCTCGAGCATGAAGCGGCGCCCCTGCTCGTCGCGCAGGACGGCGCCCTCCCCGCGCACGGCTTCCGACACGAGGAACGCGTCCGCCGTCTCGGACGGAGGAAGAACGGTCGGGTGGAACTGGAAGAACTCCAGATCGCAGACGGCGGCGCCCACCCGCACGGCGGCGGCGATGCCGTCGCCGGTCGCGACGGGCGGGTTCGTCGTATGCGCGTACAGCTGCCCCGCTCCACCCGTCGCGAGCACGACGGCATCTGCCGTGACGCGCTCGTGCCGCTCGTCGTCGACGAACAGGTCGACCCCGGCGACGCGGCCGTGCTCCACGACGAGGTCCACGAGGAAGGCGTGCTCGATGACGCGGACGGCGCTCTCGCGCAGGCGGGCGACGAGAGCCTTCTCGATCACCGTGCCGGTGGCGTCGCCGCCCGCGTGCAGGATGCGCGGGTAGGAGTGCGCCGCCTCGAGGCCCTTCACGAGCTCGCCGTCGGCAGCCCGGTCGAAGGCGACCCCGAGGTCGATCAGTTCTCGGATGCGGCCCGGGCCTTCCTCCGCGAGCACGCGCACGGCGCGCTCCTCGCTGAGCCCGGCACCTGCGACGAGGGTGTCGCGGATGTGATCCTCGACGCGGTCATCGGCGAACATGACGCCGGCGATCCCGCCCTGGGCATACCGCGTGTTGGCGTGCTCGAGCACGTCCTTCGTGACGAGGGTCACTCGGCATCCGGCGGTTGCGGCGTGCAGCGCGACCGTGAGCCCGGCGATGCCCGACCCGACGACGACGACGTCGACCGACGGGGTCACGGCTTCGCCGCCAGCATGCGCTCGAGTGCGAGGCGCGCGGGCTCCGCGACATCGCCCGGCACTTCGATGCGGTTGACGACACGGCCCGCGACGAGCTCCTCGAGCACCCATGCGAGGTAGCCCGGGTGGATGCGATACATCGTCGAGCACGGGCAGACGACCGGGTCGAGGCAGAAGATCTCGTGCTGCGGATACTGCGCGGCGAGGCGCTGCACGAGGTTGATCTCCGTGCCGACCGCGAACACCGTCGGCTCCGTCGCGGCGGCGATCGCCTTCCGGATGTAGTCGGTCGAGCCTGCCTCATCCGCGGCATCCACGACGGCCATCGGGCATTCGGGGTGGACGATCACGCGGACGCCGGGGTGCTCCGCACGGGCGCGCTCGATCTGGTCGACGGTGAACCGCCGGTGCACGGAGCAGAACCCGTGCCAGAGGATGACCCGGGCATCCGCCAGATCTTCCTCCGACGCCCCGCCGACGGGCTTGCGCGGATTCCACATCGGCATCTGCTCCAGCGGCACGCCCATCGCCTTCGCCGTGTTGCGCCCGAGGTGCTGATCGGGGAAGAACAGCACGCGCCGCCCGCGCGCGAAGGCCCATTCGAGCACCGTCTTCGCATTCGACGACGTGCAGACGATCCCGCCGTGGCGCCCGACGAAGCCCTTGATCGCGGCGGACGAGTTCATGTACGTGACGGGGATGACGGGGACGAGACCGTCATCGTCGGGGGCATCCAGCGGCCCGTAGATGTCCGCGAGCTGCTCCCAGCAGTCCTCGACATCGTCGATGGATGCCATGTCGGCCATGGAGCACCCGGCGGCGAGGTTCGGGAGGATCACCGCCTGATCGGGGCGGGAGAGGAGGTCGGCGGTCTCGGCCATGAAGTGCACGCCGCAGAAGACGATCGCCTCCGCCTGCGGCTGCCCGAGTGCGGCGTTCGCGAGCTGGAACGAGTCGCCCACGTAGTCGGCGTGGGCGACGACCTCCTCGCGCTGGTAGAAGTGGCCGAGCACGACGACGCGCTCGCCCAGGGTGGCCTTCGCCGCCGTGATGCGCGCGTGGAGCTCTTCTTCGGATGCCTCGCGGTAGGCCGCGGGCAGTTCGCCCTGGCGCGGGGCACCCGTCGGGATCACGTCGCCCATCGACGATCCCGGCCCGTACCCGGGGCGCCGGTCGAAGTCCCACGGGCCCACCGCGAGGTCGGTCGCGCAGGTCTCGACGGTCGAGTCCCCGGCGACGATCGCCTGGATCTCGTGGTCGACGCTCGGGTCGACGGGGCGGGGCTGGATCTGAAGGAGGGTCATGACGATGCCTTTCGGACGGCGGGTCAATCGGGGAGCGGCCCGCGGTCGGCGAGCTCGACGTCGTGGTTGTAGCGGTAGAGGCGCGCCGGCCGGTGGCTGCCGGTGCGGAAGTCGTCGGTCGGGATGAGGGTGGCGGAGTTCTCGACCTGGCGGCGGAAGTTCGCGGGATCCAGGCGCCTGCCGAGGATCGCCTCGTACACCTCGCGGAGGTCGGCGAGGGTGAAGAGGTCCGGCAGCAGACCGTGCGCGATGCGGCTGTAGCCGACCTTGTTGCGCAGGCGCCAGAGCGCGTAGTCCACGATCTGGTTGTGGTCGAACGCGAGATTCGGGAGAGCGGTCGCATCGAACCAGGCGACGTTGTGCTGCTCGGATTCGAGCGAGACGTCCTCGCGCACGAGCGCCCAGTACACGATCGAGACGACGCGACCGGGGGAGCGCCCAGGGTCGCCGAATGCGTAGAGCTGCTCGAGGTAGCTCGGGGTCAGCGTCGTCGTCTCGGCCAAAGTGCGCGATGCCGCGCGCTCGAGCGCCTCTTGCGGATCGAGCCACCCGCCGGGCAGGGCCCACGCGCCCTCGTGCGGATCGCGGGTGCGTCGGACGAGCGGCAACACGACCGTCGCACCGTCGTCGGCGGGGCGGCGGCGGAGGCTGAAGATCACCGTCGACACGGCGACGCGGATTTCGGGGGCGGTTCTTGTCATATCGACCATAACTCCGTCACCGATCTTAGAGTCGACATGACCAGAACGCAAACTGCGGTGTCGGGACGGCACGCTATGCTGAGCGGACAATCGAACACAGGCCGCATGACGTGTGCGGGAGAGCCCTGGCATCCTCTTCTCGAAGGGGTGCCGGGCACCGAAGGAGCAAGCCTCCCCGCCAATCTCTCAGGTCCGCGTACCGCTCTCGTCCGGCCGCTCTGGAAAGAGATCCCCGCAGTGAGGGGGATCCGCCGACGGTGAAAGCCCCGCGCACGGCGCCGGGGCGAAACTCTCAGGCCCATGACAGAGGGGGAGTTCACGTCTGCCGAACACGGCAGGCGCCCGCCCGCCATCCGGGAGAACTCGTGCCAGACCTCCGTACCACTCCGCTTCACGATCGCCACGCCGCGCTGGGTGCCTCGTTCACCGACTTCGGCGGCTGGTCGATGCCGGTCCGCTACACCTCCGACCTCGCCGAGCATCATGCCGTGCGCCAGGCCGCGGGCCTGTTCGACATCTCGCACATGGCCGAGTTCACGGTGACCGGTGCCGCCGCGGCGAGGGTGCTCGACTTCATGCTGGCCGGCCGGATCTCCACGATGAAGATCGGCAAGGCGAAGTACTCGCTCCTGCTCGATGACAACGGAGGTGTCATCGACGACGTCATCGTGTACCGCCGCGGCGACGAGGACTTCCTCGTGATCTCGAACGCCGGCAACCGTGCGCTCGTCGCCGCGGAATTCGGTCGGCTCCTCGGGGACGGCTTCGTCATAGCGGATGTCTCCGACGACTATGCGCTCATCGCCGTGCAGGGCCCCGAGGCGCGCGCGATCGTCGAGGAGACCCCCGGCATCGCGGATGTCACGCCCGTGCTCGCCGACCTCGGCTACTACGCATGGTCGGGCGGAACCTACGCGGGAGAGCCCCTCTTCATCGCGCGCACCGGCTACACCGGCGAGGACGGGTTCGAGCTCCTCGTGCCGAACGCCCTCGCCCCCGCCCTCTGGGATGCACTGCTCGCCGCGGGCGCACCGCACGGCCTCGTGCCGGCGGGCCTCGCCGCGCGCGACACGCTGCGTCTCGAGGCGGGGATGCCCCTCCACGGTCACGAACTGTCGACCGACATCCTGCCTGCGCAGGCGGGCCTCGGCCGCGTCGTCGCCATGGACAAGGACGCCTTCGCCGGCAAGGACGCGCTCGCCGCGGCATCCACCGATCTGCCCGTGCTCGTCGGGCTCACGGCCGAGGGACGTCGCGCCGGACGCGCCGGCTACGCCGTGCTGGATGCCTCGGGCGCACCCGTCGGCGAGATCACGAGCGGTGTGCTGAGCCCGACGCTCGGGCATCCGATCGCGATGGCCTTCGTCCCGCCCGCCCTCGCCGAACCCGGCACCGACCTGTTCATCGACGTGCGGGGCACCCGCATTCCCGCCACCGTCACCGCCCTGCCTTTCTACCGGAGGAACTCATGACCGATCTCGCTTCCCTCAAGTACACCGACCAGCACGAGTGGGTTGCCCTGTCGGGCGATGTCGCGACCGTCGGCATCACGGATTATGCCGCGGACAAGCTCGGCGACGTCGTCTTCGTCGAGCTCCCCGCGGTCGGCTCGACTGTGACCGCGGGCGAAGTCTGCGGCGAGATCGAGTCGACGAAGTCGGTGGGCGAGCTCTACGCGCCCGTCACGGGCGAGGTCGTCGAGGTCAACGACGCTGTCGTCGACGACCCGGCCTCCGTCAACGGCGATGCGTTCGCCGCATGGCTCGTGAAGATCCAGGTCGACCCGGCCGACGTCGACGCCCTCCTCGACCGGGCCGCCTATGTGGCGCTCACGGGCGGCGACGCGTGACCGGTTTCGCCGACCGGCACATCGGGACGGATGCCGACGCGCAGGCCATCATGCTGAACGCGCTCGGGTATCCGACGGTGGATGCCTTGATGGAGCGCGCCGTCCCGGCATCCATCCACGCCGCGCCCGTCGCCGACAGTGCGATCCCGGAGGCCGCGACCGAGGCAGAGGCCCTCGCGGAGCTCCGCGACCTCGCGGCGCAGAACCGCCCGGCGCGTTCGCTCATCGGCCTCGGCTATTACGACACGCTGACGCCGTCGGTGATCGCGCGGAACATCTTCGAGAACCCGTCCTGGTACACCGCGTACACGCCGTATCAGCCCGAGATCTCGCAGGGACGCCTCGAAGCTCTCATCAACTTCCAGACGATGGTCACCGACTTCACCGGTCTCGCGACCGCAGGCGCCTCGATGCTCGACGAGGCGACCGCGGTCGTCGAGGGCATGCTGGTCGCCCGACGCGCGTCGAAGTCGGCCTCGAACGTGTTCCTCGTGGATGCCGATGCCCTGCCGCAGACGAAGGCACTGCTGCACCATCGCGCCGCCGCCCTCGGCATCGAGATCCAAGAGGTCCCCTTCGCCCCCACCCCCTCCCCCCCGGGCGTTCGGCGAGCGCAGCGAGTCGAAACGCCCGAAACGCCCGCACCGTCCGCCACCCCCACCCCGGTCGTTGAGCGAGCGCAGCGAGTCGAAACG
>ERZ781399.3360-NODE-3360-length-12344-cov-3.647571_pt1 | contig 12344 bp, 19 predicted proteins | sample MGYA00511014_ERZ781399 | MGnify/ENA primary metagenome ERZ781399 (study PRJEB29847, sample SAMN06458254) | wastewater metagenome | isolation source: Wastewater bioreactor | place: South Africa: Cape Town | study: EMG produced TPA metagenomics assembly of the...
AAAAAATAATGCAACTTATGTCTTTTTTTTCTTTATATCATTAGTTGATCTCGCTATTTTGTATACTGGTGCTCTTCGACTGTTAATCATAGCTATGACAGGTTGAAATCAATGAATTTTCCAAATTAACTTTCTTGTTTTTCTCAAATTAGGCTATGATGTACGTTCATCATCGATATTTATCTGTCGTTTTCATCGATTTACAACTTATTTTCTTTTACAATTATCTTCATGGCTGTTAACATTAATGACATTAGATCGAGCACATAAAACTCTTTCCATGTTACCACCATTGAATAAAACTATTCAAACATATCGAACAACACAATTAATTGGCAATGAACATCATTCAACATTAACAGTGCGTTTAAAACAAAGTAAAATGCTTTGGATAACTCTTCTGGTTGTTCTATGTTTATTCGCAATTGATTCACATTTTTTCTATTGTACTGGTTATCAACATAAGAAAAATCGTAATGAAATTGTCTGTCAATCCGTTGGTACTAATATTCATTGTGAACGTTATTGGTTAGGTTATATTTGGATTGATGCATTTCTTTATTCATATTTACCATTTCTTCTCATCACATTATGTAATGTACGTTTAGTTATTTATCTTCACCAACAACGAGCCAAACGTTTAGAATTAACTACAACACATCTTTCGCATAATCATCGTGTAACATGTTCAGTTATATTGATGTCAGCATTATTTCTTATTTTATCCGTGCCTGTTTCGTTTCTCGAACAATTCGAATATAAATTAAATCATTTCAAATATTATTATCATTATTTAGCTATAGCTTATGCTGGAATGTATTTCAATCATACGATATCATTTTTTTTATTTCTTTTCGGTACACAATTTCGACAATCAGTTAAAGAACTTATTTGGGCCCAAACAAATCAACGAACGAACACGACACTTTTTGCTCTTGTATCCAGATGAGAAATCTTCTGTGATATTTTTTTATTATTTATATGTATAGTGATTTTTTTTGGTTCGAGAAAGAAATTATATTTATATATATGAAAAGATTGGTCTTTCTTTTTTTTTCTGTGTTTATCATGAAATCGTACAGTTGCTATCGTTTTTCTAAAAATAGAAATCTTAAGTACATTGAAAATAGTGAGAAAGTAAATAGTTACTGTTGAATTCGTATTCATATATTGGTTGTATTCAGGTTCTTGAGTTTTAGTTGTAGTCTGTTGACCAGTTGTTGAACCAGCAATAAGACCATATTGTCCGTCGTGAACAGGACGAAGATTTTGATCGCCTAATGGTTGATCAAACCAACGACGATTAGCAATAATAGTCGATTCACGACCGTAATCAGGTGTTGGCTCGAGATTGCTATATGTTGGTTTCGTACTCTATTGAAATAATAACAAAACAAAAAAAAACGGTATTAGAATAAATGAAACTATAAACTGAACTCTTTGTTTTGATACTGAGACATTTCTTAATTGAGTTTGTGAATCGGATGTTATCGAACGTTGTGAACTCGACTGTGGTGGTGCATATGGAGAACCAGATGCTAGCGAACGTCGAGATGCTGGCGAATTGATATTTTTATCTGGACTAAATGTTGCTAATGTAAATTCAGCTGGTTGATAATCGTTATTATTTATTGAAGGAACATTATTATTATCATCAGTAAATCCTCGACGTGATGATGTTACTGATGGCGGTAATCGTAAGACAGGCATTGTAGCTGATGCTCGGTTCGTTGGTGTCGAATGATCTGTATCGATACGTGCATGACCATTGTATAATGAACCCGGATTTGAAAGAACTAACGATTTAGGTCCTGCTAATGAACGATCAGTTACTAGAAAGAATAGAGTTTTAGTTGAGACGTGAATTTGCATTGAAATTTAAAGGTATACTTCGGCCTCGATTTGATGGCAGTCCACCGCTTTCAAACGGTTGTATTTGACCGTTCGGTGCCATATATAAAACTTCGGCTTTACTACGAACTGGATCATTCCGATCCAATGTTGTTGTTGTTATTGCTGGTGGCATAGTATCGTAAGTAAACGCATTGGTTATCTCAGGTTTAATCTAAGAAAAAAACAAAAGAATCTTTAGTAAAGAGAAACAAATCGGTCTAACTAATCGTCCAGATGATGTTCGATAATAGATTGTTTCTTGAATCATATCGTAATCGACTGCTGATGGATCATAAGCAAGTGCAAGTTCAGTTGTTGGCGGTCCAGTTGCGTCGATTCCAATTGATTTGTGTTGGATTTTTTTCTGTTTTGGTTTCGGTGTTTTCGGTTGTGGTGGTGGTGAAGCTGTTCGAACGGGAGGAGTTTCAAGTTTAGGTCGTCGAACAGGTGGAGGTGGAGGCGTAGGAGGTGATGGTGGAGAAATTGTAATTGACTTTCGTCGTTCGATTATCTCCTTATGTTGATTATCTTTGCAACGACACCAATCATAAACAACTTGATCGCCTTCAACTCGCATGACATGATGACGACAATTGCATGGGTCTTGTTGAGCTTGATCCAAAGCCATTAATTCCCAATGATTGAGTTTCGATTTTTCATGACCATTTTTTATCTTCGTCGTTTTCTTTCGTTTTTTTCGTTTGAGACCTGTTTGTTGTTTGAGATTCATACGACTCAATTCTTCGATATCTTCGACAACCATATCACCGGTTTTGGTCGATGTCTTAAGTTTGTTTCCTGTTGCATGTGTTCTTTGATCATCTTCATCCTCTTCATCATCATTATCTTGTTCTTCTTCTTCTTCTTCGCCTTCATCATCATCATCATCTATAAAAACAAATTAATATAATAATATCTAAGAAAAATTCATTACATCGTTGATGTATTCTTCGAATTTTATATGGCTGGTTTGCGTTGTTTGGATTGAATGAGGGTACTGGTTTTTTTTCTTCGACACGATTAACCTGAAAATAGATTCGAGCAAAAAGCAACAGTTTGTAAATGTTCAATTTTATCTGAACAAACTTGTTTGAGTAACATGTCAGCAAGTGATTCGGGCAATGCTGTTGGACCAAGAAATCTAGTTGGTATGCCTTTTGTTGGTTCAATTTTAATTCTATAAATTGAACTCAATATCTTGTTTTCAAAATTCAATCTCTCTCGCTCTTACCGAACAAAACTAACTCGATTCGGCGTAGGAGCTCCTTCTCTTTCATGTTCCTTATACGGATTCTCATGATTTCCGTGTTCATGAAGCTGTGTATCTTGATTTCGTTCATGTTGAAAAGCTGTAATATGATTCTTGCATAGATTCAAATGTTTCGGATCATAACAACATGAATGATATTTATGCAATTGAAAATATTTCACATCTTTAATTTCAGGAAAGTAACATTGTAATAATTTCCTAACTTCCTGTTTCGATAAATGTTTCTTTTGACTTAATGCATCGATTTGAGCGCGTGTCAACGGTGGTGGATGTCGACGTGCCACTCGACGTTCTTGATGCATACCAATCGGTTTAACATAGACATGTGATTGACGACACATAAAACAATCGGCTTCAGGATCACGTTCAGGCTCTTTTTCAACAGTTATTAATGTCGATGGTGCACGAGGTGTTACAGTCGTTGTTGATAACGGCATATTACTCGAAAAATTTCGATATCTTGGTGTTTGTTCAGTAGACTAGAAAATAATAGAATTCGATATTTTCTTCGTTCATTTTAATTAAAACAAAACGAGACACAACTTACAGCCATCGTTTTTTTTTTCAATATGTTAAACAACGAACTGGTTACCAACAAAACAAAGTTTGTGTGTATGCCAATGCAAAAATAATAAGGCAATACTTAACAAAAAAAAAGACGAAAAAGTAAAGTATTAAACCTTTCATCTGCTATTGATGAAGTTGATGATCGAAGTAGTTTTGTTATTTACTTTAAAGTTTGAAATAAAAAAGAAATCGATGTAGTTGACTCCCTAGTTTTCTTTTCGAGTTCGGTTTGTTTATTTTACAAATGGTAAATTTAAAAAGAAAGAAAGAAAAAAACGAAACCAGACGCAAGCGAAAGAAGATTTTGATTTGACTTGCTTCAAGTTTTATGACAATTAGATCGGCAAACATCGTTTTCTTTTCTTTCGTTTAGCCTATATATATTTAACTAAATAAAATAACAACAAAAAAATAATTTACAAGAGCATTTTTTTTGGTTTCGTCATTAATTGAATTTCATTTTCTACGATGTTCGATGAGAGTTCATTTCCGAACCAAATTGATTCGCTTGCCAAAGTATCTTTCATACGTTGAAGAAATTCATTTCGATCAAGTTCATAAGCACCGAATTGTATCAAATGTGATGTTATCTCATCGATATCTAACATTCGATAGCCACCGAGACGAAGACGAGCAACAAGATGAACAAGAGCAATCTGAAATCAATAAAAATTGAATTTCATGATAGATCGAATTATTATTTTCTCGAATACTTTAGATGTATCTTTAACGAATGAAAATTGACTTTCGATGGTAAAATAGGCTCCTAAACTAACGCCATAGAGACCACCGACTAGTTTATCATCTTGCCAAACTTCAATCGAATGTGCATGACCTTGTTTATATAATTCGAGCATTAAACGAACAATTTCAGGGTTGATCCATGATCGATCACGTCGATTTTCCCCGGTGATTGATGCACAGCAAGTTATGACGCTCTAGGAGAGAAAAAAACAAAAAATAAGTAATTTGAATGCCTCGTTTGTTTTTCTATAACATAAACTACTCGTTGTTACTCATTCGTCCTACCTGAAAATTTGTGTCGACAGTGACAGTAAATTTTCTATTGTTTAGCGTTTGTTTCAAACGTTTTGGCACATGAAAACCTCCATGATCGTCATCGTAGAGTGGCAATTGTCCACGCCATAATAATTCAATCCAGAAGATTTTCATTCCATTGACATCATTGAATAGATCCATCGGTGTCAACGAACGTCGAAAACCTTCTAACATAATTTCGACTGTTTGATTTTGAATTGATGAAACATCGTAAACTAATAAACCTCGATTACTCGATGGTAACAAACGTTCACATTCGTAAAAGCCAATGTATTGAAATGGATTCGGTATTTCTTTTAAACTAGCAGATTGTTTTCTAAAGAAACTATATTTTCTCTTGAATTTATTGAATTTTTGACGAATAAATCGGTTAAAACGACGCATATTCAATCGTCTATTTATTTCTTCGTCTTTTCCCTAAATCTGTATTGAAGACTATCGTTTATATTGATCATAAAATGCACACAGGTAAAAACAAAGCGTGGGCCGATCTTGTCAGCTGAATCATCGGATAATTGTAACATTCGATTTATATACGTTCTTATTCATATACAAAAAAATAAAAGGAAGCAAATATTGATTTATTCTTTTTTTTTTAGTGAAAATAAATTTATTTATTGTGTAAGGATTCTAAGTGTTTTAATTTTAAGAAGACAATTCTATGATTTATACAAAATCTTAAAATAGTAATTTTTTCTTCCCCAAAAGATATAATATCTCTCGTTAAAATCAAATACGTCATTGCTTATAATTAATATAAGCGTCCTTCAGTAGCTGTATACTGTTTACGTATTTACTAAAATTAACGTCAGTAAATCTGACATTCGTTGATCTCATGTCGATTATAGCATTAACAGAAATAAAATCTAATCTATAATTCGGCCCGTTCATCATGATCTTTTGATGGATTATTTGTCTGAAAAATGATCTGTTTAAATATTCAAAAGCCAACAATATCTCCGAATATGATTAGTATTCAATAGTATAATCATTCCTGATATGAAAATAAAGAAAAGCATATATCATAAATTGCCACTTCATTAAAGTACATGTCGAGGAACTGGTTTTCTTCATGAATTGTTTTGCACAAGTACGATGCATTAACAATTCTATTCTGACTTTCTTTTTTTTTAATCTTATAGATAAATTTATTTTCGCATGATAGCATTCATTCAAGTCAAGAATTTTAATTCGATTATTCGTATACAAGAAAATCAGCGTGCTGAATGATATCAGGTACGTGTAGAAAAAGTATTTCAAGTAGTCTGCTCTCAAGACTATCATTTTATTATTTTGCTTTTAAGATATTTTCTTAAAAAAACATTTCAAAGAAGATTCCTATTAGACATTGCATTTATTCGTTGACACGTTATTCTATTAGAAAATGAAGTATGCATGAAAGCATTAGACAATTTATTTATAGAGAGTGAGACAAACTTAGTGTCTCCTATCACAAAAATAAATACTGAACATATATATTTAAAAAAAAAAAGAAAGAAAATCTATTGTTCTCTATTTTCTTTCTCTTTTTCTTGTTTCCTTTTCTCTCTTTCTACATCGTTGCTATAATAAAAACATCCGGCTGAGAGCATTTATAAGATCCTACAAGTTGCCTGTGAGTACAACAATATTATTAATTTGAGCAATATCATATTCTCATCATGATGTCCAATATATTTTCGCGAACAAGTAAAAACTTTTCTTCTTCTTCATTCGAATTCAATTTGCAATGTGATTTTTTTCTCTTTTTTCAGTGGCAATCATTTTCTGTATTTATGTTTTGAGTATTTTCATTCAATGCATCGTCAGTCAACCGGTATCCGACGATTCGTCACAAATCAATTCAAATGTTCCTGATAGTTCATTCTGGTTAAACCAAATTTCATCATCAGAATCCGATGAAGTTAATCGTGATAAAAATATATTTTGGCCGAATGCTGTCTTAACTAACAGCGAATACGAACAACAGAATCGAAACGATCCCATCTTATCACCTGTTCGTCGAGCAAACTTTTGGAAACGTGCTAATTTTTGGCGTAAACGCGCCAATTTCTGGCGACGTAGCCTAGCTGCTTAAATGAATCTTTTGAAAAAGAAACAACAATAAAATACAAAAAAAGAATATACAATATGATCATAAATGCTTGTTTTCACTCTCTGCTTATGTGTGTATGCGTGTGTGTGTGTGTGTGTGTGAATGAAATAAAACAACTTAGAAAATCCGAACAACTAATTGACAATTTCAATAATGTCCTTTACAAATTTATGTCAATAAAAACTATCGGAAAAGCAAACAAAAAAAAAGAATCTACCGGGACAGTTTTTTCTTAACGATTCGACTTTGCATGCGATTAAAAACTAAAGAAAAATTCGTTTATTTGATTAGATCAATATTTATTTATTGTAGGAGACACTAAAATGTCAACATTGAATAATCAATGACCTCAATCGATTAAACCAAAGTGTTTTTTTTCTTCTTCGTGTGATTAAATTCAATATATTTATTTTCTTGTCTGAATATTTCCGTTGCGTCAAATCATTTTCATTTTTAATCAAAAATATATACGATCAAATATTGCATTTAGTTAATTGTATCAAATTTTGTCGATTCTTTTTTTTCCCTCATGTTCTAAATATTTTCCTTCACAGATTCGATTACTAAAGAGAACGTGATGTGTACTATGTGATCATATTATGTTATATGTCTTTAGAGACGACGACAAGTTTGTCAAAAGTTCAACATCAGAATTTGGACATGACATAGAAAATTCATGACAACGAACTATTTACAAGAAGGAAGCAATAAGATCTGTTTATGTAAATTATCTTTCTCTTTTTTTTTCAAAACAATAAAATTCCATTAGATTAATAACAAAAAAAATGACTTTGTACTTGTCACGATTAATCTCAGAACTTATTATGTTCCCTTCTGTGAGCAGATCTCGAGAAGAAAATTTATATATCGAAAATTATTATTTGACAAAAAATACACACACAACATTGAGATTAGAGTTTGTTGTCGATATGATACAAATCATTATTTATCCTACATAAAACAATAAATAAAAGAACAAAAAAGACAGATTTGCTTCTATTTCATGGCACTGTTGGAATTTTTCGTTGGCTGCCCTGTAGTTTTCGTATTATTATTAGTTGTAATCGTAGGATTATTTGTCGACGCTGTCGCCGACGGTGGTATAATACATGCTGCTTTACGTAATAAATGCCAGCAAGCAGCTCGTTGTCCACCATTAATAACTTCACACCAATGAATGATTTCACTATGTTGAGCAATATTTGCACTACCGATTGGTGTCGTATTTTCAAAACGTAGAAAACCTAATGGTTCATCAGGCGCAATCAAATCATGATGATAGACACCGATTTCAAGACATGAATCGGCTAGTGAAATACCAGGTATATTAAATGAAATTTCTTCATTCCATTTCGGATTCAATGTATTACGTTTGACACTGGTTTTCTTTCGTTTAACTTTATCGGTTTGTCCTAATTGTAAGGTTAAACGTATGACTGGATCTAGAAAAAAAAATGAAATCATCATTAAAAATGAAATTTTCATTAAAGTTCATTCAAGCATACCAGCTTCAATATGCATAGAGAGTGCTTTTAGATTACGTGCTTCAATAATTCCTACATTGAGCCGTTCGGCTTGAGCCAGATATGTCAATGAAACGAGCAATTCACCGAGATATTCATCCTCCTAGATAGAACACAACAAAAGATGATCAACCAAAAAATAAAAAAAATGTCATGAAGCAATAGAAATTAGAAAAAGCATCGAATTTCCTTCGGATATACATATATGATTCGATGATTTATCTTATTTAACGCAAAATTAGAGTTGTGTCTTACTGCACGTTGTTTATTTATTGTACACCAAAGGTCTGAACCGTGAATAGTTTGAGGTGTTAAACGTATTTGTGCTTCGCCAATGCATTCTGGACGACTTGAATGTGCATAATTATATATGTAGAAATAGATTGTTTTAGCTGTTTTAAAAATAGTTTCATGTGAAACACCGAATTTAAAATATTCATCCCAAATTGGATTGATTGTTTGTGGTTGTACAGATGTTTGACGTAGTTTTTGATCGACAGGTGGACGAAGATAAAGTTTAACATACGGATTGGCTAGTTCTTCCCTATCGAACGGTAAACATTGTGCTTAAAAAAGAACGAAAGAAGAAATCTCAAGCATATGATTCTATTTTTATGATTAAATCTACCTTCGATTATATTCACAATGAGATCATTTCTATGATCATCATATTGAATTCTTATATGTAGACGATGTAGATTTTCTTCAACTGTGGATAATTCATCTGTTGTTCGTTCAGTAAAATTATTTGTAAGATTACCAAACGTGTTATTACCGGTTAGATTTCCTGCACATGTCGTACTAACAAAGTAAAGATCAGGCATAATGGCGCCTAATGCTCCGCGTAATGTTTTATTTTTAGTTAAGTGCGATGATGCTTGAGGAGAAATAGGCGGTGAAAGAAGTCCTTGTTCAGGTGGAGGCATGGAAGCTCGTGCTATATTGCTGCTACTACTATTGTTCGTTTGTTTACCGACTATAGGGAATTTTGGTATTGAATATTTTGATGATGGTGAACGAAGTAATGATTGACGACGATTAGTATTATTATTATTATTCGTATTTTGAATCGAATCAGTTTTTGTTAACGATCGTTTTGATGCTGCTGTTGTTTCTTCGATAACACCGGTTGTTGTTGTTGTTGTTGTTGAGGGTGACGAAGTTGTTACCATTGAATTGGCAGGTCCGATTGACGCTTGATCAACGGATGAAATCGATTGTTCGACAACGTCGGACGTTCGAGGAAATAATTGAAAACGAATATTTTTGGCGTTATTCGCGCCCGGTGGTGAACCATGTGTTACACCTTGAACTTCAACAATTGCCGTTGATAAACGTGGTGCTTTCGAACTTCGTCGACCGGCATAATGTGCAGTTATTGCTTGTGTGTCCGTATCATCGTACGAATGAGATAGACGGCCACTTTCGCCTTTTTTATGTAAAAGTACACTATCGGATGCGACCGAAGGACGGCCCGATTGATTCGAACTAATTGATAAACGAGAAAGTTTTTCAGATAGAATCGATAAACGACCGCCCGAAGCAACTGAGGTACGAGCCGATTGTGTTGAAGAAATTTCTTGTGTAATTACAGGTGGTTGCGGTATTCGATGGACAATTGGTGCGTAAATCTGAATAACAAAAGGAACAAAAAAAATTGAATTATCCTATCATAATGATCGATTTTTGATTTCCAATCGGAAAAAATAAAAACACTCAAACAAGAAAACGAGATAGATACATAGATAGATTGATCGATCGATCTACATAGATGCGTGTTTCATTTATCTTAATGAATTCGATCAGTAACGGAAACTAAGCACGTCATAATTTGATAAATAGATAGATAATCCAAAGAAGAAAAGAAGAAAGAAAAAACCCGAACGCTAGAAAATGTTTACTCACGAGATGTTGAGGTGGCTTGAAATATGTTTTTGCATCGATATTATTGATAGCTGCGTAATGACTAACAGATCGACCGAAATAACGATGACTCGATGATGGTACACAGCATTTACAAAAAATAAATGTTACAATTAAAATTATAATAATAACAGACACAGCACCAATTCCAATGCCAATATAGAGATCATAGCGTGATGTGAGCATGATAGCATTGCGCTTATTTGTATAATTCAAATTAAATCTTTATTCATCAACTAGAATTAGAAGAAAAAGAAAATATCGAATTAGTTTTTTCTATGCTTAGGTATTTATTTTTTTTCTTGAAATGTCGGATTAAAATAGGAAAATGTCTAATTAAAGAAAATGTTTCGACATAGAGCAAGAAGTTTACTTAGTTAATGATGCGTTGTGTAGTCGTGTGAGTCGGAAAAATCTTGTAATCGTTTGAATGAAAGCGCACATTATTTAATGATCTTCATTGACTGCCTCTCTCTCTCTTCAGTAATGATGTCTACGTGTGTTCAGTGTTGTTGTTATTGTGGATAAAAAAAGAAGAAGATGATGATGATGAAGTTGAAGAAGGAGAAAATGGAAAAGAAAAAAGAACGGGAAAGGGAAAGAGACGGAGGAGGGGAGAGAGAGAGGGAACTTCAAGAGACTATCATCATCATCCGCCACAAAGACTTGAAGGAATAATGAATTCAATATTCATATTCTTTACTTCTACTTTTCAATCTACATTCATTCAAATAATAGCAGTATATCCTTAAGCAAGTCAAGGAAAAAAAGTAGATATACTACACGATGTCGATTGACACCCTTGATTGTTGGGCTAACAACTACCTGTCACGCTCGTCTTCATATTTTTATATGCACGAAAAAGTTTCGAGAATTGAAGTAGAAAAAGAAGAAAACAAATATAAGCAAATAGATAGAAAATTACGATGTGTTTTTGCTTTTAGACTCGACCAAATGCAAGTCATACAAAACACTATATAGATAAATTAGACATGCAAACAAATAATCCAGCTTACTTCGAAGTGTATATATCTAGCTAGCAAGCTATCTAGAAATTTCTTTTCTCTGTTTTTTTCTTCATCTCCCTTCTTCTTCTTTTGCTGCTGCTGTTCCTTCTCATTTTTTTATTAACAATATTGAACTAACGATGCGAAAGAATAGCATGAAATTTCTTCTTCATGAATTTTTTTTTCTATCATTAGATTATTATCATGAAAAAAGACACCGCAAAATTTAGTGACAGTTAAAAAGCAAAAGAATAAGAATAAGAAATAAGCAAAAAAGAAACGAGGAATGTTTTCCTTTTTTTTAAATATTAAATACATAAGAAATCTCTCATTCTTTTCTTTTCCTAGTAATTGTTTATGACATACACACACACACATACAAAGAATGAGTGAGAGAAATTTTCAAAATTAACTCTCTCCCTCTCTCTCTTTCATGTTCACAGAAAATTGATTCAATCATATCTATTTCCATAAGTTCGTCATAGAGAGAAAACTAGTGGCATCATGATGATTTTTTTTTATTTCCAACTATGATTATTACATTTGATCGATGATAGATATAAGAGAAAAGAGAAGTTTTTTTTTAATAAATAATATTAAAAGCTATAGAGAAAAAGCAGGAAAAAAAGGGAGAAGCAAACTGATGAGATTTGTAGTCTTCATCTATATTTTAAGGCTATATCTATCATCTGACTTGCATCGAAAGAGAAAAAAGATGAAGAAGAAGAAGAAGAAGAAGGAAAAAAACCGTTCTTCTAAAGATATATAGATGGAGAAAAAAAAGAAGAACTAATTTACTTCATTGATTGTGCCATGTCAAAAGTCTATTACTCTTACTTTGCAAATTCATCGAATAGAAAGGTAAAAACCTACTACTGTGCTATTGTGACGAAAACAACGCATCTCTCAAGATCCTGACAATTATATTCTTACTCTTAACACATTCATTATTTTCTTACAACTCAACAACACAAGATAAATTTCAAAATGATATATAGACAGGCATA
>ERZ781399.3374-NODE-3374-length-12312-cov-5.044546_pt1 | contig 12312 bp, 12 predicted proteins | sample MGYA00511014_ERZ781399 | MGnify/ENA primary metagenome ERZ781399 (study PRJEB29847, sample SAMN06458254) | wastewater metagenome | isolation source: Wastewater bioreactor | place: South Africa: Cape Town | study: EMG produced TPA metagenomics assembly of the...
GTCGGCCATCCTGGGCGTGCACGCCACCAAGGACCGCGCCGTGGTCGAGAACGGCCAGGTCGTGGTGCGCCCGATGAACTACCTGGCCATGTCCTACGACCACCGCATCATCGACGGCCGCGAAGCCGTGCTGGGCCTGGTGGCCATGAAGGAGGCGCTGGAGGATCCGGCGCGCCTGCTGTTCGACATCTGACCGGATGAAAGCACGGCCCCTTCGCGGGCCGTGTCCTTGTGGCGGGCTGCGCCCGGAACGAAAGCATTCTCATGACAAGCAAACAATTCGACGTCATCGTCATCGGCGCCGGCCCGGGTGGCTACATCGCCGCCATTCGCGCGGCCCAGTTGGGCTTCAACGTGGCCTGCATCGACGAGTGGAAGAACGGCAAGGGCGGCCCGGCGCCCGGCGGCACCTGCACCAACGTCGGCTGCATCCCGTCCAAGGCGCTGCTGCAAAGCTCCGAGCACTTCGAGCACGCCAGCAAGCACTTCGGCGAGCACGGCATCTCCGCCAGCGGCCTGAAAATGGATGTGGGCCAGATGGTCGTCCGCAAGGACACCATCGTGAAGCAGACCAACGACGGCATCCTGTACCTGTTCAAGAAGAACAAGGTCAGCTTCTTTCACGGCCGCGGGTCCTTCGTCAAGGCGGTCGATGGCGGCTATGAAATCGCCGTCACCGGCGCGGCCAACGAGACCCTGGTCGGCAAGCAGGTCATCGTCGCCACCGGCTCCAGCGCGCGCGCGCTGCCCGGCGTGCCCTTTGACGAGGACAAGGTGCTGAGCAACGACGGCGCGCTGGCCATCCAGGCCGTGCCGAAAAAGCTGGGCCTGATCGGCTCGGGCGTGATCGGCCTGGAGATGGGCAGCGTGTGGCGCCGCGTCGGCGCCGAGGTCACCGTGCTCGAAGCCCTGCCCACCTTCCTGGGCGCGGTGGACGAGCAGATCGCCAAGGAAGCCAAGAAGGCCTTCGACAAGCAGGGCCTGAAGGTCGAGCTGGGCGTCAAGGTGGGCGAGGTCAAGGTCGGCAAGAAGGGCGTCAGCGTGTCCTGGACCGACGCCAGGGGCGCGGCGCAGACGCTGGAGGTCGACAAGCTGATCGTCTCCATCGGCCGCGTGCCCAACACCGCGGGCCTGAACGCCGAGGCCGTGGGCCTGAAGCTGGGCGAGCGCGGCGACGTCATCGTCGACGGCGACTGCCGCACCAACCTGCCCGGCGTGTGGGCGGTGGGCGACGTGGTGCGTGGCCCGATGCTGGCGCACAAGGCCGAGGAAGAGGGCGTGGCCGTGGCCGAGCGCATCGCCGGCCAGCACGGGCACGTCGACTTCAACCTGATCCCCTGGGTGATCTACACCAGCCCCGAAATCGCCTGGGTGGGCCGCACCGAGCAGCAGCTGAAAGAGCAGGGCGTCAAGTACAAGGCCGGCACCTTCCCCTTCATGGCCAACGGCCGCGCGCGCGCGCTGGGCGACACCACCGGCTTGGTCAAGTTCCTGGCCGACGCTGCCACCGACGAGATTCTGGGCGTGCACATCGTGGGCCCCCTGGCCAGCGAGCTGGTGGCCGAGGCCTGCGTGGCCATGGCCTTCCGCGCCAGCAGCGAGGACATCGCGCGCATCTGCCACGCTCACCCCAGCCTGGGCGAGAGCATGAAGGAAGCCGCGCTGGCGGTCGACAAGCGCACCCTGAATTTCTGATGAAATCGGCCGCTCGCGCTGGCGTAGCATGCGCAAACAGCTATCATTTGTGTAGCTATCGGTGGCTGATCGAATGAGCAGCGTGCGCCAGGCTTACGAGGCCGAGCTGAAGGCGCGCGGCTTTCAGAGCGACCCGGCGCAGCTGCGCGCGGTCGAAGCGCTGCAGCGCTGCGCCGACGACTGGGCGGCCTACAAGGCCAGGCGTTCCAGTCGCCTGAAAAAGCTGTTCAACCGCCCCGACATTCCCCGTGGCGTCTACATGTACGGCGGCGTGGGGCGCGGCAAGAGCTTCCTGATGGACTGCTTCTTCAACGCCGTGCCGATCCGGCGCAAGACGCGCCTGCACTTTCACGAGTTCATGCGCGAAGTGCACCGCGAACTCGCGGGCCTGCAGGGCACGGTGAACCCGCTGGACGAGCTGGGTCGGCGCATGGCGCTGCGCTTCAAGCTGATTTGTTTCGACGAATTCCACGTCGCCGACATCACCGACGCCATGATCCTGCACCGGCTGCTGGCGGCGCTGTTCGACAACGGCGTGGGCTTTGTCACCACCAGCAATTTCAAGCCCGACGACCTGTACCCCGGCGGCCTGCACCGTGACCGCATCCTGCCGGCGATCGAGCTGCTCAACCAGCGCATGGAGGTGGTCAACGTCGACAACGGCACCGATTACCGTCACCGCACGCTGCAGCAGGTGCGGCTCTACCACACACCGCTGGGGGCGGCGGCCGACGGCGCCATGCAGGCCACGCTCGCCGCATCGAGGCGCGCGAGATCCACGCGCTGCGCCGTGCGGGCGGCGTGGTGTGGTTTGATTTCCGCGAGCTCTGCATGGGGCCGCGCTCGCAGAACGATTATCTGGAGCTTGCAAGCCAGTTCCACACCGTGCTGCTCTCCAATGTGCCACACATGCCGGTGCGCATGGCCTCCGAGGCGCGGCGCTTCACCTGGCTGGTCGACGTGCTGTACGACCGCCGCGTGAAGTTCATCCTGTCGGCCGAGGTGCCACCCGAACAGCTCTACACCGAAGGCCCGCTGGCGCACGAGTTTCCGCGCACCGTCAGCCGCCTGAACGAGATGCAGTCGGCCGAATACCTGGCGCTGGAGCACCGCACCGTGGACACCCACCTGACATGAACCGCCTGCCCGCCAGTCTGCTGCTGTGTGCCCTGCTGAGCGCTTGCGCGTCCGGCTCGCTGCACGACGACTCCGCCGCCGCGCGCGCCGCCGACGCGGCCCAGGCGCAGGCCCTGATCGCCACAGCACCGCCCGAGGGCCAGCCGCTGGCGCCCTGGCTGGACGCCCAGCGCGCCCGCATCGCCGCCGCGCGGGGCGAGGCCACGCAGCGCTACGAAGCCACCGAAAAGGCCTGCTGGCAGCGCTTTGCCGTCAACGATTGCCTGCGCCAGGCGCGCACCGAGCGCCGCGCCGTGCTCGATCGCCTGCGGCAGCAGGAGCTGGCCGTCAACGATCTCGATCGCCGGCGCCGCGCCGACGAGCGCCTGCGCCAGCTCGAGCGCAAGCCGTCCGGCAGCGACGGCTGACCGCGCGCTGCCGCCGGGCGGTGCGTCAGCGCAGCGGCGAGAAGGCCGAGCCCACCACCGGCTGATCGGTCTGCAGCGGCTCCATCTTGACGATGGCCAGGGCCAGGTTGTCGCCCCCGCCCATGGCGCGCGTGCGCGCCTTGTCGACCAGGAACTCGCTGGCTTCGCGCGGCGGCAGCGAGTGCAGCACCGAGCCCAGCTCCTCCGGGGTGAAGTAATGCCACAGACCGTCGGTGCAGGCCAGCAGCGAATCGCCGATCTGCAAGCGCGGGATGTAGTGCGACTCGAGCTTGGGCGCCTCCTCGGTGCCCAGGCAGCCCAGCAGCACGTTGGACTTGGGGTGCACGGCCGCCTCGTCCTCGGTCAGCTCGCCCTGGTCGACCAGCGCCTGCACCAAGGACTGGTCCTTGGTGCGCCGCACCATCCGGGCGCCGCGAAAGTGGTACAGACGCGAGTCGCCGGTGTGTACCCAGTGGCATTCGCCGCCCACGTTGATGATGAAGGCCGCCATGGTGCTGTGCGGCTCCTGCTCGGCGGCGATGGCGGTGAGCTTGATGATCAGGTGCGCCTCCTCGCCGATCTGGCGCAGCACGGCGGTGGCGTCCTCGCTGTCGGGGGCGTAGCGCTCGTAGAGCTGGCGCGCCGTCAGCATCACCTGGTCGGCGGCCTTGCGCCCGCCGGTGCGCCCGCCCATGCCGTCGGCCACCACGCCCATGACGCAGCCGGTCACGCGCGGATGCGCGAACAGGGCCACCTGGTCCTGCTGGTAGTCCCGGTCACCCTTGTGCAAGCCGGTGGCGGCGCTGAGTCGATAGCCTTTTTCCATGAGGGACCCTTGCAGTGTCGGCCGGCGCGCGGCACGCCGTATTATTGGTGTTCGCCGCTCGGATCGCTGCCCATGGCGGGCGCCGCCGCCGGCCTCCTTGCGCGTTTTCATGCAATCTTACACATGACGGCCAACCTGCATTCCCCGGATCGGCGGCTGATCGAGCTGCGCATGGAGCACGCCGACCTCGACGCCACGATCGACCAGCTGGCCAGCCAGGCGCCACTGGACGAGCTGATGCTGCAACGGCTCAAGAAGCGCCGCCTGGCGCTGCGCGACGCCATGGCGCGGCTGCAAGCGCGGCTGTCGCCCGATGAGCCGGCCTGAGCCCGCGGCGCCGCCCGGCGCCGGCCCCGCGCGCGACGCGGCGGTGGGCGGTGCGCTGGCCCAGGCGGTCGCGGCCGCGTTCGACGATCAAGGCCCGCTGACGCAGGCGGCCGAGGGTTTTCGCCTGCGCGACGGCCAGACCCGGCTGGCGCTGGCGCTGGCGCGGGTGATCGAGCAGGGCGGCGTGCTGGTGGCCGAGGCCGCCACCGGCGTCGGCAAGACCTTTGCCTACCTGGTGCCGGCGCTGCTGTCAGGCGAGCGGGTGCTGCTGTCCACCGCCACCAAGACGCTGCAGGACCAGCTGTTCGGCCGTGATCTGCCGCGGCTGGCGCGCGCGCTGGGCCTGCCGCTGAGCATGGCGCTGCTCAAGGGGCGCGCCAGCTACCTGTGCCTGCACCGCCTTGAAATGGCCAATCAGACCGGGGTTTCGTCGGCTCCTGGCGTGCGCCAACAGCTATCAAAAATAGAGCGATGGGCGAAAACCACACGCAGCGGCGACCTGGCCGAGCTGCCCGGCCTGGACGAGCGCTCGCCGGTCATCCCGCTGGTCACCAGCACGCGCGAGAACTGCCTGGGCGCCGACTGCCCTCAGTTTCGCGCCTGCCACGTGCAGCTGGCGCGGCGCCAGGCCATGGCGGCCGACGTGGTGGTGATCAATCACCACCTGTTCTTTGCCGACCTGGCGATCCGCGAATCGGGCATGGCCGAGCTGCTGCCCAGCGTGCGCGTGGTCGTGTTCGACGAGGCGCACCAGCTCAACGAGACCGGCATCCAGTTCCTGGGCCAGCAACTGGCCAGCGGGCAATTGCTGGACTTCGCTCGCGATCTGCTGGCTGCCGGCCTGCGGCAGGCGCGCGGCCTGTGCGACTGGCAGGCGCTGGCCGGCAGCGTCGAAGCGGCGACGCGCCAACTGCGTCTGGCGGTCGGCGTGCAGCGCGGCGCCAGCCGCCTGCGCTGGCTGGAGGCCGTGCCCGAAGGGGTGGATGGCGCCGACTGGCTGCCGGCGCTGCAGCGGCTGCGCCAGGCCCTGGCGGACGCGGCCGCCGCGCTGGCCACCGTCAGCGAGCTGGCGCCCGACTTCACGCGCCTGCACCAGCGCGCCAGCCTGCTGGCCGGCCGCGCCGAGCGCTTCGGCGCGCCGGTCGAACCCGGCCTGGTGCGCTGGGTCGACGTCGGCATCTCGCTGCTGCGGCTGATCGAGTCGCCGCTGGACATCGCCGACACCGTGCGCACCCGCCTGCTGGCCGAGCCCGACGCCGACGGCCGCGCGCGCGCCTGGGCCTTCGTCTCGGCCACGCTGGGCGACGACGAGCGCCTGTCCTGGTTCACCGAGCCCTGCGGCCTGCGGGACGCCGAGGTGCTGCGCGTCGGCAGCCCGTTCGACTACGCGCGCCAGGCCGCGCTGTACGTGCCAGCGCACATCGCCCGCCCGGCCGATGCGGCGCACAGCGCCGACGTGGCGCGCCTGGCCGGCGACGCGGCGGCGCGCCTGGGGGGGCGCACCATGGTGCTGACCACCACGCTGCGCGCGCTGCGCCACATCGGCGAGGCGTTAGGCGAGCGTTTTGGTCCCGGCACGGGCATCGAGGTGCTGGTGCAGGGCAGCCTGCCCAAGCGCGTGCTGATGGAGCGCTTTCGCGCCGGCGACGCCGACGGCCGGCCGGGCTGCGTGCTGGTGGCCTCGGCCTCGTTCTGGGAAGGCGTGGACATGCCGGGCGAGGCGCTGCAGCTGGTGGTGATCGACAAGCTGCCGTTCCCGCCGCCCGGCGACCCGCTGGTGGAGGCGCGCTGCCGCCGCTTGGAAGCGCAGGGGCGCAGCGCCTTTGCCGGCTATTCGGTACCCGAGGCGGCGGTGGCGCTCAAGCAGGGGGCGGGGCGACTGATCCGGCGCGAGAGCGACCGCGGCGTGCTGGTGATCTGCGACACGCGCCTGGCGCAGATGGGCTACGGCCGCCGCCTGCTGGCGGCGCTGCCGCCGATGCGGCGGCTCGTCACAGCCGCGGAATTCGACGCCGCGCTGGACCAGCTGCTCACCGACAGTGCTTCAAAAACAGAAGCTGCCAGCACTTGACAGGCAAGCGCTACCGGCCGATCAGAGCAGGAATATTGGGGGCTGGGCGGCGGCGCCGGCTCACCACAGCTGCCACCAGGGCTTGTCGGCGCCGCGCAGGCCATGCGTCAGGTAGGCGCTGTTGGGGTAGTTCTTGTCCAGCACGCGCCGCGCGTCGTCGCGCAGCTCGGTCATGCCCAGCCGGTCGTAGGACTGGGTAAGCAGGTACAGCGCTTCTTCCAGCGATGGCGCGTCGCGGTAATCGGCCAGCGCCTGCTGCGCCCGGTTGATGGCCGCCACGTAGGCGCCGCGCGTGAAGTAGTAGCGCGCCACGTGCACTTCGTACTGCGCCAGCGCATTGACCGTGAAGCGCATGCGCGCGCGGGCGTCGGGCGCATAGCGTGAATCGGGAAAGCGCGTCACCAGCTCGTTGAACGACTCGTAGGCTTCCTTGGCCGCCTTCTGGTCGCGCTCGGACAGGTCCTGCCGCGACAGGAAGGAGAACATGCCCAGCTCGTCGTTGAAGTTGATCACGCCCTTGAGGAACAGCGCGTAATCGATGGCCGGGCTGGCCGGGTGCAGGCGCATGAAGCGGTCCAGCGTGGCGATCGCCTCGGCCTTCTGACCGTCCTTGAACAGGGCGTAGGCCTTGTCCAGCTGCGCCTGCTGCGCCAGCGTGGTGCCGGCGGCGCGGCCTTCCAGGGTTTCGTAGAGCGGGATCGCCTTGTCGTAGGCGCCGGAGTTGAGCTCGTCCTTGGCTTCCGCATGGATGCGATTGGGGCTCCAGCCGGCGGTCTTGTCGACCGGCTTGGACGAACAGGCCGTCAGCAGCGCCGCGAGCGCGACCACGACGGCGGCAGCGGCCGATAATCGAGCACCTTGCATCAGTGGCAACCTTCTTGAATCAAGCAGCGGCAATTATATCGGCCACCCCCCCGTCGCCGGTGTCACCGGACGGGGACTGGGACGTCGACGGCGAGCCGCACGACGACGCTGGCGCCGAGGCCGAGCTGCGGCAGCTGGTGCTGCCGGCCGAGCTGCACGGCCAGCGGCTGGACCGCGCGCTGGCCGCCCTGGTGCCCGAGTTCTCGCGCAACTACCTGCGCCAGCTGATCGAGGCGGGCGCCGCCCGCATCCAGGGCGCGCCAGCCGCCAAGCCGGCGCGGAAGGTGCGCGCCGGCGACCGCCTGGCCATCGAGCTGCGTCCCACCCCCATGAGCCAGGCCTTCGTGCCGCAGCCGATGGCGCTGGCCGTGGTGTACGAAGACGAGCACCTGGCCGTCATCGACAAGCCGGCCGGCCTGGTGGTGCACCCGGCGCCCGGCAACTGGAGCGGCACCCTGCTCAACGGCCTGCTGGCGCGCGACGCGGCCGCCGCCAATCTGCCGCGCGCCGGCATCGTGCACCGGCTGGACAAGGACACCAGCGGCCTGCTGGTGGTGGCGCGCACGCGCGCCGCCATGGACGCGCTGGTGGCACTGATCGCCGCGCGCCAGGTGCGGCGCGAATACCTGGCGCTGGCGCACCGGCCGTGGACCGGCGCGCCAGCGCGCGAGATCGACGCCCCCATCGGCCGCGACCCGCGCCAGCGCCTGCGCATGGCGGTGGTCGACGCGGCGCGCCACCCCGGCAAGCCGGCGCAGACCCGCTGCGAGTTGCTGCGGAACGCGGCGCAGGGCTGCCTGCTGCGCTGCCTGCTGCGCACCGGCCGCACGCACCAGATCCGCGTGCACCTGGCGCACCTGGGTCATCCCCTGGTCGCCGATGCCCTGTACGGCGGCGCGCCGGCCGCGGGGTTGACGCGCCAGGCGCTGCATGCGCGCCGGCTGGCCTTCACGCACCCGATTACCGGCCAGGCGGTGGATGTGCTGGCGCCGCTGCCAGCCGATCTGGCGGCCGCGCTGGCCGCCTGGGGTCTTACAATGCCCCCTGACGACATGGACCTGGCGGCCGACGCCGCGCGTTGAGTCCATGAGAGGCCGCAGCCCGCGGCCATTGGCCACCTCGCCCGTGCGGCCGGCCCGCTTGTCCGGGTTTCCTCGCACCGGCCTCCAGACTGACACGGAACGCCCCCGCTGTGAATGCCACGGACGCCAAGCGCATCCTCGAAACCGCCCTGATCTGCGCGCAGCAACCCATGCCGCTGCGCGAGCTGCGCGTGCTGTTCAACGACGAGCTGGGCGCCGACACCTTGAAGAACCTGCTGCTGGAGCTGCGCGACGACTGGGCCCAGCGCGGCGTCGAGCTGGTGCAGGTGGCCAGCGGCTGGCGCTTTCAAAGCCGGCCCGAATTGCGCGAGTACCTCGACCGCCTGCACCCCGAAAAGCCGCCCAGGTACACCCGTGCCACGCTGGAAACCCTGGCCATCATCGCCTACCGGCAGCCGGTCACGCGCGGCGACATCGAGGACATTCGCGGCGTCACCGTCAACTCCCAGCTCATCAAGCAGCTCGAAGACCGCGGCTGGGTCGAGGTCATCGGTCACCGCGAAACCGTCGGACGCCCCGGCCTGTACGCCACCACGCGCCAGTTTCTCGACGACCTGGGGCTGGAGTCGCTGGACCAGCTGCCGGTGCTGGAGTCGCCTTCCGAGCAGATGACCAGCATGTTCGACGCGCTCGGTCCGGGCACCGACGATGCGCCTGCCGCCCCGGCCGACGGCGCGGACGCCGACCCCGGGGCTGACGCGCCCCCGGCGGCGGCTGCCGAGCCGGCGCAGGACGCCCCCGTGACGACCGGCGAATCCGCCGCAGCCGAGGAATCCGCCGTGCCACCCGAGCCCGCCGGCAGCGCCGCCGCGCCCACCCCACCCGACATGCCCGAGGACGAGGCACCCCATGCACCCTGACGAGCCGATCCCCCCGCCGGACGCCGCCGACGCTTCCGCCACGCCGACGCCCGCCCGGCGTTCCAGAAAAAAACCAGTCACAGCGCCCGACCAGAGCGCGCCATCAGCTATCGAAACAGAAGCAACTTCGTTGCCTCCGGCGGCGGAGCAGCAGGTCGAACCGTCTCCGCTGCCGCCCGCCGAGGGCGAGGCGGTGGCCATCGACGACGTGCTGTCCGGGCGCTTCGACGCCGAAGCCGATGGCGCCGACGCCGACACCTCGCCCAAGCGCGTGCTGCTGCCGCAACCCGAGCAGCCCAAGCTGCACAAGGTGCTGGCCCAAGCCGGGCTGGGCTCGCGCCTGGAGATGGAGCAGCTGATCCTGCAGGGGCGAATCTCGGTCAACAACCAGCCGGCGCACATCGGCCAGCGCATCCAGTTCGGCGATTCGGTCAAGATCAACGGCAAGCCCATCAAGCTGCGCATCGCGCCGCCGCCGGCGCGCGTGCTGGCCTACCACAAGCCGGTGGGCGAGGTGGTGACGCACGACGATCCACAGAACCGTCCCACGGTGTTCCGCAAGCTGCCGCGACTGCCGCAGGGCAAATGGCAGTCGGTGGGCCGGCTGGACCTGAACACCGAAGGCCTGCTGCTGTTCACCAATTCGGGTGAACTGGCCAACCGCCTGATGCACCCGCGCTTCGGGCTGGAACGCGAATACGCCGTCCGCGTGCTGGGCGCGCTGAGCGAGGACGAGAAACAGCAGCTGCTGGACGGCGTGCCGTTGGACGACGGCATGGCGCAGTTCAGCTCGGTCAAGGCCGAAGGGCAGGGCGAGGGCGCCAACCAGTGGTACCGCGTCACCATCTCCGAGGGCCGCAACCGCGAGGTGCGGCGCATGATCGAATCGGTCGGCCACGCCGTCAGCCGGCTGATCCGCCTCCGCTACGGCGCCATGATGCTGCCGCGCGGCCTGCGGCGCGGCATGTGGATGGAGCTGGGCGAGCGCGACATCCGCGCGCTGGGCGAAGCCTCCGGCACGCCCGAACGCGCGATCCGCGGCGCGCCCGCGCCGCGCACGCAGCCGCAGGATCAGCCGCGCCGCGCCCGCAGCGACCGCGGCAAGGGCCGCGGCCCGCGCCCCAACATGGCCGGCGGCGCGCGCCCGCAGGGCGATGCGCCACCACGCCCCTTCGCCGGCGCTCCGCGTCGCCGTGGCGGCGCCGGCGGGCAGGACGGCGGCGGTGGGCAGCAGCCGGACCCGATGAAAACTTCGTTCGGCTACATCGGCGCCGACAGCTTCCAGCGCCAGCGCGCCCGTCGCCAGGGTGCGGGTGGCGCTGCGGGCGGGCAGGGCGGCGCAGGCAAGCGGCGTGGCCCCGGCGGCGGCGGTCGGCGCGGCTGACACACCAATCCACGCTGGCGCGCGCGACCAGGGCGCGAAGGTTAAAATCAAGAGCTTTGCCCGCTGAGGCAGCAGTCGTTTTAAATAAATCTCAGGATCAACACTCATGGCTATCGAACGCACCCTGTCCATCATCAAGCCCGACGCCGTCGCCAAGAACGTTATCGGCCAGATCTACGCCCGTTTCGAGGCCGCCGGCCTGAAAGTCGTTGCCGCCCGCATGCAGCACCTGTCGCGCCGCGAGGCCGAGCAGTTCTACGCCGTGCACAAGGAGCGCCCCTTCTTCAAGGACCTGGTGGACTTCATGATCTCCGGCCCGGTGATGATCCAGGCGCTGGAGGGCGAGGGCGCCATCGCCAAGAACCGCGACCTGATGGGCGCCACCGACCCGAAGAAGGCCGACAAGGGCACCATCCGCGCCGACTTCGCCGACTCGATCGACGCCAACGCCGTGCACGGCTCCGACGCCCCCGAGACGGCCGCCGTCGAAGTGGCGTTCTTCTTCCCCGGACTGGCGATCTACAGCCGCTGAGCCGGCGCAAGGCGGCCCGCGCAGCGCATGACCACGCCCGTCAACCTGCTCGACTTCGATCTCGAAGGCCTGGCCGCCTGGTGCGACACGCTGGGCGAAAAGCGTTTTCGCGCCACCCAGCTGTTTCGCTGGATCCATCAGCGCGGCGTGGCCGACTTCGGCCAGATGAGCGATCTGGCCAAGTCGCTGCAGGGCAAGCTGCGGGGCCGAGCCCTGGTGGCGGCACCAGCCGTCATCATCCAGCACGAGTCGAAGGACGGCACCATCAAGTGGCTGTTCGACGTCGGCGGCGGCAATGCGGTCGAGGCGGTCTACATCCCCGAGGACGATCGCGGCACGCTGTGCGTGTCGTCGCAGGCCGGCTGCGCCGTGGCCTGCCGCTTCTGCTCCACCGGCCATCAGGGTTTTTCGCGCAATCTGAGCACGGCCGAGATCGTCGGCCAGCTGTGGTTTGCCGAGCATTTCCTGCGTCGCCACCTGAAGACCGACCAGCGCGTCATCTCCAACGTGGTGATGATGGGCATGGGCGAGCCGCTGCAGAACTACGACCGCCTGCTGCCCGCGCTGCGCACCATGCTGGATGACCACGGCTACGGCCTGTCGCGCCGCCGCGTGACGGTGTCCACCTCGGGCGTGGTGCCCATGATCGAGCGGTTGGCGCGCGACTGCCCGGTGGCGCTGGCGGTGTCGCTGCACGCGCCCACCGACGCGCTGCGCGAGCACCTGGTGCCGCTCAACCGAAAGTACCCGATCGATGAGCTGCTGCGCACCTGCACCGCCTACCTGGCGCACGCGCCGCGCGACTTCATCACCTTCGAATACTGCATGCTCGACGGCGTCAACGACTCCGCCGAGCACGCCCAGGCCCTGATCGAACTGATGCGCCGGCACGGCGCCGACGGCCTGCGCGCCAAGTTCAACCTGATTCCCTTCAATCCGTTTCCGCAATCGGGGCTGACGCGCTCGCCGATGGCGCGCGTGCAGGTCTTTGGCAAGTTGCTGAACGATGCCGGCATCGTCACCACGATCCGCAAGACGCGCGGCGACGGCATCGACGCCGCCTGCGGCCAGGTGGCCGGGGAGGTGCGGGACCGCACCCGGGTGGG
>ERZ781399.3386-NODE-3386-length-12273-cov-2.757734_pt1 | contig 12273 bp, 12 predicted proteins | sample MGYA00511014_ERZ781399 | MGnify/ENA primary metagenome ERZ781399 (study PRJEB29847, sample SAMN06458254) | wastewater metagenome | isolation source: Wastewater bioreactor | place: South Africa: Cape Town | study: EMG produced TPA metagenomics assembly of the...
GTCATTGCTGATCGTCGCGTGGCCGTTCTGACATGGCGGCGGAGTCTTATAACGCCGCGCTGCCGCGGCTGCTGAGAGACGAGGGCGGTTACACCGACCATCCCTCCGATCCGGGCGGGCCGACCAACTTCGGCATCACGCTCAGTGATGCGCGGCGCTACTGGAAGGGCAACGCCACCGCCGCCGACATGCGCGGCATGCCGCAAAGCATCGCGCGCAGGATTTACCGCGAGCATTACTGGAACGCGTTGTGCTGCGACGAACTTCCGTCCGGCGTCGATTATGCCGTGTTCGACTATGGCGTGAATTCGGGCGTCGGCCGCGCCGGCAAGGTGCTCCGGCGTCTGCTCAAGCTGTCGGATCGCAGCAGCACCGTCAGTAACGAGGTGATCGCGGCCGCGAACGCATCTGCGCCGGGCGATCTTGTCATGGCCATTTGTGCCGAGCGGCTCGCATTTCTCAGGTCGCTGAAAACCTTCTCCGTGTTCGGGCGCGGATGGACCGCGCGCGTCGATGGCGTGCGCGTCGCGGCGCTGGCGATGGCGCAACGCCGCGCGCCTGCGCCGACGCCAGATAAGCGTAGTGACGCGTCATCCGCGAAGGCCATCGTGCCTGCGACCGTTCCGGCGGGCACGGCGTCCGCCGGTGCGGTGATCGCTGCCGGAGCGGCGAGCGCCGCGGCAACATCGCGTTGGGAGATCGCGGTGCTGGTGGCCATCGCCGCCGCGCTCGCGGCCGTCGCGGTTTTTTTGATCTGGCGCTGGCGCCGCCGCGCGCATCAGGAAGCGGCTGTCACGTCGCTCGCGGAAGGAGCATCCCATGGACTGGGCTAATGTGGCCAAACAGGTGATCGGTCTCGGCGCGCCGATCCTCGGCACCGCACTCGGCGGTCCGCTCGGTGGCGCAGCGGCGCGTGTGCTGGCCGAGGCGCTCGGTGCGGATGCCACGCCCGAGGCTGTCGGCAAGGCGCTGGAAACATCAAGTGCTGATCGAATCGCGCAGGCGGAAAATACATGGGCCGAGGCGATCCGCGCCGAAGCGGAGGCCGTGCGCGGATCGGTCGCCGAGACGCAGGCCACCATCCGTGCGGAGATTGGTAGCGAGAGTTTTCTGCTCAGGTTGTGGAGGCCGTTTTACGCACTGGAGCTCATGGCGGAATGCGGCAGCCTCTGGGCCGTCCTGATCTATGGATTCTGGATCGGCGACATGAAGACGATCAACGCCCTGATCGGCGCGACGGGCCTGCTGGTCAGCTATTGGGGCTTCCGGTTCGGCGTGCTCGGCGTCTATGTCAGCGGGCGAACCCGTGAAAAGGTCTGCGTCGCCACCGGACAGGACACTCCTGGTGTTCTGGATACCTTGGTTAAAGCGCTGACCGGGAAGGGGGCCAAACCGGTAACCGTGACGAAAAAGTAATTTTGGAGGTTCCCTAAGTTGAACTTCGTTCATCGGGCATTCAGCGCGGAACCATTCATGTTAGGCTATCGCAAGGCTAACACTGGAGACGACGTTGCGCCTTCTTGTTGTTGAAGACGACCCGGACTTGAACCGCCAGCTCACCACCGCTCTGTCGGATGCTGGTTATGTCGTGGACCGCGCGTTCGATGGCGAGGAGGGGCATTTCCTTGGCGACAGCGAGCCTTACGATGCTGTCGTGCTCGACATCGGCCTGCCCAAGATGGACGGCATCTCGGTGCTGGAAGCCTGGCGGCGCAACAAGCGCACCATGCCGGTGCTGATCCTCACCGCGCGCGACCGCTGGAGCGATAAGGTGCAGGGCTTCGATGCCGGCGCCGACGACTATGTCGCCAAGCCTTTCCACCTCGAAGAGGTGCTGGCGCGCATCCGCGCGCTGCTGCGCCGAAGCGCGGGCCACGCGCAATCCGAACTGACCTGCGGGCCGGTGATGCTGGACACGCGCACCAACCGCGTCAGCGTCAATGGCAATCCCATCAAGATGACGTCGCACGAATACCGGCTGCTGGCCTACCTGATGCATCACGCCGGGCGGGTGGTGTCGCGCACCGAGCTGGTCGAGCATCTGTACGATCAGGATTTCGACCGCGACTCCAATACGATTGAGGTGTTCGTCGGGCGCATCCGCAAGAAACTCGAGGTCGATATCATCCAGACCGTGCGCGGTCTCGGCTATCTGCTGGCTCCGCCGCCTGTCACGGATGTGCCATCGCCGACGGCGACGAGCGCGCGCTGAGAACCGGACGCTGCACCGCCCGTCACAACCTGACGCGGCGGTGTTCCCGGCACGATCTTCGCTGTACAATCCGGCCTGATCCGGCGCTCGCCGGATTCGCGCACATGGATGAATGGCGGCCGCGCGGCGTATCCGGACCACGGCTTGCAGAGATGCACGAGGAGAAGTTTTGAAGCTTCGCAGCAATTCCCTCGCGACGCGCCTTTTCTTGTCCGCGACGGCGTGGGTGGTGGCGATCCTGCTCATCACCGGCATCGTGCTGTCGTCGGTCTACAAGCGGTCGGTCGAGCGCGCGTTCGATCGCCGCCTCAACTTCTATCTGCGCACGCTGATCGCCGAAGCGGCGCAGCCGGAAGATCCGAACGACAAGGGCGACAAGTCTTCGGATCGCTCGGTGCAGTCGCTGGGCGAGCCGTTGTTCGATCTGCCGCTGTCCGGCTGGTACTGGCGCATGGCGCGGATCGATGGCGACAAACCGGAAGTGCGCGCCTCGCGCTCGTTGTGGGACGCCACCTTGCCGAAGCTCGAGGACATGGGCATCGAACTGGATCAGTCCGGCGTCCGCCTTGCCTATGTCAACGGTCCGGATGATCAGCGCCTGCGCATGGTGGAGCGTCCGGTCGATCTCGGCACCGAGGGAAAATATCTCGCCTCGGTTGCGGGCGATGCGTCCGAGATCGATGACGAGACCTGGGCGTTCAATACTTATTTGGCCGCGACCTTCGCCGCGCTCAGTATCGGGCTGTTGCTGACCACGATTTTTCAGGTCCGGTTCGGCCTCGCGCCGCTCAAGCGCATTTCGAGCGGGCTGGCGGCGATCCGTTCCGGCGATGCCGAGCGGCTGGAAGGCAATTTCCCGGAGGAAATCGCGCCGCTCGCGCGCGAAACCAACGCGCTGCTCGATGCCAACCGTGCCATTGTCGAGCGTTCGCGCACCCATGTCGGCAATCTGGCGCATGCGATCAAGACGCCGCTGTCCGTCATCGTCAACGAGGCGGGCACCCACGGGAGCGATCCCTTCGCGCTGAAGATTCTTGAACAGGCGGACATCATGCGCGATCAGGTCGCGCATCATCTGGAGCGGGCGCGCATCGCCGCGCGGGCCCAGACCATCGGCACCGTCACGCTGGTCGGGCCGGTGATCGAAGCGCTGGGCCGGACCATGGAGAAGATCCACCGCGACCGCGACATTCTGATCGATGTCGAGGCCGCCGCCGGCGCGAAATTCCGCGGCGAGCGGCAGGACCTTGAGGAGATGACCGGCAATCTGGTCGACAACGCCTGCAAATGGGCGGAGCAGAGAGTCTTCATCGAGGTTCTGCTGGAACTAACGCCCGGCGGCGCGCTCGATCCGACCCTGCGGATTATCGTGGACGACGATGGGCCGGGCCTGTCGCCCGAGCAGCGCAGCCAGGTCGCCATCCGCGGCCAGCGGCTGGACGAGACCAAGCCCGGTTCGGGTCTTGGCCTGTCGATCGTGACCGACCTTGCGGCGCTCTATGGCGGCAGCCTCAGGCTGGGCGCGGCGCCCATCGGGGGCCTGCGGGCGGAACTGATCCTGCCGGGGGTGTGAGAAACGCCTATCCGCTCCAATATGTTAGGATCGGGCGATCCAAGCTCCGATGATTGATGCCTAACCAAAGCTTAATGCGTTGTCCGGCATGCTGGCAGGCGCACTTGTGTGAGCACGACAGGACTGCTTTGATGGCCGCCATTCCTTCCGGAGACAGATTGAAAATGGGACATCTCATCGTCGTTCGAGCGACCTGGGATAGCGAGGCGGAGGTCTGGACTGCCGAAAGCACCGATCTGCCCGGTCTTGTGACTGAAGCCGCAAGCCTCGACGAACTGGATGCGAAGTTGCCCGATCTGATCCGCGACCTGCTCGATCGCGATGACATGGAAGGCGGGTTCGACGTGCCGGTCGAAGTCATTGCGAGCTTCTCCAAAACGATCCGGATCGGCGCCAAGGCTGCATGAAGAGCTTCACTCCAGAGCTAAAGAAGCTTCTGGAGGCTGCGAACTGTTTTTTTGTCCGCCACGGCCGGGGCGCCCACGAAATCTGCGAAACTCCGCTCACCGGTATTCGATTTACTGTCGATAACAACATCAAGTCGCGGCATACCGCTAACGCGGTGCTGAAGCAGGCCGGACTTCCCAAGCATTTCTAAGCACGGTGGAAAAGGGACGGTGCTCTCAGCTTGTGAGAAACGCCTATCTCAACCCCAAATTAACGACGTTCCGGCTACAAACCCGGTGTGGACGCCTCTGCGGCGGCCAGGGTGAGTGTTTGGGCGTATGAGCCAATCGTCGATCGAGCGGTTGAGGGAGTATCTGGGGCAACTGCCGCCGAAGGCGCAGGCCCTGCTGATGCGCGAGTTCGAACGGGCCATCGAGCGCGGCGAGGACGTCGCCGTGGCCAATTTCGTGCTGGAGCAATTACGCGGCATCGTCCGCGCGCCCAGCGAGGACATCACGGCCCGCACCGAAGACCCGATGCGGCATCTGTTCCGTCCGCTCGATCCGTTTCTGGTCGACAATCCTCCCAGCATCCGGCCCGGCCAGATCCGCCGCTCGTCCCTCGGTCCGGTCTGGCTCTGGCTCGGCCGCGAGGGCTGCCCGGACGCCATCAAGGCTTTCGAGGCGACCGTGGCGGGGGGAGCGCCGGACATTAAAAGCGCGGTCCGCGCCGCCCAGCTTGCCGCCGCGGACGCCATCGCCAACGTGACCGGTGCACTCACGGGCGGCGAGCGCCAGCGCACATTGGGCCGCCTCGGCGCCACCAGCGTAGTCGAGGACATCGGCTCCATCGGCGCTGTCCTCGGCGCGACCGAACAGCTCGACAAGCTCAATCAGAAGCTGCCCGGCCATATCCGGAACTTCACCGAATCCCACATCCGCTCCGTCATGGATGCGCTCAACCTGCCGTCGTTGCAGACTCCGCATGTGCTGCCGTTCTCCGTCTCTCTGGTGATGAGCCGGCTTGCCTCGCCCTGGCAGATCGAAATCCGGGTCGCGGGCACGCCCTTCGGCGTCACCGTGACCATGGCGATTCAGGAGCTGTCGCGCATCGCCTCGGACCTGCGCAGCGACATCAAGCGCGGCCAGTTCCAGGAAACCTCCAACCATCTCAAGTCGCTGCACGACGGCGTGCGCGGCTTGCGCACCGAACTCGACATCCGCTCGGATTCGGCGTGGGGCAAGCAGCTTGCGGCGATCCGTGCCGAGATTTCCAATTCCCTGCAATCCGAGATCGACAGCGTGCCCGGGCGCGTGCGGCGTCTGCTGCGGCAGGGGCCGGACAAGGATGTCACCTCCGCCAGCCGGATCGATTCGGTCGAGGTGGAGGAGACGGCGGCGCTGATCGATTTCGTCGCGGTCTGCCGTACCTATGCCAGCGAGCTTGCAATCAACGAGGTCTCGCTGCGCGCTTACACGGAACTCCAGCACTACGTCGAAAAGGCCACCGAGACGCTGGTGGAATCGCTGCGCACGCCGGACCAGCGGGTGCGTGCATTCCGCCAGATGCAGATCAAGGCGGCGATCCGCTTTTGTGATGTGCTGTTCGGCCCCGACTACGCCTCGCTGATGAGCAAGGCCGCCGAGATGGCGCGGCCGGTCGAGCCGAAGGAGGCAGACGGCGCCAAAGCTGGGGCCAAACCCGCAGCCAAGCCCGCCACTGAGCGCAAGTCCTCGCGCGCAGGTTGATCCAGCGCAACGTTGAGGCTGCCCCCGAGGGCTATAAAGCCCGCATGGCTTCCCGTGTCGAAAGGCCGCAAGCGGGCCTCGAATCCCATTGAATTCCTGCCGGAAATGTCAATTGCACACCCCCGCCAGCCGTGGTGTAACCCGGCACGGAAAAGCTGTTTACAACGCTTCTAGGTTGGCCGGGAACTTGGTGGAATGACGCTCTGGTTCGTGTTCGCGCTGATGACTGCCGCGGCGGTGTTTGCCGTGCTGTGGCCGCTCGGGCGTGGCACGGGGTCCGCGCGCGAAGGCAGCGAGGCGGTGGTCTACAAGGATCAGCTCGCCGAGGTTCAGCGCGATGCCGACAGCGGCATGATCGGCGCAGGCGAGGCGGAAGCCGCGCGCGTCGAGATCAGCCGCCGTCTTTTGGCCGCGTCCGATGCGGAGGCGGCAACGCCGCCGTCCGCGAGCCTGTCGTTCCGCCGCGCGGTCGCGGTGGTTGCGCTGGTCGCATTGCCGCTGGTGTCGGTCGTGGTCTATGCGAAATATGGATCGCCCTGGCTCGCTGACTTTCCGCTCGCGGAGCGCGCGCGCGCGCCGCTGGCGACAGCTTCGATGGACAAGCTGGTGGCGCAGGTCGAAAGCCATCTTGAGAAAAATCCGACTGACGGCCGGGGCTGGGATGTGCTCGCGCCGGTGCTTTTGAAAATCGGCCGTTTCGACGATGCGGTGCGCGCCTATCGCAACGCCATCACCTATAGCGGCGATACCGCCGCGCGCCGCGCCGATCTCGGCGAAGCAATCGCAGCGGCGGGCGGGGGCGTTGTCACGGCTGACGCGAAGGCGGAGTTCGACCACGCTGTCGCGCTCGATCCGAATGACGCGAAGGCGCGCTATTTCATCGGTCTCGCCGCCGAGCAGGACGGGCGCAAGGATGATGCGGCGACGATCTGGCGCGCGATGCTGGAGACCGCGCCGGCGGATGCGCCGTGGCGGCCGCTGGTTCAGGACTCGCTGACGCGCATCGGTGTCGCCGCGCCGAAGCTGTCGGATGAAGATGTCGCCGCCGCCAAGAGCATGAACGAAGGCGACCGCAACGCAATGATCCGCGGCATGGTGGATCGTCTTGCCACGCGGCTGAAGGACAACGGCAACGACGTCGACGGTTGGTTGCGGCTGGTGCGCGCCTATATGGTTCTCGGCGAGCGCGACAAGGCGCAAGCGGCGCGTGGCGATGCGCGGCAGGCGGTGGGCGGCGATGCGGCGCGGCTGCAGCAATTGAACGACGGGCTCAAGAGCCTCGGACTGGACGGGTAATGACGGGCATGACGCCGAAAAGTGTGAAGCGGTTTTCGGATAACGTCATGACCGAAAGGGAAAAAGCATGACACGCAATCAGCGGCGGCTGACGTTGATCGGATGTGCGCTCATAGTGCTGGCGATCGCTGCCGGACTCGTGCTCAACGCGCTGCGCGACTCCATTCTGTTCTTTTCGACGCCGAGCATGGCGGCCGAGAAACACATCCAGCCCGGCCAGCGTTTCCGGCTCGGCGGCATGGTGCGCGAGGGATCGCTGGTGCGCGGCGACCAGTTGAAAGTGAAGTTCGACGTCACCGACGGAAACGCAACGCTTCCGGTGACGTATCAGGGCATCCTGCCGGACCTGTTCCGCGAGGGGCAGGGCATCATCTCCGAAGGCGCGCTGGACGCCCATGGCGTGTTCAAGGCCGACACCGTGCTGGCCAAGCATGACGAGACCTACATGCCGAAGGCCGTCGCGGATGAGCTGAAGAAGACCGGCCACTGGAAGGACGACTACGGCCGCAAGGCCGATGCGCAGGGGACTGCGAAGTGATCGCCGAGGCGGGACATTTCGCGCTCGTTCTGGCGCTGGCTCTGGCGCTGATCCAGTCGGTGGTGCCGGTGATCGGCGCGCGGCTGCGCGATCCGGCCCTGATGAATGTCGCCCGCTCGACGGCGCTGGTGCAATTCGTTTTTACGGCGTTCTCGTTCGCGGCGCTGACCTGGCTGCATGTCACGTCGGACTTTTCCGTCGTCAACGTTTACGAGAATTCCCATTCGCTCAAGCCGATGCTCTACAAGATCACCGGCGTGTGGGGAAACCACGAAGGCTCGATGCTGCTGTGGGTGCTGATCCTCGCGCTGTTCGGCGCGATGGTGGCGGCCTTCGGCAACAACCTGCCACGCTCATTGCGCGCGCATGTGCTGGCGGCGCAGGCGTGGGTCGGCACGGCGTTCTATCTTTTCATTCTTGCCACCTCGAATCCGTTCCTGCGCATTGCCAATCCGCCGATCGAAGGTCGTGACCTCAAGCCGATCCTGCAGGACATCGGTCTCGCGATCCATCCGCCGATGCTCTATCTCGGCTATGTCGGCTTCTCGATTTCATTCTCGTTCGCCGTCGCCGCGCTGATCGAAGGCCGCATCGATGCGGCATGGGCGCGCTGGGTGCGGCCGTGGACGCTGATGGCGTGGATATTCCTCACCCTCGGCATCGCGATGGGCTCGTACTGGGCCTATTACGAGCTGGGCTGGGGCGGCTGGTGGTTCTGGGACCCGGTGGAAAACGCCTCGCTGATGCCGTGGCTTGCGGGCACCGCATTGCTGCACTCGGCAGTGGTGATGGAGAAGCGCGAAGCGCTGAAGGTCTGGACCATTCTTCTGGCAATCCTGACATTCTCGCTGTCGCTTCTCGGCACCTTCCTCGTGCGCTCGGGCGTGCTGACCTCGGTCCATACCTTCGCCAGCGATCCCACGCGCGGCGTGTTCATCCTGCTGATCCTGTGCCTGTTCATCGGCGGCAGCCTCAGCCTCTATGCATGGCGGGCCACGGCGCTGAAGCAGGGCGGGCTGTTCGCGCCGATCTCGCGCGAGGGCGCGCTGGTGCTGAACAACCTGCTGCTGACCACGGCCTGCGCCACAGTGTTCGTCGGCACGCTGTATCCGCTGGCGCTGGAAGTTCTCACCGGCGAGAAGATTTCCGTCGGCGCTCCGTTCTTCAATCTCACCTTCGCGCCGCTGTTCCTGCCGCTGCTGATCGCTGTTCCTTTCGGTACGCAACTCGCATGGAAGCGCGGCGATTTGCTCGGCGCGGCCCAGCGCCTGACGGCCGCGGGCATCGTGTCGCTGGTGACGATTGCCGTGCTGTGGGCGCTCGTGCATGGCGGCGGCACCTTCGCGCCGCTGATGATCGGCGTCGCGGCCTTCGTCATTCTCGGCGCGCTAACCGATCTCATCGACCGCGCGCAACTGTTCCGCGCGCCGCTCGCGACCTCCTACAGCCGCGCACGGGGCCTGCCGCGCTCGATCTGGGGCGCGGCCTTCGCCCATGCCGGGCTCGGCATCGCGCTGATCGGCATCATCTGCGAGACCACGTGGAATTCGGAGAACATCTCGACGATGCGCCCGAAGGATGTCGTCACTGTCGGCGGCTATCAGGTGCGGCTCGATGACGTGACGCAGCAGCAGGGTCCGAACTACCGCGAGGCGGTGACGCACTTCACCGTGATGCTGGACGGCAAGACCATCGGCGCGATGGCACCCTCCAAACGCAGCTTCTCGACGCGCGGCATGTCCACCTCGGAGGCAGCGCTGCTAACCCGCGGCGTCAGCCAGCTTTACATTTCGCTGGGCGACAGCAGTGCCGATGGATCGGTCGCCGTGCGCATCTATCACAAGCCGATGGTGCTGTTGATCTGGCTCGGACCGGTGCTGATGGCGCTTGGCGGTTTTCTGTCGTTGACGGACCGGCGGTTGCGCGTCGGCGCGCCCAAGCCCGCGAAGGCCGCCAAGACCTCCGGCGCATTGCAGGCGGCGGAGTAGGGCGATGAGGCGCCTGCTTGCCGTATTATTCGCGATGACTTTGGCGCTGATGCCGTCGGTGACGCACGCCGTGCAGCCCGACGAGATCATGGCCGATCCGGCACAGGAAGCGCGCGCGCGCAACCTGTCGCGCGAACTGCGCTGCATGGTCTGTCAGAATCAATCTATCGACGATTCCGATGCGCCGCTGGCGCGCGACCTGCGCCTGCTGGTGCGCGAGCGCATCGCTGCCGGTCTGACCGACCAGCAGGTGATGGATTTTCTTGTCGCGCGCTATGGCGAATTCGTGCTGCTCAAGCCGCGTGTCGAAGGGCAGACATTGATGCTGTGGCTGATCCCGCCGCTGGTGCTGTTCGGCGGCGGAATCGCGCTCTGGCTCGGCAATCGCCGCCGCCGCGAGCGCGTCGCCGGCGGAGAGGTTACGGCGCTCACGCTGACCCCTGAGGAAGAAGCCCGGATCGAGAAGCTGATCGCCGCCGAGGAACCTCAGAAAAAGCCGGTCTGACAGCGACTTACGTTGCATTCCATAGGCCGCTTCGAGCAGCCTTTTTATTACAAAACATTAATTCCCCCGTCAGAGCGCCGTAAGGCCGCGTCCCCCATCTTCAAGAGCACAGGTGCACGTCTCCATTCGGAAGATTCGGCACCGCGAGATTTCCGTTCCTCGTTTCGTCCTCTTGGAGATTCTTCATGACCGACCGCCCCACCGACTTTTCCAAACTCCCGTCCTATACCGCGCCTCGCCGCTCCATCTTCTCCGCGCGCAAGTTCGCGCTGATGGCATCGGTGGTCGCCGGTCTTGGCGTCGCCGCCTACGGCCTCAGCCCCTCGAACAACTTCGACCTGCTGACCACGACCGCGCACGCGCAGGTCAACAAGGAAGTTCGTCAGGTTCAGCAGCCGATCGGCTTCGCCGACATCGTCGAGCGCGTGAAGCCGTCGGTGATTTCGGTCCGCGTCAAGATCAACGAGAAGTCGAACGACAGCGCCGACAACGGCGACAATCCGTTCCCGCCGGGCTCGCCCATGGAGCGCTTCTTCCGCCGCTTCGGCGGTCCGGATGGACTCCACGGCGGACGCGGCCGTGGCGGTCGCGGCGGCCAGATGGTGACCGGGCAGGGCTCCGGCTTCTTCATTTCTCCCGACGGCTATGCCGTGACCAACAATCACGTCGTCGATAGCGCGGACAAGGTCGAGGTCACGACCGATGATGGCAAGACACACACCGCGAAGGTGATCGGCACCGATCCGCGCACCGATCTTGCGCTGATCAAGGTCGATGGCATCAGCAACTTCCCGTATGCGAAGCTCTCCGACGGTACGCCGCGCATCGGCGACTGGGTGCTGGCGGTCGGCAATCCGTTCGGCCTCGGCGGCACTGTGACCGCGGGTATCGTTTCGGCCCGTGGCCGCGACATCGGCAACGGCCCGTATGACGACTTCCTGCAGATCGACGCGCCCGTGAACAAGGGCAACTCGGGCGGCCCGACCTTCAACACCGAAGGCGACGTTGTCGGCGTCAACACCGCGATCTATTCGCCGTCGGGTGGCAGCGTCGGCATCGCCTTCGCGATTCCCGCATCCACGGTGAAGAGCGTGGTCCAGCAGCTCAAGGACAAGGGCACCGTCAGCCGCGGCTGGATCGGCGTCCAGATCCAGCAGGTGACGCCGGAAATCGCCGACAGCCTCGGCCTGAAGAAGACCGAAGGCGCGCTGGTCGCTGAGCCGCAGCCGGGTGGCCCGGCCGCGAAGGCCGGTGTTGAATCCGGCGACGTCATCACCCGCGTCAACGATCAGCCCGTGAAGGATGCGCGCGAACTCGCCCGCACCATCGGCGGCATGGCGCCCGGCCAGACCGTGAAGCTCGTCGTGCTTCACAAGGGCCAGGACAAGATCCTCAGCATGACGCTGGGCGAATTGCCGAACAGCAAGCAGGCGAAGGCCGACAATGATCGCGATGACGACAATGGCGGAGCGCGCGGCAGCGTGACGGTGCCGAATCTCGGCCTGTCGCTGGCTCCGGCCGCGAGCGTTGCGGGCGCGGGCAAGGAAGGCGTGGTGGTCACCAACGTCGATCCGAACAGCCCGTCGGCGGAGCGCGGCCTGAAGGAAGGCGATGTGATCTTCGAGGTCGGCGGCAAGCAGGTTGCGACGCCGGGTGAGGTGCGCGAAGCCATCAAGGCTGCGCGCGCCGACAACAAGAACAGTGTGCTGGTCCGCGTGAAGTCCGGCGACTCGTCGCGCTTCGTCGCGATGCCAGTCGGCAAGGGCTAGTCACGCTTACGAGATGGGGAGTTGTCGCCGGCTCGTTCGCCCCCGCCGACGGCTCCTTCCCGGGAGCGGGCCTCAAGGCCCGCTCCTTGAAACCAGGGCATGACGTCGCACGTATCTGAGGCGTGATGCTTGAATTGCTCTCGATGGGAAACGCCCCCCTCCGTCGAGTGCAGGCGCGATCGCGCTCCAGTCGGTCGTGCACGGCGGGCGGTGAGGTCTCCCCAGCTTCACCTCCCGTGTTTTCCCGGTGCAACCGC
>ERZ781399.3392-NODE-3392-length-12267-cov-3.410989_pt1 | contig 12267 bp, 11 predicted proteins | sample MGYA00511014_ERZ781399 | MGnify/ENA primary metagenome ERZ781399 (study PRJEB29847, sample SAMN06458254) | wastewater metagenome | isolation source: Wastewater bioreactor | place: South Africa: Cape Town | study: EMG produced TPA metagenomics assembly of the...
TGCCCAGGCACGAGTTCCTGGGCGAGCTGGTCACCAAGCAGCTCAAGTACTACCCCACGGTCACGCGCGAGCCGTTCCGCAACCAGGGCCGCATCCCCAACCTGATCGAGAGCGGCAAGCTGTTCACCGACCTGGGCGTGCCGCCGCTCGACCCGCTCACCGACCGCGTGATGCTCTGCGGCAGCCCGGAGATGCTGGCATCGCTCAAGACCATCCTGGAGCACCGCGACTTCGAGGAAGGCAACACCACGCGCCCGGGCGACTTCGTGATCGAGCGGGCGTTCGTCGAGAAATAGAGACCGCCCCCCTGAGCCGCTTCGCGGCTTCCCCCTTCTCTTCACGCTTCGCGTGGGAAGGGGGACGACGCCGGTGGCCTGGCAAAGCCAGATCCACGGCGTCTGCCGGCATGGGGCGCGCCGGTTTCAAACCGTTCAGCGACCGGTCGCCCTCGCCCCTCTGGGGAGAGGGAGGGGTGAGGGGCCTACCCCCTGTCCACCACGCGCATAGGCGCGCCGGCGCCCTCGGCATCGCCGCTGCCGTCGTCCACGCGAAAGCCCTTGCCCTGCACGCGCACGGGCGTGCCCTCGGCCACGGGCTGGGAGCGCGTGAAGCTGCGCACCGAGCCGTCCTGCATGCGCACGCGCATCTGGTAGACGGTGGTGGTGCGGGTGCGCTCCTCCACCTTGTGGCCCACGTAGCCGCCGCCCACGGCGCCCAGCACCGTGGCGGCCGTGCGGCCCGAGCCCTTGCCGATCTGGTTGCCCAGCACGCCGCCGAGCACACCGCCGGCCACCGCGCCCAGGCCCGTCGCGGGCGCAGCCTGCTCGATGGCCTGCACCGACTCCACGCGCCCGCAGCTGGCGCAGGCCGGCGCCGCGGGCCGGCCCTGGGCGGCCGGCTGCAGGTAGGGATCGGCCTGGGGCACCGGAGCGCGCCGGGACTGGGTTGCTCTTGAATCAGGAGCTGCAAGCGCTTGCTGCACCTGCCCTTGAGGCGCTTTTTCATCGATGATCTCGGATTCGGGCGTGCGCGGCGCGGCGGCCGTGGCCTGCGCCGCGGGCGGGGCGTCGCCGCGCAGGTTCTGCGCCAGCAGCGTGCCGCCCAGGGCCAGCACGCTCACGCCGAGCGCGCCCACGGCGGCCCAGAGCCATTTGACGCTGGCCGCGGGCTGGGAGGAGGTGGCGGGGTTCATGGTTGCGATCCTGTGTCGTTGGTACGAAGCGCACGGCCCGGGCACCCGGCCATGCAGCGCGTACCGAGGCTACCCCGGCCCCGGCTTCACAATGCCGCGCAGGCTGTAACGGACGTAAACGGCGGTCAGCCCTGCCCCGGCGGCTGCGTGCCGGCGGCCGTGTGCGCCTCGTCGAGGGCCCGCGCGCAGCTGGCGCCGAACAGCAGCACGGCCGACGAGAAATAGATCCACATCAGCAGCACCACCAGCGAGCCCGCCGCCCCGTAGGCCGAGACCACGGCCGCCGTGGACAGGTACCACGCCAGCAGCTGCTTGCCCGCGGTGAACAGCGCCGCGCCCACGGCGGCGCCGAGCACCAGGCAGGACAGCGGCGGCTTGGGACCGCTGCCGATGCGCATCAGCCCCACGAACAGCAGCACGGCCACGGCAAAGGCCACTGCCTCGTTGACGAACTGCAGCAGCACGCCGGCGCCGAAGGGCAGCAGGGCGCCGGCCCAGGTGGCCAGCACCTTGATGGCCGTGGACAGCACCAGCGAGATCAGCAGCAGGAAGCCGATGGCCAGCACATAGGCCAGCCCGCGCAGCCGCAGCGACGCCACGTGCCACCATGGCTTGCGCTCGGGCGCGGCCCGGCCATGGGCCCACAGCCGCGCGAGCGCCGACTGCAGCTCCGCAAACACGCCCGTGGCGCCCGAGAGCAGCAGCACGAAGCCCGCGATGGAGGCCAGCCAGCCCTGCGCCGGCGCCTTGGCGCTGGCCAGCGCCATGCGCACCACCTCGGCGCCGCGCTCGCCCATCACGCCCTGCACCTGGGCGATGAGGTTGCTCTCCAGATAGGCCTTGTCGACCCACCAGCCCAGCACGCCCACCAGCAGGAGCAGCAGCGGCGCCAGGCTCAGCATGCCGTAGAACGACATGGCGGCGCTCATGCGCAGGCCCTCCGCGTCCAGCCACAGCTGCACGGCGCGCAGCAGCGGCGCCGCGGGCCGCATCAGGCGCCGGGCGCCCTGGTTCAGGTTCTGCATGGATGAAGTCATGGGCCGATTGTGCGCACGGCCACGGGCGCCGGGTGTCGGCGCAGGCCGACAGCCCGCCTTACACTCGCCGCCTTCCCCTACGAAAATTCAAGCATGCAAACGCGTTGCGCCCTGGTGGGCATGCCCGGCTCCGGCAAATCCACGGTGGGCCGGCAGCTCGCCCGCCGCCTGGGGCTGCCCTTCATCGACCTGGACCAGCGGCTGGAGCAGCAGCTGGGCACCAGCATCCGCAACTACTTCGAACAGCACGGCGAGCAGGCCTTCCGCGACCACGAGTCCGCCCTGCTGGCCGCGCTGGCCGACGAGCCCGGCGGCATGATCCTGTCCACCGGCGGCGGCGCCGTGCTGCGCCCGGAGAACCGCGAGGCCCTGCGCCGCGGCTTCCCCCACGTGATGTACCTGCGGGCCTCGCCCGAGGAGATCTTCCGGCGCATCAAGCACGACCGCACGCGCCCGCTGCTGCAGGTGGCCGACCCCCTGGCCCGCCTGCGCGAGCTCTACCGCGACCGCGACCCGCTGTACCGCGAGACCGCGCGCTACGTCATAGAGACCGGCCGGCCCACGGTGAACACGCTGGTCAACATGGCCATGATGCAGCTGGAGATGGCGGAAACGCGCTGAGAACGTGTTCACGATCTGAGGCGGAAGGGCCTGTCAGGGCAGCGCGACCGCTCCGCGATTGATGGTGTGGATCTGCGTGTTGGTGTATTCGAGCAGCCCTTCCAGGCCGTTCTCCCGCCCCAGGCCGGACTGTTTGTGGCCCGCCAGCGGATACTGCGGCGAGAGTTCGTGGATGGTGTTGACCCAAACCGTTCCCGCCTGCAGGCGCCGGGCCACCCGTTCGGCGCGTTCAAGGTCGGCGCTCCACACCGAGGCCCCCAGGCCATACGGGCCCTGGTTGGCGCGGCGGACCACTTCATCCTCGCTGCTGAAACGCAGCAGCGGCAGCACCGGGCCGAAGGCCTCTTCGGTGACGATGGGAGCATCGTCCGGCGGGTCGTCGGCGATGGCGACCGGCACGAAGTAGCCGCGGCCCGGCGGCACATCGCCGCCCGCCAGAAAGCGCACGCCGTCGGCGCGCGCCTGCGCCAGAAGGCTGCGGATGCGCTCGTGCTGCCGTGCGTTCTGCAGCGGGCCTATGCGTGTGCCGGGCTCCATGCCGTCGCCGATCTTGACCGTGCGGGCATAGGCCGCCAGCGCCTGCGCGAAGCACTCATAGATGCTCGCATGCACGTACATGCGCTTCGATGCCAGGCAGAACTGGGCGTTGTTTGCGAAGGCGCCCCAGAAGATGCGCGGCACCCAGGCGTCGATGTCCACATCGTCGAACACGATGGCCGGATCGTTGCCGCCCAATTCCAGGGTCACGCGCTTGAGCGTGTCCGAGGCACTGCGCATGATGGCGCGCCCCGTCGGCGTGGAGCCGGTGAAGGCTATTTTGTCGATGCCGGCATGCTCCGTCAGCCAGGGCCCCAGCCGGTCGGTGCCGGAAACGACGTTCAGCACGCCGGGCGGCAGCAGATCGCGCAGCAGTTCACCCAGCTTGAGCGACGTCAGCGGCGTGAACGGCGAGGGCTTCAGCACCATGGTGTTGCCGGCCACGAGCGCGGGCGCGATCTTCCAGACCGCCAGCGTCATCGGGAAGTTCCAGGGCGCGATGGCCGCGACCACGCCCAGCGGCACGTGGCGCTTGACCACCTTCTTCTCCGGCGTGTCGAGCAGCACCTCGTCGGGCAGCCCCATGCACGCGGTTTCCTTCAGCCAGCGGATGCAGCGGGCGACCTCTGCATGCGCATCGGCCAGCGGCTTGCCCTGCTCGCTCGTGAGCAGTCTGGCGAAGGCATGGTGGTGCGCCTCCAGGCGCCCTGCGATGCAATGAACCAGCGCCTGGCGCCGCGCCAAAGGCACGGCCTGCCAGCCGTCGAAAGCGCGCCGCGCGGCGGCGACCGCCGCGTCGAGTTGCGCCCGGGAGGCCTCCGGCGCCTGCGCCAGGCAGTCCGTCGTGGCCGGATTGATGACCGGGAACGAAGACTCGCCGGCCACGGGAAGGCCGCCGATGGTCATGGTGAAGCCGTGCTGGAAATCCATCGCAGTCAGTAGTGCAGGAGGGGCATCGGGTACGCCGCGTGGCGCTGGCATCCGGGCGGCCGGTTCATCAACCCTCCGGCCTGGGGCGCTCGGGCTGCAGGATGACGCGGCCGACCACGCGGCCATGCTCCAGGTCGTCGAGTGCCGCGTCTGCCTCTGCCAGGCAGCGGCAGGTGGTGGGAACGGGAGGCAGCGCACGGTCGCGCACCAGCGCCATCAGGGCATGCAGCTCTTCCAGGCTGCCGACGTAGGAGCCGTGGTAGCTCAGGGCGCGGATCGGAAGTAGGGGCGTCGGCAACGCGATCTGCCCACCGAACAGGCCGATCTGCACGAACTGCCCGCCCTTGGTCAGCAGGTCCAGCGCCGACTGCACGGTCTGCGCGGACCCAACGCAATCGAGCACCGCCCAGACGCTGCCGCCAGCCGCGCTCCTGACGCGGGCCATGAAGTCGGGGGCCGCGGGGTCGATGGCCTCGCACGCACCGGCGGCGAGCGCGGCCTCGCGCCGCGCCGCGTCCGGCTCGACGACCACCGCGCCGGCGCCGTCCAGCGCAGGCAGCAGCGTCGCCGCCATCAGGCCCAAGCCGCCGGCGCCGAAGATCACGACGCGCTCTTCGCGCAGCACGGCCGGGTCGAACTTGCGCAGCGCACTGTAGGCCGTCAGCCCCGAACAGGCATAGGGCGCCGCCTGGGCCGCCGGCATGTCGCCGATGTCGATCAGATAGCGCGGGTGCGGCACCAGCACATGATCGCTGTAGCCGCCGGCGCGAAAGATGCCGAGAAAGCGCGGCGCCGGGCAGAGCTGCTCGGCGCCGCGCCGGCAAATCTTGCACTCGCCGCAGCCGATCCATGGGTAGACCAGGCAGCGCCGCCCGACGGCGGCCCCGGCCGCCTGGGGCCCCACGGCCGCAACCTGGCCCGCGACCTCATGGCCCAGGGTGAGCGGCAGGCCCACCCCGCGGTCGCCCATCGTCAGGCGCTTGCCGCCGCCCATGTCGTACCAGCCCTGCCAGGTGTGGATGTCGGTGTGGCAGACGCCGGCGGCCTGCACGCGCAGCAGCACCTGGCTGCCATCGGGGCGCGGCGTCTCCTGCACCACGCGCGCGAGCCGCGCGCCGAACCGATGTACTTGGTAGCTGATCACCGCTGGACCTCCGGGCCTGCCCACTCACTTGGCCAGGCGGCATTCGCTCTGCGACAGCGGGCGGAACGCGGTCTCGCCCGGGGTGGTGGCGATGACCTTGTACAGATCCCACGGGCCTTTGGATTCCGCAGGACTCTTGACCTGGTAAAGGTGCATGTCGCGCACGACCCGGCCATCGACGCGCAGCTTGCCGTTCGCGGTCATGAAGTCGTTGATGGGCGTGGCGCGCATCTGTGCCATCACCTTGTCCGGGTCTTTGCTGCCGACAGCCTTGATCGCCTTCAGGTAATGCGTGACGGCGCCGTACGTGCCCGCCTGCGTCATCGTCGGCATGACGCCGTTGCGCTTGTAGAAGCGCTGCGACCAGGCGCGGGTCTTCTCGTTCTGGTCCCAGTAGAACGCCTCGGTCAGCATCAGTCCCTGGGCCAATGGCAACCCTATGGACTTGACGTCGGTCAGGAAAGCCAGCATGGCGGCGAGCTTCTGCCCGCCCTTGGTGATACCGAACTGGCCGGCCTGCTTGATGGCGTTGATCGTGTCCTGCCCGCCGTTGGCCAGGCCGATGACCTTGGCCTTGGAGCCCTGGGCCTGCAGCAGGAACGAGCTGAATTCCGACGCGCCCACGGGATGGCGCGAACTGCCCAGGACCTTGCCGCCCAGTTCCTTGATCACGTCGGAAGTGTCCTTCTCGAGCGACTGGCCGAAGGCATAGTCGGCGGAAAGGAAGTACCAGCTGTCGCCGCCGGCCTTGACCACTGCGGCGCCCGTGCTGCGCGCCAGCGCGTAGGTGTCGTAGGTCCAGTGCACGGTGTAGGGCGAACAGCTCTTGCCGGTGAGCTCCGACGTGGCGGCGCTGGTCACGATCACGATCTTCTTCTTTTCTTCGCCGAGCTTGCTGACCGCCAGGGCCAGGCCCGACGCCGGCAGGTCGGTCACCATGTCCACGCCCTCGACATCGAACCACTGGCGGGCTTTCGTCGAAGCGATGTCGGCCTTGTTCTGCGTATCGGTGTAGACCAGCTCGATCTTCTGGTCCAGCACGCTGCCGCCGAAGTCCTCGATGGCCATGCGCGCCGCGTCCACCAGGGCCTTGCCGCCGATGGCCGAGTAAATGGATGACAGGTCGGCCAGCACGCCGATCTTGACGGGCGGCTGCGCCGCCTGGGCGAAGGCGCTGGAAACGCCGAATGCCGCGATTGCGAATGTGAGTCTTGTGGCGAATGGGCGCATCTTTGTCTCCGTACGGCTCGATATTCGCCACAAGGGTAGGATTTACGGTGATAAATAACTAGTATGATATTTTTATGGTTTGATATATAAAATATATATATCTCCCGGAGAAACCCTATGCTCGATTTCGGTCTGCGCCAAATGGCGCATTTCATCGCCGTGGCCGAGGCGGGCAGCTACCGTGAAGCGGCCGAGCGCATGTTCATCGCGCAACCCGCGCTGTCGATTTCCATCCGCAAGCTGGAGGAGGCCCTGGGCACCCGCGTGTTCGAGCGCGGCGCCCACGGCGCCACATTGACGCCGGCGGGCCGGGCCTTCCTGGTCGAGGCGCGGTGCTGCCTCATGCAGGCGGAGCAGGCGCGGCAGAGTGCCCGCCTGGCGGCGCTGGGCGAATGGGGCCTGGTTCGGCTGGGCTTCGTGGGCTCGGCCATCTATCGGCTGCTGCCCTCGCGGCTGCCCGACTTCGCCGCACGCCACCCGAGCGTCACGCTGGAGCTCAGCGAAGGCACGACCGTGGGCATGGTCGAGATGCTGCGCGCCGGCCAGATCGACGCCGCGGTGATCCGCATGCCGATCGATGACGCCACGGGGCTTCATGTGCAGGCCGCGGAGAAGGATGACCTGGTTGCCGTGCTCCCGGCCACGCATCCGCTGGCGAAGCGCAAGCGCATCGACCTGGGCCAGCTGGCGGAGGAGACCTTCATCATGTTCTCCAGGACCCACGTCCCCAACTTGCGCGCGACCATCCTCGAAGTCTGCCGGAAAGGGGGAGGCTTCACGCCGCGCGTGACGCAGGAAGCGACGCAGGCCATCACCGTGGTGGGGCTGGTCGGGAGCGGCCTGGGCGTCGCGCTGGTGCCCAGGGTCATCACGCGCTTCACCAATGAGCAGGTGCGCTTCGTCTCGCTGACGAACAAGGAGAGCGCGGGCTGCCTGACACTGGCCGTTGCCACGCGGGACCACGAGGTCCCGGAGGCGGCACGCAGGCTGTGCAGCGCCCTCGTGCAGACTTGAAGCGCGCCATGCCGCACAGGATTTTGATCAAAAAGCGCTGCAGCGCTTATGCAGCAAGCGCTTTTAGCTCTCTTTATTGAAGCATCCGCGCACCGGGGGGATGCGGGCCGCCCAGGATCTCAGAGCAGGCCGTGCCACTGCCGGCTGATGATGTCCTTGAGCACTTCGGATGCACCGCCCGCAATGCGGGCCACGCGGGCATCCACCCACGCGCGGCCAATGCCGTATTCGGCGCTGTAGCCATAGCCGCCGTGCAGCTGCAGCAGCTCGTCGAGGTATTTGCCCATGAGCTCGGTGGCCACCAGCTTGGCGCATGCCGCCTGCTCGACGCTGATGCGCTGCTGCACGTGCTGGCGCACCAGGTCGTCGATGTAGACGCGCAGCATGCCGCAGTAGGCCTTGGCCTCGGCCAGCTTGAACTTGCTGTTCTGGAAGCTCAGGATGCTGTTGCCGAACACCTTGCGCTCGCCGGTGTAGCGGACGCTGGCTTCGAGCTGGGTCTCCAGCACCATCGCCGAGCGCAGCGCGATCACCAGGCGCTCCTGGGGCAGTTGCTCCATCAGGTAGATGAAGCCCTTGTTCTGCTCGCCGAGCAGGTTCGAGGCCGGCACGCGCACGTTGTCGAAGAACAGCTCGGCGGTATCCTGCGCATGCAGGCCGATCTTCTCCAGCGGCCGGGCGCTCTTGGTGAAGCCCGGGGTATCCGCCTCGACGGCGATCAGCGACACGCCCCTGGCGCCCGCAGCCGGGTCGGTCTTGCAGGCGAGCAATACCACGCCGCAGTTGATGCCGTTGGTGATCCAGGTCTTCTGCCCGTTGATGACCCACTCGTCGCCATCGCGCACCGCCGTGGTCTTGATGTTCTTCAGGTCGCTGCCGGTGCCGGGCTCGGTCATGCCGATGGAGCCGATGATCTCGCCGCGGCACAACTTGGGCAGGAAGCGCTGCTTGAGCTCCTCGCTGCCGTAGTGCAGCAGGTAGGGCGACACCATGTCCGAATGCACGGGGATGCCGGTGCTGAGCCCGATGCGCGCCAGTTCTTCGGTCACCACGCAGGCATGCAGGAAGTCGCCGCCGGGGCCGCCGTACTGCTCGGGAATGGTGGTGCACAGGATGCCGTTCCCGCCCGCCATGCGCCAGAACGACTTGGGCGTGACCCCGTCGCGCTCCCACTGGCGGATGTGGGGCGCCACCTCTTTCTCGCAGAAGCGCCGCACCTGCTCGCGGAACTGCTCGTGTTCCTCGGAAAAGATCGTTCTCATTTCGCCTGGAGGTTCATCTGGTGGAGTTTGGGCAGGAGGGTCTTCTCTTCCGCCTGCATGCGCTTTTTCACGTCGGCGCCCTTGGCCACGTAGGGCGTGGCGCCAAGCCTGGCGAACTTCTGCGCCAGTTCCTTGTCCACCAGCACCTTCAGCGTGGCGGCTTCGAGCGTCTCGGCGATGGCGCGCGGAACGCCGGCCGGCCCGGCGACGCCCGTCCACGACGTGCACTCGAAGCCGGGCAGGTACTCGGCGACCGCCGGCACGTCCGGCAATGCCGGATTGCGTTGGAGCGAGGTCACGCCCAGCGCCCTGACCTTGCCGGCCTTGATGTTTTCGACGGATCCCGTGATGTTGTCGAAGTACAGATGCACGACGCCCGACAGCAGGTCCAGATTGGCCGGCGCACCGCCGCGATACGGGACGTGCGTCATCTTCACGCCAGCCGCCTGGCAAAAGAGCTCGGCGGCGATGTGGGTGCTGGTGCCGACACCCGCCGACGCGAAGCTGTACTTGTCAGGGTTGGCCTTGAGCAGTTGGATCAGCTCCGGGACGCTCTGCGCCGGCACCGAGGGGTGCATCACCAGTACGTTGGGCAGGTCCCACAGGCCGGCGATGTAGGTGAAACCCTTGTCCGTGTCGTAGGGCATCTGCGGCAGCAGAGCCTTGGAGAAGATGTGCGTGCCGTTGGTCATCATGCCAACGGTGTATCCATCCGAACTGGATCTCTCCACCGCGGACAGGCCGACGGTGCCTCCGGCGCCGGTCCTGTTGTCCACGATCATCTGGCTGCCCAGCGCGCGCGACATGTGCTCGGCGTAGATGCGGCTCAGCATGTCGGTCGCGCCACCCGCGGCGAACGGGCAGACGAACTTGACGGGCCGGACGGGCCATTTGTCCGCGTGCGCCGAAGGCAGCCAGGCCGCTGCGGGTATGGTGGACATGGCCTGAAGCAGGCTTCTGCGGTTGATCGTCATGTCGTCGTCTCCTGGTCATTGGTGTTGATGATGTGTGCCGTGCCGTTCGTGAGAACGACCACGCCGCGCTCCAGCGCCGTCACGCGGAATTGGTGGCGATCCGCCTCTTTCCAGATTTCCGTGCGCAAGGTCTCCCCCGGGAACACGGGGCTGCTGAAGCGCAGGCCCATCTGCACGAGCCGGCCCGGGTCGTAGCCGCAGCACGCGCGCAGCAGGGCGTGGCCCGCGATGCCGAAGCTCGCCAGGCCATGAAGAATGGGTTGGGAAAAGCCTGCGGCCCGCGCCACCTTCGGGTCCGCATGGAGCGGGTTGAGGTCCGCGCACAGGCGGTACAACAGCGCACCCTGCGGCAGCGTGGCCAGGTCCACCACGTGGTCCGGGCTCCTGGCGGGCGGGGCCGGCCTGGCTGCGGGCGCGGGGTCGCCACCCGCGGGGCCGTTGTCGCCGGACTCCGAGAAGCCGCCGTCGCCCCGGCAGAAACTCTGGTTTTCCAGCGTGGCCAGCGCATCGCCCGTGGCCTTGTCGTACAGCACCCGCTCCTGGACGATGAGCGCGCCCCTGCCGCGCCCCTTGTCGACGATGGCCTTGATGGTGTTGCGGCTCACGACCGTGGCCGCGGGCGGGATCGGCCGGTGGATGACGAGGCTTTGCTCGCCATGGAGCATGTTGACCCAGTCGATCCCCGTATCGGGCTCGCGCACCCAGAAGCCCGGCGTGGCCAGCACGACCGGCATGGTGGGCGCCGCCACCTGGGGCTCCCCGCCCTGCTCGTACACGAACCCGAGCTGCCGCTCGTCCAGCGGATCGCCGGCATACCCCACGGACAGCGCATACAGCGCCGAATCCTTCCACGTGTAGCTCTGCTCCACCGTGGGAAACGCCCTCGCCTTGAGGCGTTCGTAGTGGATCGCCATCAGATCGGATCCCAGTTGAACACCTCGGGGCTGCGCTTGAGCTCGCTGAAGCCCGCCTTCAGCGCGGGCATGCCCTGCTCGGCGACGCTTTCGGGCGTCCAGCCCTCGCTGCGGTGCACGCTGCGCACCGGGCGGTTCTGGCTGAACACGAAAATCTCGTTGGCGCGCACGCCGAAGATCTGGCCCGTGACGTCGGCCGACTGGTCGGACATCAGATAGACCGCCAGCGGCGCGATCTTGCGGGTCTCCATGCGCTTCATGCGCTCCACGCGCAGCTTCTCCTCGGGCGTGTCCCCCGGAATGGTGCCGACCAGGCGGCTCCAGGCGAACGGCGCGATGCAGTTGGAGCGCACGTTGTAGCGGGCCATGTCCAGCGCAATGGACTTGGACAGCGCCACCACCCCGAGCTTTGCCGCGGCATAGCTCGCCTGTCCGAAGTTGCCGACCAGGCCGGACGTGGACGTCATGTGGACGTACGAGCCGCCGCCCTGGTCCTTGAAATGGTTGGCCGCCGCGCGCGCCACGTAGAAGCTGCCGTTGAGGTGGACGTCGACCACGTTCGTCCATTCCTCCTTGTTCATCTTGAAGAACATGCGGTCGCGCAGGATGCCGGCGTTGTTGATCACGCCGTCCACGCGCCCGTAGGCGTCGAGGGCCGTGCCGATGATGCGGTGCGCGCTGTCCCAGTCGGCCACGCTGTCCGTGTTCGCCACCGCCTCGCCGCCTGCAGCGCGAATCTCGTCGACCACGCGCTGCGCGTGGGAGGCATCGGCCCCTTCGCCCGAGGCGGACGTGCCCAGGTCGTTGACCACCACCTTCGCGCCGTTGGCCGCCAGCGCCAGCGCGAAATCGCGCCCGATGCCGTTGCCCGCGCCCGTGACCACGATGACTTTGTCCTTGACCATGTATGTGTGCTCCTTTGCCGGTTTTGTGATTGATGCATTGACTGCATATCTGATATGCATACACAATGTAGAGGTGCTTGGCTGCTGCTGTCAATCCTTTTTTGCAGCCGGCCCATCCAACCGAAGCGAGGAACATGAACAAAGAACTCTCAGGATCGGTCGCCATCGTCGGCGCCGCGGAATCCGATCTCGGCAAGGTGCCCGGCATGACGGCCCTGGAGATGCAGGCGCAGGCATCGCTGCGCGCGCTGAACGACGCCGGCTTGCGCCTGCAGGACGTGGACGGCGTGTTCGCGCACACCGATGACCGTTTCGCGGGGCTGCAACTGGCCGAATACCTCGGCATCCGCCCCAGCTACATCGACTCCACCAACGTCGGGGGCATGTCCAACATCCTGCACGTGGGCCATGCCATGGCGGCCATCGCGGCCGGCATGTGCTCCGTCGCGCTCGTCACCTATGGCAGCACCCAGCTGTCCAGCGGCACGCGCAAGGTCGGAGGCGCGT
>ERZ781399.3413-NODE-3413-length-12218-cov-3.388144_pt1 | contig 12218 bp, 10 predicted proteins | sample MGYA00511014_ERZ781399 | MGnify/ENA primary metagenome ERZ781399 (study PRJEB29847, sample SAMN06458254) | wastewater metagenome | isolation source: Wastewater bioreactor | place: South Africa: Cape Town | study: EMG produced TPA metagenomics assembly of the...
GTACGATCGCCGGCTGACTTCGCGAACGAAACGCGAAAATCGCCGCCATCGTCGTCTCGTTGTAATTGCCTTTATAGGTCGGAACGATGCGGTAGCTGGATTGCGAGGCATTGAAATGAGCCGCCAGCTTTTCGAGTTGCTTGCCCAGTTCGCCGGACATCGCATGCCACCACGCAATCTCCGTTGCCGCATGCGCCGCGGAAACCATCCCGAGCCATGGCAGCGCCACAAGCGCCAACGCCACAAGCTTCCTCAATGCCCGCTTCTGCATGTGTGCGACCACCCCTCAGGTTGGCTCTACGATCGGCGTGAAGTTGGCTGGAGCCGGACAATCGATGCTCCGATGCCCGCTCGCCTCTCTTAATCGGCAAAATTCGGTGTGGCAATCGCAAGGCGCACAAAGAGCCTCCGCCCCAGCGCAGGCCGTTCAATGATAGAGAGATGGTCACCCGTACGGATTCTGGTAAGATTGTATTGAACCTATTGGCGCGGGAAACGACACCATCCTATGGGACGTCTGTCTGCAGTTTGCCGAGCCGCGCCGTCATGGTCCATCGCGGCGGCGGAACCCGTGATATACGAGCCGGCATGTGCCGATGCGCGGGCGGATGTGTTGTGCCCGTCCGGACCAAACTGTACCGAACGAATTGATCATGCCCGGTGATCTGGCGACGACAATAGCCGCGCCTGCCGCCGATCCCCCAGCGGCGGATCACACTGAAAAGGGGCGCAGCCGCATTGTCGGCCTGGTCCGTGCCATTCCGATCCGCTGGCGCATTCTGTCGATCGCCGCGCTCAATTCGGCTGTCGTACTTGTGCTGGCGGCGTTGATCTGGAGCGGCACCAACGTGCTGCGATCGGCCTGGGAGGATGTCCGGCAGGTTCGCGAGTCCGATAAAATTCTCGCTGTGCTGGAAGGCGAAACCGGGCGGCTGCAAAACCTGATCCATCGTTACATCAACCAGCCGAGTCCCGAACTGTTCGCCGAGATCCTGCTGTTGCGCGAAGCCGTTCTCGGCACGCTGTCGACACGCGCATCGACCGATCCGATGTTGTCGGGATCGGTCGACGAGCTCGAACGCGTCACCGAGCGTTTCCTCAACGGTTTCGGCGAATTGCGCGTGCTGCAAACCAAGATCGCCAAGACCTATGACGAGGAGGTTCAGAAGCCGGCGCGGGAAATGGCCGGGCTGTACTCCATCATCGAGGGCGCAACCGGACGGCGCGATGCGGCGATCTGGCCTCCGCTGGAAAAATCCCGCGAAGCCTTCACTGCGATGCTGGTGGCCGCCAATGCCTACTATCTGTCGCAGGCTTCGGCTTCCGCCGACGAGGCGCGCAAAAGCACCGAGCTGATCGAGCGCACCGTCCCGGTGATGATAAACCTCGCCGATAACGACCTGCAGCGTATGGCGCTGGAGAAGCTGAGAGTCCGTGCCGCGGCATTACGCACCGGCATGGCCAACTTGTCCGATCAGCTCGTGGCTCGCACCAATCTGCTGCGCAATTCGGTCGATGCCAGTCAGGCGGAAACAATCGGCGCGATTGATGAGCTTTCGGTCAAGATGCGGCAGCGCGAGCAGCAGGCGCAGACGACTTTCGACCGGACTTTGACCAACATTTCGCGCAAGGTGCTGCTGATTGCGGTGATCTTCCTCGGCGTCATCGTATCCGCTGGAATCATCATCGCACTCAGCATTCGCCTGCCGCTGCGCCAGATCATCGTGGCGATGCACGCGATCATGTCGGGCGACTACGACCGGCGGGTGCAGGGTATCGACGCCCGCGACGAGGTCGGCGCCATGGCGCGCGCGGTCGAGGTGTTCCGCAAGAACGCCATCGCCAAGCGCCAGGCGGAGGACGATCTGCGCGCCGCCAAGGAAAAGGCGGAGGCCGCGCTGATCGAACTCAGCGAAGCTCAGAAAAATCTCATCGATTCCGAACGGCTGGCCGCACTGGGCGGCCTCGTCGCCGGCGTCGCTCACGAGGTCAACAATCCGATCGGCATCAGCCTCACCGTCGCGTCGAGCCTGGCGCGGCGGGCCGATCAATTCGACAACGATCTGAAATCGGACGCGCCGCTGCGCCGCTCGCAACTCGAAGACTTCGTCGGGGCGAGCCGCGACGCGGCACGCCAACTGGTCGCCAACCTGCTGCGCGCCGCCGAACTGATCCAGTCTTTCAAACAGGTCGCGGTTGACCGCTCGCACGCCGAACGGCGGCAATTCAACCTCGACGAGGCCACCGGACAGATCATCGCAAGCCTGCGGCCAGTGCTCAAGAAGGCTCCGATCGACATCCGGCTTGACGTACCGGCCGGGCTGACGATCGACAGCTATCCCGGCTCCTACGGTCAGATCATCACCAATCTCTTCCTCAATGCCGCCAATCACGCCTTCCCCGCCGGCCAGGCCGGAACCATCGCGATCACCGCGAAACCACGCGGCAAGGATGACATCGAGATCATTTTCGCCGACAACGGCAACGGCATGACGCCGGACGTCCAGCGGCAGGCTTTCGATCCATTCTTCACCACCCGCCGCAACGACGGCGGCACCGGGCTGGGCCTGCACATCGTTTATAATCTTGTGACCCAACAGCTCAACGGCCGTATGATGCTGGAATCCGGACCGGGACAAGGAACAACTTTTCGCATTATCATGCCGCGGGCTGCTTCGCGCGGCGCTTCTGAAATCGATTTGAGCAGTGACGGAAACAATCAATGGCCGACCAGGACGATGTCCTCCACCTGATCGACGACACCGCCCCCGAATCCGGGGCTTCAGCAGCACGTAAATGGAAGATTGCGGTGATCGACGACGATCACGCCGTGCATGAAGGAACGCGCTTTGCGCTGAGCGACTACAGCCTCAATGGCCAGGGACTCGAGATCCTGTCGGCCTATTCGGCCGCCGAGGGTCGCGAGTTGATGCAGCAGCACCCCGATATCGCGGCGGTCCTGCTCGACGTCATCATGGAGACCGACTCCGCCGGACTCGATCTCGTTGAGTTCATCCGCAACGACATTCGCAACGAAACTGTCCGGATCATTCTGCGTACCGGGCAGCCGGGCCAGGCGCCGGAGCGACGGGTCATCGTCGACTACGACATCAATGACTACAAGGCCAAGACCGAGCTGACCGCCGACAAGCTGTTCACCTCGCTGACCGCGGCGCTGCGGAGCTACCAGCAGCTCGAACGCATGGTGCAGACCCGGCGCGGCCTTGAGATCATCATCGATGCCGCCTCGACCCTGTACGATTTCCGCTCGATGCAGCGGCTCGCCGAAGGCGTGCTGACGCAGATCGCCTCGCTGCTCAATGTCGACTGTGCCGGGATCCTGGTGCTGCGCGACAGCGGCGTGATCGGCGACGACTTCGCCGTGCTGGCAGGCTCCGGCTGCTACAGCCGCTTCATCGCTGAGGCGGGGCCGCGACCGCTCGACAGCGATTTACGCCAGATGGTCGAGGATGCTTTCCGCCGACGCCAGCATGAATTCGCCGATCACCGCACCGTGCTCTACATCCGCACCGGCAGCGGCCGCGAAGTGGTGGTATTGCTGCAGGCCGAATATCCCCTGACGGAGACCGATCGGTCGCTAGTCGAGATTTTCGGAAGCCGGCTGTCGATCGCATTCGACAACGTCATTCTCTACCAGCAACTCAATGACGCCAACACGCAGCTCGAAGATCGCGTCGCCCAGCGTACCCGGGCGCTGATGCTCGCCAACCGCAGGCTCTCGGCGCAATGGCTGCGGCTGCAACGCGCCAACGGCTTCAAGAACGAGATTCTCGGCACCGTCGCCCACGACCTGAAGAATCCGCTCAGCGTTATCCTCGGCCGCACCGAAATGCTGACCGAGTTGATCAGCACCGATGCCTCACGCGAGAGCATTGGCTCGCAGGTCGCCCACATCCGGGACGCAACCAAACGTCTCACCGCGATGGTCGATCACCTGATCTCCGATGCGATGGCGGATGCCTTCGACATCACCATCCGCCGCGAGCCGGTCGACATCGGCGCGCTGGTCAGCGAGGTGGCGGAAGTCAATCGCCTTGCCGCGATGAACAAGCAGCAGATCATCGAGGTCTCGGCGCCGCCGGAGCATATCACCATGTGCGACGCCGACCGCATGCGCGAGGCGATCGACAATCTGGTCAGCAACGCCATCAAATACAGCCCGGTCGGCGGCAACATCACGTTGCTGGTGGCACACGACAGCGACGGCACCACGATCCGCGTCACCGACCAGGGCGCCGGCCTGTCACCCGAAGACCTGGGACGCCTGTTTGGCCGCTTCCAGCGGCTCTCGGCCAAGCCGACGGCCGGCGAAAGCTCGACCGGCCTTGGCCTTTCCATCGTCAAGCGTATTGTCGATATGCACGGCGGGCGGGTCACCGCCGACAGCGCCGGCCCCGGCGAGGGGTCGACGTTTGCTATCATTCTTCCCGCGGCAGCCGTATCCTCCTGAGATGAGCCAGAGCCAGCACATTATCATTGTCGACGACGAGGCCCCGGCCCGCGAAATGGTCGGCGACTATTTGCGTATGCACGGCTTCACCGTGACGTTATGCGACGGCGGCAAAAGCCTGCGTACGGCGATCGCCGCCGGCGTGCCGGATCTGGTGGTCCTCGATCTCAACATGCCAGAAGAGGACGGCCTGTCGATCATTCGCGACCTTAAGCAGCGGACTAACGTTCCGATCATCATGCTCACGGCCACCGCGAGCCCGATCGATCGCGTCGTCGGCCTGGAACTCGGCGCCGACGACTACGTCGCCAAGCCCTGCGAGTTGCGCGAATTGATGGCCCGCATCCGCTCGGTGCTGCGCCGGACGACGCCGGCCAAACCGGCGGCGGCCCCGGCAGCTGCCCCTGCCAAGCCCGCCGGGGATTCCCGGGTGCGGTTCGGCACCAAATGGCTCGACCTGGAGGCGCAGGCGCTCCGCGACGACGACGACAACGAGCACCCGCTGACCGCCTCCGAATTCGGCCTCCTGAAGGTGTTCGCGGCCAATCCGAAACGGGTGTTGTCGCGCGAGCGATTGCTCGAATTGGCCAATGCCCGCGATGCCGAGGCGTTCGACCGTGCCGTTGACCTGAGAATCATGCGGATTCGGCGCAAAATCGAGCCGGACCCGGCCAAACCTTCGGTTATCCGGACGATTCGTGGCGGGGGATACCTGTTTTCGCCTGCCGGCGAGAAAGCCTGAGCGCGGTATATCGTCACCGTCCGGTTTGCATTTTTGGCGAAATGTTTCGTCGGCTGCGCCGCGACGAAACAAAACTCCCGTCAACGAAACCATTTTAGGCAAGTGGTGCAGACGTCTTGAAACAGCCGCTGGCTAGATTCTCCCCACTAAACACCGCGAAAAGCGGTTGGCAGGGGAGCCAGTCATGCAGAACATCATCGCCATCAACGTCGCAGCGCGTCAAGGCATCATCGCTGCGCAGGCCACGTCCGACGAGATGCTGCTGGAAGGCATTGCCGACGGCAGCAAATCCGCGATGCACATCTTCTATGCGCGTCACCATACCCGGGTGTACCGCTTCATCCTGCGGATGGTTCGCGATACCACGATTGCCGAGGACCTCGTCAGCCAGGTGTTCCTCGACGTCTGGCGGACCGCCAGCCAGTTCGAAGGCCGCTCGCAGGTTTCCACCTGGTTGCTGTCGATCGCCCGCTTCAAGGCGCTGACCGCGCTGCGCCAGCGCCGCCACGAGGACATCGACCAGGACGACGTGCTGGATATCGCCGACCAGGCCGACACGCCGGAAGCGGCGCTCGAGCGCAGCAAGACCAACGCAATCCTGCGTGCCTGCATCGCCAAGCTGTCGCCGGCGCATCAGGAAATCGTCGATCTGGTTTACTACCACGAGAAGTCGGTTGAAGAAGCCGGCGAGATCATCGGCATTCCGCAGAGCACGGTGAAGACCCGGATGTTCTATGCCCGCAAGCAACTAGCCGAGCTGCTCAAGCGCGCCGGCGTCGAAAGCATGGCGGCCTGATCCGCCTTCGTGATCCGGATCACAGCCGGATCACGAAACCAAATGCAACAATCGACGACATCAGCCGGAAAGAATCACTTGTTACACCGGCATGGACAACGACAGCACACCACCTGCGGAACGACGATCATGCACAAGCCCAGCTTCCGGTTTTTCATTCTGCCGCTCGGCGCGATCTGCACCTTGATCCTGCTGGCTAGCCAGACATCGCCGTCCAGCGCGCAGCGCGACACCGCGGCAATCTCCGTCCGCCAGCAGGTGGTCGACTGCAGCAGCAAGAGCCCCAGTGACGTTTGCGTGATTTCCTTCGACGGCGAGACCATCGCCCGCTGACCACAATTCCAAATCTCCGAGACCTCCAGCGACCCGGCCGGGATGCCCCCCAGCCGGGTCGAATTGTATGGGCATGCACGGAGATGGGAACTTGCGTCGCCGCAACGTTGTGGCGGCACGCTCAGCCTATCGTTGCGGTACAAGGCGCGTCAGCCACCCTCGCATTTCAAATCACCCGCCTTGTGTTACGTTTGCGGTTCCTGACACCGGATACAGCTGATGTTCGATGGTTTCGATGCGGTCGTTTTGGCGCGTGCCCAGTTTGCATTCACGATGTCGTTCCACATCGTATTCCCCGCCTTCTCGATCGGGCTGGCGAGTTACCTTGCCGTGCTCGAAGCGCTCTGGCTGTGGAGCGGGCGCGAGGTCTTCATCAATCTATTCAATTACTGGCTGAAGATTTTCGCCATTGCCTTCGGCATGGGCGTGGTTTCCGGCGTGGTGATGTCCTACCAGTTTGGCACTAACTGGGCGGCCTTCTCCGACAAGACTGGACCGGTGATCGGCCCGCTGATGGCCTACGAGGTGCTCACCGCCTTTTTCCTCGAAGCCGGGTTTCTCGGCGTCATGCTGTTCGGCCTCAAGCGGGTCGGACCGAAGCTGCATTTTCTGGCGACGCTGATGGTGGCGATCGGCACGCTGGTCTCGGCGTTCTGGATTCTCTCCGCCAACTCGTGGATGCAGACGCCCACCGGGCATACCGTCAACGCCGCTGGGCAATTCATCACGGCCGACTGGTGGAAGGTGATTTTCAATCCCTCGTTCCCATATCGCCTCGTACACATGGTGCTGGCGGCCTATCTCACCACGGCGCTGGTCGTCGGCGCGGTCGGCGCATTCCATCTGCTGCGCGACTCGAAGCGTGAGGGTCCGCGCGTGATGTTCTCGATGGCGATGTGGATGGCCGCCATCGTCGCGCCGATCCAGATCTTCGCCGGCGACCAGCACGGCCTCAACACGCTGGAGCATCAGCCGGTCAAGGTCATGGCGATGGAAGGTCATTACCAGAGCCATCCCGACGGCGCGCCGCTGATCCTGTTCGGCCTGCCCGACCAGACCGACGCCACGGTGAAATACGCGATCCAGATTCCGAAACTGTCGTCGCTGATCCTCAAGCATTCGCTCGATGCGCCGTTGGCCGGACTCGACACCGTGCCGCGTCAGGACTGGCCGCCGGTGCCGATCACCTTCTGGTCATTCCGCATCATGGTCGGCCTCGGCTTCCTGATGATGGGGCTTGGACTGTTCAGCCTCTGGCTGCGCTGGCGCGGCCGGCTCTATGACTCCCGTCCACTGCATTATTTCGCCATGGCGATGGGACCGGCCGGCTTCATCGCAGTGCTGGCCGGCTGGATCACCACCGAGACAGGCCGGCAGCCCTTCACCGTCTATGGCCTGTTGCGCACCGCCGATTCCGTTTCGCCGCTCGCCGCACCGGCGGTGGCGTCATCGCTGATCGCCTTCGTCATCGTTTACTTCCTGCTGTTCTCGGCTGGCATCGTCTACATCCTGCGCCTGATGGCCGAGCCGCCACATCACGGCGAGGAAGGCCCGCGCGGCGACGCTCCGACGCGCGCCGCCGGCATCACGCCGGCATCCGGCACCACCGCGGCACGGGGACAGGGGGCGGCATGACCGGGCTGATCGACATCCCGATGATCTGGGCCTTCATCATCGCCTTCGCGGTGTTTGTCTACGTGGTGATGGACGGCTTCGACCTCGGCCTCGGCATGCTGTTCCCGCTGTTTCCGCACAAACGTGATCGTGACGTCATGATGAACAGCGTCGCACCGGTGTGGGATGGTAACGAGACCTGGCTGGTGCTCGGCGGCGGCGGCTTGTTCGCAGCATTCCCGCTTGCCTATGCGGTGCTGATGCCGGCGCTTTACACACCGATGATCGCCATGTTGATCGGGCTGGTGTTTCGCGGCGTCGCATTTGAGTTTCGCTGGCGCTCGCAACGCGAACGCAATCGCTGGGACGTGGCCTTCGCCGGCGGTTCGCTGCTGGCGGCACTGGCGCAAGGCATTGCGCTCGGCGCTATCCTACAAGGCGTGCATGTCGAAGGCCGCGCTTACGCCGGTGGCTGGTGGGATTGGCTGACGCCATTCAGCGTGCTCACCGGCATCGCACTGGTGATCGGTTACGCCTTGCTTGGCGCCACCTGGCTGGTGATGAAGACCACCGGTGACCTGCGCGAGAAAGCCTATCATCTGAGCTGGTGGCTGTTGTTCGCGATGCTGGCGGCCATCGGCACCGTCAGCCTGGCGACGCCATTCCTGGATGTGGAGTACGCACGGCGCTGGTTCACCTGGCCGAACATCCTGTTCACCGCACCGGTGCCGATCGCGGTGGCTGCGGTCACCGCGCTGCTGCTGCGCAGCCTTGCGCTACGGCAGGATTACCGGCCGTTCTTCCTGGCGCTGGCGCTGTTCGCGTTGTCCTACGCCGGACTCGGCATCAGCATGTATCCCTACATCGTCCCGCGCAGCATCACGATCTGGCAGGGCTCGGCCCCCCATAACAGCCAGCTCTTTATGCTCGTCGGTGTCGCCGTTCTGGTGCCGATTATTCTTGCCTACACGGCCTGGGCCTACTGGGTGTTTCGCGGCAAGGTCGATCCCGAGAGCGGCTACCACTGATGGCAACACGCCCACACCATCCGCCGTCGCTGACGCAGCGTTTGCTGTGGTTCGTGCTGTTGTGGCTTGGTGGCGTCGGCAGTGTCGCTGTCGTCGCCTACATATTGCGGCTCTGGATCGCACCGGGATGACAAAGGTGCGACATTGCGCCCGACCTCACACGACGAAAACTTTAAGCTTTCCAGCGACCTCCTCACACCGCTTGCCAACTCGCGGTCGGTGCGATCTTATTGCAGCAATTGATTTCATGACGATACCCTATGGCAAGCACACCGTAACGGTGACCTGCCACAACGCCGACCTGGAGATACTGCGATGCGCGGACTTCGGCATTTCATCTGGACAGCACTCGCCGCAACGGGGCTGATGCTGTCGGCTTCGCAAAGTTTCGCGCAAAAGCCCGATGTCGGCGATGAGCCGGGATTGGTCGCCGACGATGCGTACGAATTGGATCCGGAATTCCGCAAGCAGATGGTGCTGTACCGCACCACCGAGCCGCCCGGCACCATCATCATCCAGACCTCCGAACGTCATCTCTATCTGATTCAGGGTAACGGCCGCGCCATACGCTACGGTATCGGCGTCGGCCGCGACGGCTTCCAATGGCAGGGCCTGCTGAACATTACCCGCAAGGCCGAATGGCCCGATTGGACACCGCCGCCGGAGATGATCCAGCGTCAGCCCTACCTGCCGCGCTTCATGGCGGGCGGCCCCGGCAATCCACTCGGCGCGCGCGCGCTCTATCTCGGTACCACGGTCTACCGCATCCACGGCACCAACCGTCCCGATACCATCGGCACCGCCATTTCGTCGGGCTGCTTCCGTCTGGTCAATGCCGACGTGGCCGATCTCTATGATCGCGTGCCGGTCGGCACCAAGGTGATCGTCCGGCAAAAGCCGCAGCTCTGAGCCAGCGCGTTTTCCCGGCGCCAATTTTCCGTTCTTTGACTTTTCGATCATTGCGAGAAAGCCATATCCATGCGGACTTTTCGAACCGGCCTTTTGATCGGCCTTGCCGTTGCCGTTGCCGTTGCCGCCGCCGCCATCACTTATGAACGCTACGATACCAAGACGCTCAAGCGCACAGTGAAACGCGATGCGGTTCTGTGCGGCGTGAACACCGGCCTGCCCGGCTTCTCGAACCCGGATGACAAGGGCAACTGGTCAGGCTTCGACGTCGATTTCTGCCGCGCTGTGGCTGCCGCCATTTTCAACGATCCGAGCAAGGTGAAATTCCTGCCGCTCGACGCCAACCAGCGCTTCAAGGAATTGCAAAACCGCAAAGTCGATATTCTTTCCCGCAACTCGACATGGAGCATGTCGCGAGAAACCGGCTACGAGCTCTATTTCCCGGCCGTGTCTTACTATGACGGCGAAGGTTTCATGGTGAACAGCTCGCGCAAGAGCGAATCCGCGCTCGATCTCGACGGCGCCAAGGTCTGCGTGCAGGGCGAAACCACCACCCAACTCAATCTGGCCGATTACTTCAAAGCCAACAACATGAAGTATGACGAGATGAAGTTCGGCAAGCTGGAGGACGTCATCAAGGCCTATGACGAAGGCAAATGCGATGTGCTGACCGCCGACGTCTCGCAGCTCTACGCCATCCGCCTGCGGCTGACCAAGCCGAAAGACAGCACTATCCTGCCGGATGTCATCTCAAAGGAGCCACTGGCCCCGGTTGTCCGTCAACGCGACGATGAATGGATGATGATCGTCAAATGGACGCTCTATGCCATGATCAACGCCGAAGAGCTTGGCGTGACCTCGCAGAACATCGATGAAGCGTTGAAGTCGAAGAAGCCCGACGTGATGCGGCTCGTCGGTACGGAGGGCACCTACGGCGAAGAGCTGGGATTGACCAAGGATTGGGCTGCTCGCATCATTCGCCATGTCGGCAACTATGGCGAAGTCTATGAGCGCAATGTCGGCGCGCGCTCAAAACTCGGCATTCCGCGTGGACTCAATCAACTCTGGAATGCCGGTGGCATCCAATACGCCCCGCCGATCCGCTAGTACGATTGCTTGATTGCATCCTTCGAGGCTCGCCGCACAACGCGGCTCGCACCTCAGGATGACGTTATCGCCACGCGCGATTAAGCGGCCGTGCGATATTTCGTCACCCTGAGGAGCGCGCACTTACTTGCGCGCCCTGAAGGGCGACGGGCTCTGAAATTATTCAATAGCCCCTGCCGCGCGCCAGTTGATCGGCGTGATAGTTGCTGTCGCCGAACAGTTCCTGACATACCCGCGCCCGCTTCATGAAGAAGCCGATGTCGAACTGATCGGTCATGCCCATGCCGCCGTGCATCTGCACGCCTTCCTGTACCGCCAGCGTCGCGGTAGTGCCGGCGCGCGCCTTCGCGACCGCGACCGCGGCACCGGCTTTGCCGGCATCCTGATCCAGCGCCTGCAATGCTTTCAGCACGGCTGCGCGGGTGATCTCGATATCGATGTAGAGCTGCGCGGCGCGATGCTGCAGCGCCTGAAACTCGCCGATCAGTTTGCCGAACTGCTTGCGTTCCTTCAGATAGGTGACGGTGCGCCCGAATACCTCCTCGCTGAGGCCGATCATTTCCGACGCCACCGCGCCGCGCCCGATATTCAGCACGCCCTCGAGCAAGTCTGCACCTTGATCGATCTCGCCCAGCACGCTGTCGGCAGTCACCTCGACGTTGTCGAAGGTGATGCGTGCCGCGTTATGCGAATCGACCATCGCGGTGCGTTCGATGGCGATGCCCTTGCTCTTCGGATCGACCAGAAACAGCGTCAATCCGTTGCGTTCGCCGGCGCTGCCAGCGCTGCGCGCTGCGACAATCAACAGATCGGCAATATGACCGTCAACCACGAAGGTCTTGGTCCCGATCAACCTGAATCCGTTACCGGAGCGGACGGCCTGCAGGCTGACCTGCAACGGCCGATGCTTCGCATGTTCGTCCACCGCCAGCGCGGCGAGCAACGAGCCATCGGCGATCTTCGGCAGATACGCCGATTGCTGTGTCGCATTGCCACCGCGCAACAGCGCCGACGTGCCGAGCACCGCCGTGGCGAAGAACGGTGACGGCATCAGCGTGCGGCCGATCTCCTCCATCAACACGCCAGCTTCGACATTGCCAAGGCCGCTGCCACCGAACTTCTCCGGGACCAGAAGTCCGGCAAATCCCATCTCGCCGAACGTCTTACACAACGGACGGGAAAATCCGTCGGCATCCCTGCTGTCGCGAAACTGGCGCA
>ERZ781399.3417-NODE-3417-length-12204-cov-4.619146_pt1 | contig 12204 bp, 10 predicted proteins | sample MGYA00511014_ERZ781399 | MGnify/ENA primary metagenome ERZ781399 (study PRJEB29847, sample SAMN06458254) | wastewater metagenome | isolation source: Wastewater bioreactor | place: South Africa: Cape Town | study: EMG produced TPA metagenomics assembly of the...
ACATAACTCAAAAGACAAGGAGAAGGGAAAGTTACAACTAGTAGTGCTGCTGCTACAGCAGTAGTAATAGCAGAAAAAAAGAAGAAGAAGAAGAAGCGAAAAGAGAACAAAAAAAGGCGAAGAAGAAGAAAGAGAACGAGATCGCTAAAAGATGTAGCAAAAAAAAGAGGATCTCATCAAATCGAAACAAACATGACATACATACATATATACACACGCACACCATATTTTTAGAGAAATCCAACTGAGTTCACTAATAACAACATCAGGATTAGAGATAGTTTCCCTCATGCATCTGTGAGTGATTGGAAATGACAATGTGAATAGACAGAAAACAGAGCATAAGCATTAGAATATTGAGTGACATTTAGACTATTGCTATGATAAAGCAATAGAAAACGCATTTGTAAATATTTCCATTTGACATCATGTCTCCAGTGGGCTTATTTATTTGTTAGTTATATTTGTTTACATAAATGCACTTGATCAACAAACATGAACTGTTGTTACTGAACAAAATATTTATTTAATCAATGAGATTGAGTTTATCTTTCTCAGATGATAATCATCAAAATCGGTTTTTGTTTCTTGTCTAATTATTGACTTTATATCAAATCGATTTGTATGTCAAAGGAATAATGAAGTCACATTTCTTTTTTATTTTTTTTTGATTAATTTCTAATATACTCTATCTATATATATATCGTAGACTAATAAAAAAAGAACGAGAAATTCATCTGAACTCTAATATCTTTTTTCAGGAACGGAAAGAAAATAAGATTAAAAGAAAAGGAAAATTGTCTTCTAGAAAACGTTGAGATATTTATTGACATTATTAAATTGTTATTCATGTTAATTGAACTCCAATTGACGAATATATAATAATCAATAAAAGAAAGAAATTTTCCATTTTACAACCAAAAGGAATCAGTTTGCTCAATTGACATTTTTTTTTGACTTTACTTTTAAATAATTAATTAACCAGAAATAAAAACTAATATTATTCTTCTGTGCTTCTTGCCGATGTAATATGAACTATAAAACTAATATTTTCATCTCCGTTGGTATATTTTCAAAATTTACAGATAACGACATCTGATCTGTTTAAAAAGCAAACACAGATTCTTATCAAAATATAATTAGAAAATAATTTGTCTTAATAGATCATCATGACCATTGAAAACTATCTAGAGAAGTAAAAAAAAGAAGAAGATCGACGAGAAAAGAAAATAATTTATCTCTAATTGTTGACAATCGATTAGATTGTCAAATGTCTGTGTCAACAATGAATGACTCGTTGTCGTCGTCGTCGTCGTTGCTCTTTTCTCTTGCCGTCTTCAACATCGTGTATACACTAAATCTGTTAAACAGATCTCAATAACTGGCAAGATTTCGAGATAATAAAATATTCATCGAAGATTAAAAATCATTTGCTTTTCCTTGACTTATCTAACCTTGAGTTGATTTTCAATTATCATGTTATTTTATCTTGAGACTACAAAGTAGGAATAAGATCGATCATTAAAGGACAATAGTTTCCTGATTATATACACATTTCTTGCTTTCATTGATATTCTGTTTACTAAATCAATCATTTTCTTTGTTTGCCTCTTTTATTAACATTTGAATCGAATAGATTTTTCTCTAGTCCGAATTTACACATTTCAAAAAACAAAATGTTTTTCATGTATCATGAAGTCATCTGATTTATTTTATATTCTAGTAAGACTATAATTTATCTTCGTATTTCTTTCTTGATAAAAATGGTTGCTGATAATCATAATGCATGATCATTCAAAGTACTAATGTGATTCTTGATGATGGATTGATTTCTTTTGTTCTTTTTTTTTCATGCAATCAAAAAGAAAAAGAAAGAACTACAACAATAACAATATCACACATGTGTATATAGTTGTTTCTTAGTTAAAGACGAATCACTTCGAGCTAGAAGAACAGACAGACGACGATGATTAACCTTAAGATATCTAGCTTCGAAATATGCAAACTCATCATTGTCCGTTTTCTTCTCGATATAGAGATATTTGATGTGATCAAGAGAAAATAAGACGAAGAAAAGGAAAAAAGAACAAGAAGAGGGAAAGAGATAGAGAGAGAGAAAGAAAAAAAATAGATAGATGATGCCCTCTACCCTCAACGATCATAGTCTCATCATTCGGACATAAATGAGTGGCATCAGTTCAGACAGACAGAGCCTAACTAATCGATGAGTATAAGAAGACAAAATTATTCAGACAGAGGCCTTCTTCTTCATGTTTTGCTCTTTTATTTGAATGCTAGCAAATATTGACCTCTTCCTAGAATAATAGCCAGTCATCCAAAAATTGATCAAACTTAGCTTCTTCTTCTTCTTCTTTGTTATATTCCATAATCTCCCTTGATAACAAAATATTCTGCATACATATAGACATAGAATGAGAATCCTTTGAGACATCGACCAAGGGAGATATTGAATAAATGCGTTGATGTAATATATGTTGTGTAAAGAGCTCTAGTGTCTTAAAACTTGTAACATTTTTCTGGTTTTGACTGTACTGGGAAATCATCTTGATCATCGGGATAGCTGAGCAAATAGTTGTGTGTGCTTATATATATTAGTGAGCATGGAGAGTGTTTGAATAATTCATCATTGAATATGAGAAGATGTAATCGATTTTATCTTGAACTCTGGTGAGCAAAAACCTCGCAAAGAGAGAGAGAGAGAAAAAGAGAAATCGATGAGGAAATAGCGGAAAAAAAACACAAGATAGTCTATTGAGGTATAGGTTTCATTTTTTATTTATCAAACAGAAGAAAAATCTGTGATTACATGGCGCAAGTTTACATTAAATCAATTCAATCGTTTTGTTCGAATAAACAAGTAGGACAATCAGTAGACAAAGAGGAGCAAAGATTTTTTTCTTAGATATGACGAGTTTAACACTTATTTAATCTTTTCGACGATCGAAAGAAAGAAAAAACAACGAGAAATCAATGTATCAGATGACCACTATCATCGACTGTTCTCGTACATTCAATTATCTTTACTAAACAAGGAGAAGATTCGAACATTTCTTTATCTTTGTTGGACATGACAGCAAATTACCACTGTATTGTGACCAGTAGGCATTGTTGCACACTTATTCGTTCTCCGCCTACTTCTAGTAAACATAGGATTAGCCGTGACCATATGCGAAAGAAATTATTCTTTTCTTCTTCTTTTCGTATTGAATAAAGAGACAATAGTCATTCACTTGTACATGAGTATTGCGTTCGATGAGAAAAATCTCAATGAACATGTCGAATTATTCGTAAATTTATGTTTTACTAACGAGCTAGTTAATCCAACGATGTGCGAATGACAACACATTTGAGTTTTTAATAGAAAAACAAAGCAATCGATTTTCTCTATCAGGTCATTTGGTCATTTTTTCCTGTCTCACAAACTCGATCAAAACAATAACATTCACTGGAGTAAGTGTGATTCTAATTACTATTTCGAATGAACTTCATATCAATCATTCATTTTACTTTCTTCTCACGCTTCATAGATATATCTTTTCGTAGGACTTGACCTTTGTATCGATTCGTACAGTTATTGAAAAATTCTTTTTTGTTGTTGTTTTTTTCAACTTTGACTTTTTATTAATTATCTTTGATCAGAGCATTGAGCAAAGTAATAGTATTTTTTTTCCTATTCTGAAGAAGCAAAAAACATATATTCAAAATTCATTCCCATCGGGATTTGTTTTGCCACTAACACGAAGAAGCTCAATTGGAATTGCTAAATAGTATCATTGGTTATACATGGTAAGAGTCTATCTAGTTTCTTTATTTGTAACTGAATAAGTCAACATTTCTTCTTTTTTTTTTCTCCTTCTTCTTCGTCTGTCTTCGCTTGTCGCTCTAGTTTTTTTTATCGAGAGATCAAAGAATAAAATGATCGTAGTGATGACACTATTGGCATTTTTCCAATATCACAAAAAGAAACTAGAATTGAATAGAGAGACAATCATTTGCATGATAATTAAATCTCTAGAGGGAATTGAATTGAACAATATACAAGAAGAAAAAGAGGGTTAGAGTATGTCCGCATGTCCCGAAACCAAATCTCATTTGTCAAAAAACGGGAAAGTCTTTTCTCTCTCTCTCTTTCTCTTTCTTTGCTCTCATCATCGATGAGCTGTGACTGAACCGAAGACTGGCGAGTAGAACAAGTCGCGGAAAAAAATGAATGGTGTTGACACAATTAGTTTGAGAGAGGAAACAACATTCATCTCGTGTTTTGCATATGAATCAGTGCATCATCATCATCCAGAGAGAGAGAGAGAAAGATTCCCTTTTCGAAATCTCATTTTACAATTGGACGATCACATATCTCTGTGTGTCCATATTTAAAAAAAGACAATTTCTATTTTGAGAATCGTTTTCGACGTTATCCGTAACGAAATTTTCTTTTCTTTTTGTTGTCAGCTTTACTGAACGTAAGAATAATGATGAATAGATGAGTTCTTTTCGTTTTTTCATCCATCACTAGTCAGAAAATTGATACAATTCATTTAAAATTATTGATGAGAGCGTAACGAAAAGGAAGAAAAAGATGATAATGATAGAGCAGATTTTAATGATATTGCAAATCATTTTAAGCAAATATTCAATCCTGTCCGTCAGTCAAAAAAAAATAGGAAGAAAGTTCGTCTGATCATATTCAAATGATAAGTCAATCAAACCTGTATACATTCCAAAAATCTTGGCATTGATTAATGGATATGTATACATTTCGAGAAAGAGAAAGAGAGAGAAATATATGCAATATCGACATTCTTTCTTGTTCGATTCGCAGCGATTGTGTGTCTGTTCTTCACGAACAATTCCCAGTTCGTTCGTTGAAACATGCAAACGAGAGCGAAGTATACAAGTGAGTCTGAAAGATCGGATTACGTCATTTCGTTCGTCGGAGAAAAAGAAATATACGCGTTCGTCAAACTGTTCGAGTTATCAGCCGATGCTTCTTTATTTTCGAGAGTTGAACATTTTTGGCATAGTTACACACGTCTCACGCAGAGAGAAACATTTTCTTTTTGTTCGAAAAATTGATAACATATTTGATCGAATGTGCTACTAGATGTGATGTTGTTTCACAATCGATGAGTGTGTGTGTGTGTATGTGCAGCGGCATTATTACATGAGAAGAGATATCGTCTTACCAGTTAGTGGATAACGAGCGTCACATGTCGAAAATCAATCATTAAACAACATAAGAATTGAGAGAGAGAGAGAGAAGTTTTGTTTCGTCTTCTTCGTTTGTATTTTAACCGCACGAAAAAGAAATCAGTAACCTTGAAACTTCTTTGTTTGTCTGTCTGTCTTGATTTTAGATAATAGAAAAACATACGCGCACACACATATTCTTATACATTTGGAATTAGTTCGACAAGCAAAAAACGATCATGGCAGCAACAAATCAACAACTTCAACAAGCAGTTGAAAGTTTCTTTCTTCTGTTCAATGGCGTTGTCGTCTTTTGTAAGAACAAATCATCTAATTCAATATTCTCGAGCATTTTTCTATCGTTTAGTAATGAGTTTTGGTTACACACTCATCGAGTCAGGTGGTGTTCGTAGTCAAAATGCAGGTCATAGTTTGTTCAAAAGTCTTCTTATTCTTAGTAAGTTGTCGTTTTTATCGAAATTTGAATTGTTAATTGAGTTTTTTTTCTCTCCCTTTTAGTTACATCGGCACTTGCTTATTGGATAACTGGTTATGCATTTGCATTTGGTGGCAATCCAAATGTCATTTTAGGCACACGTTTCTGGGCTAGCGAACGTTTCGGTGCCAAAGATCTTTCGCCAGCTGTTGAAAATTTCACAAACTCAAACAATCTCTACAACTTAAACAATCAAGATCCCTATATCAATTTCTTCTACAATTATATGTTGACATTTCTTGTCACCAATATTGCTGCTAGTGCATTTGCTGAACGTGCTCGAATTCCAGCTTATGTTCTCTTTTCAGTCGTCGTATCTGGTAAATTTTGTTTTTTATTTTGATTTCCATTTCGAGTTTTTATTTCGATTGTTCGGTAGGTTTTGTTTATCCATTTCTTGCCCATTGGATGTGGGGCGCAAATGGATGGCTTGGTGCAATCGTCGGTGCACGAGTATGTCTACGATTCAATTCGAACGAACATTTTGAGTTTATTTTCTCGAATAGGACTATGGCGGTAGTGCAATCATCTATTTAACTGCTGGTGTTGCTGCGTTAGTTGGTACAATCTTTCTTGGTCCACGTTTTGGTCGATTCGAACCTCGTAGTTTACCATTATTTGGCCATAGTATTCCGGTAACATCGGTCGGTGCAATTCTCGTTGCATTCGGTTTCTTTGTACTCAATTCGGGTGCTGATCATCGTATAATCGGAAAAGCCTATGGCGATCGTGTCGGACACGGAGTTGTCAATACTCTTCTATCAGGATCAGCATCAGGCGCGACTTATTATCTCTTACAACGGCTCATTGAATGTATGTTTCGAAACTAAACAAAACCAATTTGTACATAATATATTCTCTCTTTTATTAGCAATCGGAGAACCAACTCGTCATCTCAAACGTCGAGTATTTCTCTCGACAGTTAACTCGATTCTCGCTGGCATGGTCGCTGTAGCTGGTGGAGCTGTTGCTTACAATTCGTGGTCAGCCGTTATCGTCGGTGCAATTGCTGCATTGAGTTTCTTACTTTGGAGTAAAACATTGATTAAACTTCAAATCGATGATCCAGTTGAAACAGCTGCTGGTAAATCGAAATCCTAATTAAAACAATCGAAAATGAAACTAATTGAATTTCAGTTCATATTGGCGGCGGTTTATGGGGCATTTTTGCCGTACCAATCTTCCGTCGAACAGTCGGACCGAATGTCAATGGTGGATTTACTGAAGATGCGTTCTATTCGATTATCTATCGAATTAGTGTCGGAGAAAGCTGGCGAGTAAGCAACGATATGAATTTGAATATCGTTTTTTTGACTTTGTTTTTCAAGGGATTACTTAATTCATTATGTACGGCAGCAGTTGTCATGGCTTGGACAGCAGTTTTCGTTGCACTTCTATTTCTCCTTCTTAAACTTCTTAATTTATTGAAAGTATCCAAAGAAGAAGAATTACGAGGTAAATCGGAAAAAAAAACGTTTTCTGATAAAAATATGAATTTTGTAAAATCAGGTATCGATCTCTTCCAACATGGTGAACCAGCTTATGCACTTCGTATCTATTGTGCTGCATGTGGCGAACAATTACAAGGTAAAACAATCGAAGCAGAAACACCTGGTGCAGGTGGTCGAACAAATTTTCCAGCCATTGTTACCGATGCTGAAGGCGGTACGTACATAAAATTCGATTTCGACTAAATTCAGAAAACTTTGAGTTCGCACAACAAAACGAAAAAGTTCGATTGAGAGAAATATTTCGAATTATTTCAGCTTATGTACTCGATGAAATGCGAGGGTAAGATCACAAATTTGCACTGAAAATCAAATTCAAATTGATCATCTCTTGAATATACCACACACACACACATCCACATCGAACTTCTTTCTCTGCCTATTTTCGCTTTTGATTTCAATCGAAAATGAATATCATCGTTTTGCTTTCGTTTTAGCCATCGTCCCTATCGAATATTTCAGTGAACGAAATGGCCTTGGCAGCGATACAAATGGCACAACGGTTAAATCCACAAACGCAGAAAATCGTGTCTGATCGAACTCTCTTTTCTAACATTGCTTTTCTTTTCATTTGCACTCATACATATATTATATATATATACACGCACATCTAGGAGAAAATTCGTTAATAGTATCAACTATGTCAAAGAATGATTTATTCAACAAAGAAAAACACCAACAAATGTGTTTTGTTTTGTTTTTGTCTTTGGTAAATTAGATTAGTTCATGTGTGTATGTGTATATCTTGAAAGAGCTTTAAAAACAAATCTTCTCTTCTCTCCTTTTACAGTATTCTTTCTTTCTTTTTTTCTTCTTCTTGTTGCTGTTGTGTTCTTTATTTTTGTTTTTGTTCTATCTATTTCTCTCTGATCTAATGACAATCGAAAGTCGGAGACGTTTTTTCTTCTATATATTCTCAATAATCTATTTATCCATTTCTATTTCTTCTTGTATTTTCACGTATGAGAAAGAGCGAAAAACAAACGAAACAAAAAAACATTTCTTGTTCGAGTTATGACACATTCCTAGACATAATCGAGATTTCTACGATTGTATCTTTTTCTCTTTCTCGAAATCAGAATATCAATCGCCTTATACTTATTTTATCTTCTACGATTTCTTTTGTTCTTGCTCAAGTTCGGCATTTCTACGTACGTTTTATGTCTCAGCGTGTTCATTGAACTCGAATTTGTGTCATTCTCATTCTTTTCTTCTTCTTTTTCTTCTTTCTGTTGATGTTGCTTCGTGTTTGCGAGTAGTTTATAAGCAAATAAATATGTCAAAATCGTGTTGTGGAAGGTGAGCATGCTTTATAACATTGATTTTAATCTCCTCAGCAATGAAATCGAATGAAAGATTCGGAAAAAAATGTGATTGACGATTCTTAGACATGTTCCTCTAGTCGCTTTTTATCGTCAATAAACTACGTGTCACGATATCACAGAAATTCTATTGTATGATAATTGTCAAAATTAATAGTTAACATGATTTTGTAACGCTATTGTCTTCCTGTTGTGTAGACTTGTCTCTACCAATCGTTCTCATCATAAACAGATCATGTTATTTCAAGAACTCGATGATGATAACTGAGTGTGTAAAAAAAGAAAGATTAAAATAGCATGTTGAAAGCGATGTTGTTAATAATTGTAGATATAATCAAGTTAGTTTTCTTGTAGTTGAAATTAGAAGAACGTGTTTAATTTATATCTTTGTCGAATGACAAATTCGATTATTTTACTTGATTGTCACATGTTAAAAAAAAGAGGAGAGTTTTTTTTTCTTCTTCTTCTTCTCTCTATAAAAAAGAAAGCTTTACTAGAACGATGTTTACTCGTTCTAATTGAACTAGAAACCAGTAAATTCCTGATGACATGTCAAGTTAGGTAGGATTTGGCTTTCGAGCAAGCAAAATACTAATCATTTGTCGTTAATGACAAACAATGAGAATAATTATGTTCTAAGACGATTTTTCATCTATAAATTTATCTTTCAAGAACACTATAAAAGTCAATTTTGAGATGTGTCTAGGAAAAAAAACGTCAAAAGAAAGAATAGAAAAGCAAATGACAATTTTTTTGTTGCGTAGACTCATACTCAGTAATGAATATACACGCCTTTAGGATAATAACGAATAGAGGAAAAACAACATTTCGGAAAATCCTATTCGTTAGCGAACAATAAACTCGATTCTATCTTTTATTCTCTAACCTCAAAGTAGAAAATAGTCGAAACAATAATTCTTCTTTGTTCCATTCTTCAGCTTTTTTTTGTGTTTTTCTTTTGCTTCATTAGCAATCAAATAGAAAAAAAAATATATATAGATATATATCGAAGAAAAAGAAATTCAATAATCGAACAATAATTTGTCACATTGGCTTCCAGTTCTTTCTTTTTTCTCGTCTCGACTGACCGACATACTTTCCTATAAATCACGAGCAAACACAAAGGTATAACACATCTGCTCAGTCACAGGAAACGGATGTCAACTACGTTACGTATTTTTTCTCTCCCAGTTGACATTCGTCTGTTATTTTTACTACTAAAAACCACAGAGTAAAAAAAATCACTTTCATTTCCTGGCTTTGTACGTGTGATATGCATCGATGCGTTTGTCTAAGGTCATCGGAATAGTTAATAATAATTAAGTATGTATGTTCATCATTTCACGTGAATGAACCGGAAATCAGTTATTTAAAAAGTGAGTAATATTGATGCAATATGATGTCATTTGCTTCTTCGTTTTGATATTTGAATAAATCAATCAATCGAATGTTTTTCCTTAATCTTCATGAGAGAATTGATTCAATGTCTTTTATTTCAATTCTTTCTAATAATGCGTGACTTAGTGGACATCACGTCGTAAGTTCAATGCCATTTTCTTCGTTCTCATTGTAGTACTCAATAGAGCACTTCACTACACATACTCTTTCTCTCTTTTTCACTTTAACTACAGTATTCATGAATAGAGTGTTGTCCTTCATAATGAGTAGAACATCAACCTAAAAAAAAGAAACGAGAGAGAGAGAAAGGAAAAATCGTGTTGAATATTTTATATAAGAGAACATTGTTTATACTGAATAGTGATAGTCAAGTATGTTGATTTCTTTGTTCAACTGAGAAAATCCTTCCGAATCGATAATAAAAACCGATTGATTGTGCACTTGAATTGATCAATATTTGTGCTCATACATCCTTCTAGTTTTGATAAGCTCGCTAATCATCTATTCAAATTGCGTCATTTTTATTATAAAACATTCGTCTCAATCAGTAAATCACTACATTAACAGTTGTATTTCCTGTTTGACTTTTTGTCTTTCTCATTTTCCGTTTATATGCGATCAATACTCAATAATCACACTACAATGAATCCTTACCAATGCTAAGATACAATTCTTTCTTCTTCTCATTTTTTTTGTGTGTGCTCTCGCTCTTTCTCTCTCTCTCTCTTTTTCTCATTGCACTTTTATTCTTCCATATCAATTCGCGTGCTATCGAATGTATATATCAATCATTTCTAGTTTTTTTTTAATTCGAATTGTAACAATTTACTTTTCCCTCTTCTTCACTTGGAAAAACAAAATCGAATGAATTAGCAGTAAGTTTGTTTGAAATTCTCGGCAAATATTGTCTTGATTTAATTCAATGATCTTTTCATTTGTAGCCTGAAGTCAATCGACATGACCGTATGAAACTTGTCGTCATCAAGCACTATTTTTCTCGAGCAAGAATTGCGTGATCATCATAATGAATTGAGGCTAAAAGGCAACACACGATAAGACATGCGTATACATATATCGGAATGACTGTCTGAATGTAAGAGAGAGAGAGAGAGTGCTCGTTATACTCACTATCAAGATAAGAATCGATATATACACACACATATTCTCTGAAGAAAACTTAATGAAATGCATCTATCATCAAATGATAATAATCGACTTCTGATTCTTCAGGTATTCTGGCTCATTCATTTGTTGATTTTGTTCGAGCAAATTAATTCCGAACTCGATTCTTATCTTTTAGATTTTTTGATTTGTCATTGTTTTTTCTTTTTCGTCGTCGTCGTCGAACGATAATGTTCAATGGAATCTAAACAACAGACTGTTTTTATTTGTCTTCTCTTTTTTCTTCTCAAATGTACGTATAAGTATTCACTTTTAACATCTTCAGACAAAAACAATTCCTCGCCTTCTGTTTTTGCTCAGTTTACATTTCATCAGCGACTTCTGAACCAGAAATAATCTCCACTCAACATGAAATTATCACTTATCTAAATCACACAGCCAAATTCTCATGTTTAATCAAAAATCGAAACCAAAAACACGTTACATGGTCTCGTGTAAATTTTATCAATGATACGCAAAAACTAGCTAATCTTTTATATGTCGATCAACTCAAATATACTCCATTTAATCGCTATCATCTTTCACATTCAATTGACAGCAATAAAAATGAAGAACATTGGGATTTAGAAATTCGACAAGTACATTTAGCTGATCAAGGGTATTACAGTTGTGTTTTGACAGCAATCAAGCCAATATCGAAGATATTCTATCTTAAAGTTATTGGTAAAATAACAAATCAAATCGAAACACAAACACTCGTTATTTTGTTTTCTTTTAGATAACTCTCGAAACGTTCCTTTTGCATTACGTTCGACAGCAGAATCCTCGTCGTCGTCATCGTTGAAGCGAATTTCAGTATCATCGATCGTTCTCTTCCTGTTCGCAGTCCTGGATTTATAGTAACTTAAACAGGAAAACAAGAAAGAAAAGAAAAAACAGACAAACAAATTTGTATCGTATTCGTGTTGTTGCTTTTGTTTTGTTTTCGATTGATTTATTTTAGTTTTATCTAATTAATAATAATAATAAAAAAAAGATCTGGTGAGTTGAAATTTTCTTCGTTTTTTTTTTGTATTTTATTTAATATTTTTTTATTAATAGAAAATATTTTTTCCTTGAAGATGATTGTTTGGTATAACATAAGGTCTTT
>ERZ781399.3418-NODE-3418-length-12201-cov-4.685822_pt1 | contig 12201 bp, 12 predicted proteins | sample MGYA00511014_ERZ781399 | MGnify/ENA primary metagenome ERZ781399 (study PRJEB29847, sample SAMN06458254) | wastewater metagenome | isolation source: Wastewater bioreactor | place: South Africa: Cape Town | study: EMG produced TPA metagenomics assembly of the...
AGAAAAAATAACATTATTGGCTTGACTAATTTTTGAACAATGGCACGAGTTTTAGGCGAATAATGACTAATAACAATACCGATCGCATACGGTATAACAACAAATACTAATGAACGAATAAGAACAAAAAATGGTACACGTATAGATAATTCATTGGTATAAATTGTTCCCAATGTATAGAAATACAGTGGCATCATAACAAATGAAGCTGTTGTCGATACGAATGACATCACAGCCGAAAGATTGACATCACCATCGAATAAAAGTGTCCATTGATTCGAAGCACCACTACCTAAAACAACAACAACAAATATATTCTTGTTTTTGATCGAGATCGATTTTTACCTGGACAACAACCGATAACAAACAAAGCTAAACTATACAAAGGCGTATAATTAAATATTTTCGCTATAGCCATAGCTAGAAATGGCATAAGACCATATTGAGCTATGAAACCAACGATAACTGGTTTAGGATTTCTGAATAGATCAGCAAGAACTTTTGTTTCAAGTAGAATTCCCATTTGTATAGAAATAAAAACAACTAAAAACGGTAACATGTACGTAAAGACTTTATCAATCACACGTTTTGGTTGAATTACAAGAAGATTGAATGACCACGAATGAGATACAAATGATTCATCATCATAAAAAATATCTAAAATTATTGTTACATTTGTTGTATCCATTCGTTGAGCTTCAATCGTCCAGGAAATATTAACATGATGACTGTCAGGTAGTCGAATCAACGATGGCGAAGGATAGGCATTGAAAATTTGAACAAGTTTCTTCTTTTTATCGGGTACTATAAAAAAAACACACATAAATCGAAAACATTACTGATAAAAGAATCTGTTTGGTAGCATATTTGAGATAAAAAAAACAAAAGGTGGTCTCGTTTCGAATATATACATATATATACTTACGTATGAATAAATCTGTGAGAACAACATTATTTGTCGTTGTTTGTTGAACATTTTTTTTGATAAGAACAACATCAGGATTTGTCGATTGGATTTGAAATCGAAATCCGATGATTTTCAAATTTTGTTTGTGATAAGAACGTTGGAGAGAAAGTTGAGCTGTAAGTAAACGCGATTGAAACATAGGTAATTCATATCTTTCATCTAATAATAATTTCGACGGCTGAATTTTATCTTGATCAAGAGGTTTAATAAAAAATTCAACGCATTGCACAATTGAAATTAAATTCAATACGAATATCAAATATCTCGTGGTATACATGATGTTATACTGTTATGATGAATATTCTTTTTCTTCTTCTTTCGTTTTCTTTTTTACCACGGTCTTATCGTTAAATACTTGTGCTTTTTCGTACTTTTCTTCTATTTATTAAAAACAGGTATATACGAGAGAAAGTGATGAGTCACACCAGCTGTCGTTGTTGTTATTGAATGAGATGTTCACTATAGTGTATTGATTGACGGAAGATTCAAGTGAAGTGGAAATTCTTTTTATGCAATTATAATGTCATGACATGCACTAGATGGCAGAATGATGTTCTCTAGACAATGTGTTACAATCGGAAATATGTTTCGTAATCTTTTTATAGGCAGAATTTGACCTGTATATATATATATATGTGAAAAGAAAAGCTCTCGAAGTTTTTAGCAACAACATAATATGTTTTTTATTATGTGGAAAGGACTTGATTCTTATCATTGAGATTATTTTTTTTCGCATTCTTGTCAAAATATTTTGTTTAACAAAACAGAAACGGCACAGTGTTTATAACATAGAACTTTAGTTGCATCGAGATTTCTGTCATTTTTGCTTTGTCATAGGTAAGAACAAAAATGAGGGCGCCACACATTCAACAATTCATGTTTTACGATATCAGCGTACGTACGTATGTATATGTATAACTCCGATACGATATATGTTTGTACTCAAATGAACTACTGTATTACGTAAAGATAATCAACTCAACGAAATTGTCAATTCAATTATTACATCGAATTATGACAGTGATTGAAAGCGTTATTTTCATAGTTCGTATTTTAACCTAGAAAGAACGAAAGATTGTTCTAGTTTCTATCTTACAGACATGATAATTACCTTAAATAAATATAAAAAAAACTGACCTTAACCGTCATAGTTATGATGGAGTAATATTAGAAAATTTATTTCATTTTTTTAAAATACATCTTCTCAATTTAAAATCGTCTAGTAATAGAATAATAAAAATGTTCGAATGCTTCTTCTTTGTAAATATTACTCATGGCCGTTCTTTTGTTTGGATCTTATCAGTCTTTGGAGTATAATATATATCTATCTATCTATATTTTATTTTCATTTATTCGAATAAAAAAAAAGAAGTCTTAGATTCAATTGTTAAACTGGCACAATGTCTACAATGCGTCGAAATCGTCCACGTAAAATTGTATTAGTAGGTGATAAAGATACAGGCAAACATTGTTATGTAAGAAGGTTGATTGATAATAAATATCCAAGAGATAGTTGGACAGATGTAAGTTTGTTGATTTCATTTGATTGAATAGTTTTGATTTTTTTGGTTCTCTCAATAGAAAGAATGTGATGTTTCGTCGTATACATTTCGACTTGATGAAAATACAGAAATTCCTACTGAAATCTATGTAATGAGTGTATTTTTACTTACAAAAAAAATCAATTTTTCATTATTAGGTTATTCATGGAGCAGAACGTGGTAAATCGATAATTAAAAAATATTATAAAAACATCGATGGTTATATTATTATGTTTGATGTTACTAATCCTGAAAGTTATGACAATGTTGTCGGATGGAAAAAGAATATTGACGCTGAAAATAAATTACATGAGCTACCTTGTGTTCTATTAGCGAGCAAAGTTCGTGTTGAAGAATTATTTGTCTAATATTTTGTTTTATTTTTCTCAGTGTGATTTGGAAAAAGATTCTGAAATAGCTGACCAAATGAAAGGAATCGATATTCTTATTGATCTCTTACATTTTCGTGCACATTTTGAAACTTCCAGTCGTGATAACATCAATATTCATGAGTCATTCGAAAGTTTAATTCGTGAAGTAAGTTTATTTCTAAAGAATGATGAAATAAAGTTTGTTTTGTTTTTTTTTTACATTTCATAGATATCAAATAATTCGAATTCACGTTCGTCATCTTTCGATCGAACCGAAACAGGAGAAAACACGTCGTCAATACAAGACGATGAAAACTCAGCAGCCACGTCATCACCTGACGTCGATCGTCTTGCTCCGGCCGAACCAAAAGAATATCTATTAAAAATTGTCGTTATCGGCGAACCGGGAGCAGGCAAATCTGCTATTCTACAACGTTATCTTAAAAACACATTCGGAATTGGTTATCAAGTGACAGTATGTCATCCAGATTTTATTAATAATATTTCATTAATTTCATTTGAAATCGTTTTAGATTGGTAGTGATATTGGCTACAAGAAACTTTTGTACAATCGAGATATTTTAAATATTCAAATTTGGGTTCGAAATAATGCATAGATTAGTTTCGATTGTTTGTACTATTGTTTGTTTTAATAGGATGTAGCCGGTCATGAACGATTTGGCAATATGACACATTTGTTTTATCGTGATGCAGATGCATGTATGATCGTTTTCGATGTATCAAAATATGAAACATTGAATTATGCTGCTAAATGGAAAGACGATTTCGATTTAAAAGTTAATTATGCTGAAGACAGACCAAAAAAACCATGCATATTAATCGGAAATAAAGTAATTTTATTTAAGAGAAAACAAAATTTCTTATTTAATCGTGATGTTGATTTCAGTGTGATCTGCCAAAAGAAGATCAACTTCAAGATGGAACACATACAACTGAATTTTGTAGATATCATAAATTTGCTCATTATTTCGAAACATCAGCTAAAACAGGCGTTAATGTTACTGAAGCTTTTTATTATCTTATTGGCGAAGTATGATATTACATTGAATTTCGAATGAAATGAATATTTTCTATTTATATTTTATTAGATTATGGCACAAAAACTAGGAGGACAAGGAAGAGAACGACGAGCTGCAACGAATGGAACAATTAGTATTACTGATCCAACAAAACCGTCAAATAAAAAACGTTCTTGTTGTTAATTTCATTGTTTTTTTTTCTATTCATACATAAAAAGATAAAATCTCAACTAGTTTTTCTTCGTTCGACAATGTTCACAAAGATTCGGTAGAAGTTTATTGAATTGTTGACTTTGTTGACGTTGATCTATTGAACAATTAAATATCGTTTGAAATTGTTCATTGACTTGAACAACTCGATTAACATGTAATTCCATGAGATTTTCTTCTTTATTCATTAAAATAATCATATTTCGATTGACATGTATGCATTCCGATTGACCATAGATAAGAAAAAATTCTCTTAAATCATTCGGTGTTAATGTTCGATTAAGTCGTTTTTCATTATAATCAATAATTAAACGAAGACCGATTAAATCGGCAAAATATTCTCGTTCAGTTAAATTTATTCCACATGGACAATGCGCATGACCAAGTTCATGTGCAATTAAAAGCAAAGCGATTTGCCGTGTACTTTCATTAGAATAGAGTTCAGCAATCGTTGGCTGAAGAAAAATACCCTGTTCAATTGAATAATACGCATTGATTTCGAAGAATTCATGTATAGCTTCGATAGATTTCTCTTCAGTTCGATCGATAAGATTCCAACTTGTCGAGAGAAAATGTTTGTCAATTGAATAGAATTCATAAGGTATACTTGCTGAAAGATCATCGTAGAGTTTTAATCGTTCGGGTTTAATATGAAATTGAATTGATGAAAGATAATCAAGTTTCGATGTTCGAGAAATGAAATCACGAAGTTCATAGGCTATGGAATAGAGTTCACTGATTTGATTTGTGAGAAATTTTTCATAGAATGACGATAATGTAAATGGATAATAAGTTTCAACTAATGTTAAACAATCGATTGGAAAAGATTTCGATTGTACAGATGAATTATTTGTCCAAAGTTGTTTGATTTGATTTTGTAGATCAGTTTGAAAAATACTTAGAAAAGAAAATAATTTCGATCCATATTTATAAATCATTAGATTACAAAAATGTTCCGAATGATCAGCAAATAGAAAACGAAATATCGAATCCAATTGAAAGAAATCTATCGAACGTATTTCAATATTAATTATTGGCGATGATGAATCTCGAATTTGTGTTTTTGTATAAGCAATAAATTGTTTCCAATAGAAAATATTTTCGAATTGATTCTGTCGAATAATTGTCGAATGAAGACAAACATACGATGCATCACCTGGCCATGAATGAATTATAATTTGAATGATTGATGTTGAAATATAATCAAACCATTGTTCGTATTCAGGTAAATGTTCGATCGATCGAAATGCTATGTAATAGGAAATAAATAATTGACATTGTGAAAGAATTGTACTACGAAAAATCGGAGTTTTAAGTAAACGAAATTCTAAATCGATTGTAAAATTTTGAATTAAAACATAGATATCTGAATGATTTATCGATGAGATTATCTCGCGATCGAGAAGAAATTGAAGGAAATCTTTAAGTTCATTGGTCTGTTTGATTGAAGAATAGAAAATAGGTAGAGAACGTTGATTATTAATTAATTCATGTAGATCATCGTTTATCGATGAATTTGATGATAAGAAAAAAAATGAATTCAATAAATCCGAATATTGTCGAATTGTATTTGTTAGGTTATTGAGACGAGTCGATTGAGAACAGAAATCAATTTGATTTTGTCGTAGATAGTTTTCAAATAATCGAGCTTGTTCAAAATCATAGAAATTCTCTTGATGATTTACAATTTGTCGTTGAATATGAATAATAATTTGTGTATCGAGATAGATCGTGTTCATATTCCATACTTGCATAAATGAATGTTGAAAATACGTTGAATCCAAACCGTGACAAAAATCGAAACGATCAGAAATAAGATCTTGTAATTGATTGAGAAGATCGACTTGTGATGTATGATGACATTGATGATAGAAATGAAACATATTCGAAATCGAACGAGAATAACCGATGGAATTCGAATTTAAATCACGTTTAGTTAAAAATCGAGATTCATCGTCGTAATTTTGATGAAATGAATAGTATTGTTCGAGTCTAAAACAAGAAATTGAGGTTTTTTGTGTTTTGGTTTTATGCTAAAGGGCAGACTCGTTTGATGCCGAAGCCAATTCCTGATAATCGTCGAAATGTGATTGATTTTGTTCGTTTTCGAATTGATAATGATCAGTTAAATTCGCTAAGATTCGAGCAAAATTCTCGCGAATATCTCGAGATTTTTCTGTTAACCAACTACGTTTGAATTCATAGGGATTTAATGTATGATTTGTTAACCATTTTCGACAAATAAAACCATAGAAATCATCACAAATATCACTTTGAAAATCGAATTGTTCAATTGATAATGACTTTAATTGTTCGAATAGGCGATGTTTTTCAAGAAAATTTTTTTCTATTATTGTCGTAAAATACCCACGTGATAATGATGTATGTTTAGGTAAATGAATAACTTGTGTAAGAAAAATTAAACTGAGAATAAAGCCAATAGCTAGTGCAATGCAAAGGCTGAGAATTAAAATAAGAATTTTAAATCGTATGCCAGCCTTTTCAGCTAAAAGCGGATATGAAAGTGAGACTGTCGATGATGTAGTTATGAGACTAGTTGATGTCGTCGAATGTGCAGGCATGATAACTGTTGAATCGAAATGAACAGATTTTCGTAATGGATTGTCTTTTTGTTCATTCATATTTCTTTTTTTTTTGTTTGAACTGAAAAGAAATGTGAATGAAGAGAAGCGTGCTTTATACTGAAATTGAGAAAAGAAGAAAAATTTGTGCATGGAAAATCACAAGTACATATAATTAACCTAATCTTAAATTACCACGAGTACTAATGAAAAGTGTTATTTGAAGGTTGAAGTTACATAAGATTGCATCAGTATGAAAATGAGTTAAAGAAAAAGAGAAGACGGAAATCAAAGATCACAATGTCATATAACGGCTAATTGAATTTTACTTCATATGTGTAATAGTGTCATTCTCTTAAATATATCTCTTTACTAAACCTTCAACTGTCTAATTTATTCGACAAATTCCGTCCTTGAATTGTTGCTATATATTTTTTTTGTTCTCTTCTCAGCATAACAATACTCTAACATGTAAATATATATATACATCAATGATGGTTCCCCAAAGAGTCAGCTTGTCGATTTCATTATTCTCGTTGCACGTTTGTCTCGTCTTTATTCTAACTTTCCGACTCAATCGAATTATACTCATTCTAGCATGATCATTTTTCTTTTTCTCTCCGACTAGACTCTTATATTCGCGTTTAATCGAGAGCAATCCTTCACATAGTTTATCTTCAAAAGAAATCAAGCACAATGAACCGAGGTCTCTCTCTCTCTCTCTCGCTCGATCTGTATTTTGTTATTTTTTTCTATGAATCTCTAAAGATTTCTCGTAGCAAACCTCTCAATAGTTTACTTGTTTCTATTTATTTAATCAATCAAAAAACAACGAGTTTGTTGTTGTTATACTTAACGAACATGTCAAATGTATTTAGATCTAATCATTGGTTCGATATTGAAATTCTATCGCACAATGTCAACATGTGTAATTAAAGAAGACAAATAGAGAATTAAAAATTGAATAGCAACAGAATGAAAATGAATTTCTTTTTTCATACATTGAACAATTGTTAATTAAGTGCATTTACTTCAATAAAATAAGTTGTTATTAATGATTGCATAAGTAGAAGTTCTTTTTTTTTTAAAACATTAATTTTTTATTAAGATTAATTTAGAAATATTTTTCATTGTTGAGATGCTATTCATTTATTTTAGATCTAATAAAAAAAAATAATAACAACAGTACATGTACCGAGATAGCATCAATCTAAGTGTAAAAAATTAAAATAGAAAACTGTAAATCCGGTGTACTGAATTTAGTAGCGAATTTATTTGCATGATCGAATATTCGTATATATGGAAATATGCAAATGGATCTGTATCTTTCTATTGAAACGTGAAATATTCTTTTTTTTCTTTGTCTTTCTTTTTCTTTTATTAGTATCATTAAAAATAGAACGAATATAATTCAAGTGACAATACGTGTTTTTATTAAAATCAAAAGACGAGTCGATCAGATGACAGAGGAAAAATAGATTCTTTTTGCTTTTCGTTTCCGTTGTATGATTGTTAAAATGCAAACTCAGGCAATGGAATATCATAACCATATTCGGACGATGTAAATATATATTCACTAATTTTATTGTACATGATATCTTCCATTTGTCGATGAATATCATGATTTAATTGAAGTGTTTTCTTTCCCAATGATGTTGAATAAAATCGAATAAGATTAATAACATCATCAACGGTGAAATATTTCGCATAGATTTCACTCATATCAGATAGATAAGCGTCGAATGAAAATAGATCATCGTAAACTTTTTTTAATTCGACATTCTCCGGCGAATTTAATTTCAAAAATGATAAAAATTTCGTATATTCGTTTTCAGTACCCACTTGATTTAATAAATATCTAACGTGAGTTTTAAATTTATTTGCTGTCGAACGATTTGGTTTACATTCAAGCAAACCAAACAAACAAATTAAGGCAAGAAGAAAAACTTTCGATCGAATGGAATTCATCATTATTTGTTGTCAAACTAAAAGGAAAAAAAAGAATATCTCGTGTTTATATATTTCAATTGAACAGGATCTACGAAGCAATTGCTTAATTATGAGATTAACAGTTTTTGTAGATGGAATATATATGTACGTGTATCAAAAAAAAATACTTAGACGTTAATTTTTATCTTTCATTTAAGAAAAGATTCTTTACAGTGTATCCGTTTTTCTTCTCTTCTCTCCGTTTCTTTTTTCTCTCTTCGGTTTTCCTTTTTTTTCAAATGCAGTCAAAATTACAAATGAGTATATTACCTTTTTCTTTTTAATAATAATAATAACAATAATTAGCACAGCACGAATTAACCTCCTACATTAATAGATAATTAAAGATTGACTATAGTCTTCTCATTTGATGTTCATATTTGCGACATTCTATTCATTGTAGATCTTCTACGACAAAAAAAAAGAATATTTTGTAAAAATAATATTCATACAGGATACGACGAATGATTTCGCACGTAAATCTAATTCCTGTTAAGTCTAATTGAATTGAAATAAATCAATATTCTATGAATAGAGAGGTGCCGTGTCCCGGTGAGTAGTCAACGATATTATCTGAGAGAAGACAAAAGCTAGTCGACGATTCCTATTAAAAATAACTATAGTACGAGAATAGATAGTGATCTGAAGAGAACATCTGTTTTTTTTTCATTCTTATAAGATCATAAACATTTATTGAGCAAAATAAAAGTTAAGAATTTGTGCCCGATCGTTTCACAGTCGCATCATTATTCGTTCGTGTAATGAACAATTGTGATGCATTCTTTGGTCGTTTTTTATTTACACGTGTTAACATTCGTCGTTTGATTTTTTTTCGTAAGTCACGAAATGATCCACAACATGCAAATGGAAATAAAAATATAACATAATAATAAAGATATGCTGTATAAACAAGTGGAATACTAAATATATCCTCGGATAGACCATATTGATAAGCAAAGATCAATATTGTCCATGGAAAATTAAATAGAAGATACAAACTCGATATTGATAATAATTGAACAGTTAATTTTCGATGTCGACGCCACGTTATGGCTTGATTAAATCGTCGGCGTTGTTAAACAACACGTACAACAAGAAATATACTGGAAAAAACAATAATTAATGTTGGTATAAATTGATGAATAATTAAATCCCATGACCCGAGAAATGTTCGACTGAATATACATGGCACAAATATACCACCGGCAAGAAAAACATCAAATGAATTTTCACAAAATGGTGCAAAATGTATGATAGAATAATAAATTAAATAGTACAGAATAATGGAAATCATGGGACCATAATGAACAACTAAACGTTTTTCTCTTGTTCCCACCCATTTATCATGAAAGATTAGAATATGTCGTTCGATAGTTGCCCATGCAAATAAAGCGATTTGAACAGAATAAAATGTATAATCAAGAAACACCCAAATAAGATAGAATGTTGTCGTTGAAAACATCGGTATACCCGTTCGATTGTAATGTAAAATCCATGGAATATTCGTTATTTCATAGATCAAACCAATAAATAATAGAACAATAATGATATGATTGTGAAGTGCACGACGAAGTGCTCGATCAGATAAAATTGTATAGAGAACAAGAAGAGTACAAAGAATTGAAATTATTTCAAAGAACAGATAGGACCAAAATCGAACGATTGGCGGTATAACCCAATTGGATAGACTCGTTAGATTTGGTCGAACACCGCCGCCCGTTGAACGATGTTGATCATTCGACATGTTCGCGTATCGTTAAATATTTACTGTGGCTTGGATAACGATTTTGAAAGAAAAAACTGAGGCGACAATACTAGCAAATTCCGTTTCTCGTCTCTTCTTTCTTAGGTAAATTAGAATGATTGACAGTAAGTTTTATCCTATCGAATTCATGAGAATCTTCAATGATTAAAATATGAAAGAGAAAAGCTGTCAGCCAAGTGCACTCTGTCTGCAGCCATGCAATAACAGATTGAAGCTTGATTAACTCACGCAAATAGGAAAGTCATAGTTTTCCTTTGATTTTTCTGTCTCTTTCCTTGAATTAGAAGACTCGGAATGAATACCCGCAGGGTCAACAAGACGAATATGTGTGTGTCTGTAGACTTTTTCGAAATTAAGTTAGAAATAAACAGATTATGTTTGTTTGGTTTTGTATACAAATTTATTAACGATAAAAATAATGAAAAAGAAAATTATTATTTGAATTCCATTTGAATCGGTAAAGTAAGTATTTGACCTTTTGTAAATTCAAGATTCTAAATGAAAAATTAATTTATTGAATTATGATTACGAATGCATTTGTCTTACTTCGCCAGCATAAGAAATTAACGGTGAGATTTCGACGAAATTCGAATGGTTTTCATTTTCAGAAAGTTTATCCGCACTAAAAATCAAAGACAAAAAGAAGTCTTGAAGAAAACCGACAAAATGAAATGATGTTTTTTTTCTTCGTACAGAATAATTTGTTTAACAATATTTGTTGGTAAAATAGCACCGGCCGCCTGAAGCCATCGAACATGTTGAAGCATTAGATCACGTTTACATGTGGTAGCCGTATCTTTTGTACCCGAACCGTTTTTCAATGGAGAAAATTCATCTTCACGACGAACTTCCCAAACATAGAATTTTCTGTGAAACGGTAAATTTATGTTTTCCTTTAGGTGAAAATACGTATATATGTGTAATCCTACTTGGCACAAGTAAAAACATCGAAGACAAATTTTTCTAATTTCACCCCGGTGATTTCGGTTGGTTTATCTAAACGTTTGCCATCTTTTCCCATCGATGGAATTTTCTTTTTTGCAATATGATAAATAAGTTTATGCTCATGATTTCTAGATAATGAAATTCTATAATCATCTTTCTCGTTTTATCTTGTTTTTTTCACTTACTAGCAAACATCTTCGAGAAAATCGAATGTAAAAAAATGATTGCAAATATTCCCGGCATTGAATAGTAAATCTCCGGTATCATCTGGTTTGATTTTTTGTGCTGTTTTTTCGGAAATCTCCGAATACTCGACAACTTGAAAATGATCTTGAACTTTACAAATAACACCGACGGGTTCATCGGGAAATGTTTTTCTAACAACCTAAATCAATCATCGTTTTTTTTTTCATTTTTGATCGTTTTTCTTTTCTTTACCTTCGCTGCACATTCAGCTTTTTTCTCTAGGCAATATCCGATAAATATCGGATCAGCTACACGAACGAGAATATTATCGACACAATAGACATGAATATATTTGACTCCACGTTGTTTCATATCGGTTAGAATACCTCGAGTTTTCAATGCTCGATAGAGACCGCCATTGCCGTCAGCTGCTTTGGTTAGTTTATATTTTTCATCCAAAAGTATTTTGCCTTGAAAATCCAATGCTGGCAATGTATGTTGTTCGAAAAGAACGACATTTGATGGTTTTAAACCGAAATGATTATTTTCAAGAAAATATTCTTCTGTCGAATTACGTGTATGTTCACTTGACATAATATACCTAA
>ERZ781399.3431-NODE-3431-length-12165-cov-3.994715_pt1 | contig 12165 bp, 10 predicted proteins | sample MGYA00511014_ERZ781399 | MGnify/ENA primary metagenome ERZ781399 (study PRJEB29847, sample SAMN06458254) | wastewater metagenome | isolation source: Wastewater bioreactor | place: South Africa: Cape Town | study: EMG produced TPA metagenomics assembly of the...
GACATTTGGGTGTATATTGTGATGAATTTGTTAAATAAGAAACATAGATTTGATCAATTCCATCACCATAGGCGATATGAATATGTGTTGGTTCGTTATAATTAACTGGCTGAACGATAGGCGATTGAGCAATAAGTGTGTAATTTTCAGTGCATTTCGGTTGACGTGAATAATAACGAAAATCTAATGAACGACGAAGATTTGTCATAGCCCACGTAGTAGTACTTTGATTTGCTTGAACAAATTCGAAATCAAAATAATCACAAGCACTTTCATCTTTTGCTTCACTATAGAAAACACCGACGAAATCATCTTTACACGATTGTGATACAGGTGTCCAGGATACTTGAATGGGTTCACTATTTGCATAGAGAGTTTTCGACACATTCATTGGTTGTACATCTTGAAATCGAGATGAAAGACCAGCTCGTCTATTACATGCGTACGGATTCGGTTCATCGTTGACAGTGTGTTTTTTACCAAAAGGACCATTCGAATTCAAATGTTGAGCAGCATCAACAAGAAGGACTAATAAATTGAAAAGAATAACGATCGACTTCATGTTTATCAACAAGTGCGAAATAATGGTGTCGAAGTCCTATGTTTTATTTTAAATATGTAAAAAGAGAAGATAAGAAGAAGAACAACAACAAAATAATATCTTATTCGGGCATAGCTTCAAAAGTAAGATTTATTCAAAAAGAATAGATATTGTATCGAATCAAATCGTTGAGTAAATTTAGATTTTGTGGAAGACGTAGAAGATCTTGAAATGTTTGTCCATGAATATTTTTTCTCTGCGGATCACAACCATATTTGAGTAACAGTTCAACAATTCGATGATAATAACGCGTGTACTTCTGTTGAGTCATGTATAATAATGGATCATTTCCTTCGTCATCTAATTCATTGATCAGATCTGGAGATATGATCAACATTCTTTCTAAAAATTTCTGTTCACGTAAATCTAATAACGCGAAAAAAAGTTTTCTTTTCGAAAATAATGAATTGGCGATTGGCTTATCCAAAATACCATCAAATAGTTGTCTACCCGCGCCAGTTCCAAGCGTTTTCTTGAGCCACAATCGAATATCGACTTCGTTTCGAAAATAATTTTGTATGAATGATTGATGTAAAAGATATTCAATCATAGAAAATTGTGTTTCTCGAACTAAACTTTCCACTAAACCAGAAATGGAAATATCTTGATTATTTAATAAATCAGCTGCTGCACTATAGTGTTCTAATGTAAATTTGATTATTTCGTTTTTAAGAGCTTGTCTATAGAACTCATTTGGTTCTGTTTGAATGTCATTCAATCGTTCCAACATGGTGATAAGAACATGTTTTTGTTCATCGATCGTCGTTGTACGACAGTTGAAAATTAAAAAAAGTAAATCTAATATTACTCGAATCAGTCGATGATTTAGAACATATTGACGAGCATAAGCATTTTTGTAATAATGCCGCGAACCAAAGATATAATGAAACACGAAAGATTCGATTTTGCAAGGTTTGTCCGAAAGCTCAAGTTTATTATTGAGAAGATCAGGATTTGATACAATAAGAAATTCAGTCATTTTCACTAATAATTTTAAATTCATTTCGAAATTCTTTGCATCGTAAAGCTGAAAACGATAGGAATGACCTTTCTGAATCAGTGAAGCAAGATTAAAAATATCCCAGCCAGGACCATTTCTACAGACGAGCCTTGCTCCATAAGTAAAAATAAGTTCTTCTATTCGTTCCAATACATTCGCTGTCACTATCACATGGCGATCCTTAAGTGGAGAAAATGCCTTTTTAATTTCTTCATCGACTTGCTTAAGTTCGTCTTCTGACATTGTTTGACGAACACATTCGAATTTTTTACGTAACAATTGAAATCGTTCTGTTACTTCGAAATATCTTTGTCGAAGACCATAACCAATTAATGGACGAAGAATTTCGATTAATTTCTCTTCATTAAGACTCGTATTTACTGTTAAAAGTTGACATATTACTTGTTGAAATTCGGTCGAATCATAATATTTCTTCAATGGTTTCAATGATAAATAATTCGTCAGTAAATGTAAATGTTGATCAAGAACAAGATGATTAAATCTCTCATTCAAACCGAGAAATGATTGCATGACGCTTGTAACATCACCGCAATATTCAAAAATTGAGGCAACAACTTCATTAGGTAGAATTTCTAAATTTGAACGCGACATTTTTAATACTGTTTAGGGAAAAGTCAATTACATTCATTTTATCGTTTCTTTTTACTGGGAAAAAACCAAATTCTATTTGATCGATCGATTGGATAATCACTGAATAAACTATATTACTCCATCTATGTATTTGTATTTTATTATACGAAAGCAAATAGTTTGATTTTAAGAATTAGTAGGACTTTCACCTTGAGCTAAACGTGTATTAATTTGTGTAACAATCGATGGTAGATCAGCGATTGTATTAATGATGTAATGTGGTTTACTAGGAGCAAATATTTGATCAATCCGTTGACGTTCTTTAGTTAATTGTTGAGTTGAAAGTTGTTGATATTCTTCCCACGTAAGACCAAGTAAATTTCCTGAAAAACGTAATGCAACTGTCCACATTCCCGCACTGCGACCTTCAAGAATGCCCGGTAACGTGTCATCAACTTTGACACAAGCAGCTACATCATCAATTCCAAAAGCAATAACATTAGCTAATGATTGAGCTGGACTAGGACGACCTTTTGGTACTTCATCAGTTGCAATAGTATAATCCGGCGAATAACCAGCTGCTGCAGCTAACGGTACAAGTTTATCCATAACAACTTTTGGATAACCCGATGTTGTTCCTATTTTCAAACCGGCCTTTCGTAGATCGGCTATGGCTTGTAAAGCGCCAGGAATCAGTGCTGAATATTCACCGACTTTAGCTACTTGTAAAGGCATAAAACGTTTGTAGATTTCATCGACATCGTTGTCATTTGGTAAACGTCCGAGACGTTGTTGAAATCGTTGACTAACCTCAGGTTGATGGCAAAGCGTACGAATATGATCACGTTTGCCCATACCCATAGGTCCACGTGCTTCATTCAAAGTTATTTGAATGCCCATCGTCGCAAACGCTTCGACGAAAATACGTGTTGGTGCAAAACTACCGAAATCGACTACGGTTCCAGCCCAGTCGAGTATCGCAGCTTGCAAACGCGTTGGTAACTGATAACGCATATTTTCTAACTGATTTAGTTATGAAATTATGTTTTGTGTTTTCGTTGATTAAATAGTTACTTTATCCTAATATTGACATTTAAACAGATAAAAACATCGAAATCATCGGTTTAAGGTTAAAATTTGATAAGAAAACAAAACAAAACAAACGATCACGCGACGAGGCGATGTTGCCTTTCTTTCAGTAAGTGAGAAGTCGAAAGACATCGGTTTTTATTTATGATTTTCAAGGAAAGCCATCGATGCATGTTCGGATCACCACATCTACAAAGATAGATGGAGTAAATAACTGATTCATCTCATTGCATTGACTGACTGATTCACCAATCCTATGATACACATATTCATCGATGATGATCATTTGACATATATAGAAATAAACGAAGATTTTTTTTTCATTTTCAAACGCCAAGGCTTGGTCACAGATTGTGATAAGATGTTTTTTTCTGTTATTCTTATTTCGTCGTTATTGATTTTTATCCAGGGTGAAAAACATTTAAACGCCAATGGACCGTTCGGCAAAAGTCATAAATACAAAAATGAACCAAGTCCATATGCATGCAATCGAGGTGCAGGTGTACAATCATCGTTTTTTCCACGACGAGTCAAACCTATACAACAAATGAGTGTTTCGAAAACTCTCTATGCTAGTACAGAACCAATTCAAGTCTCATGGACACCCGTCTCACCATCTTGTAAAGATGATTTTGTCGGTGTTTTCTATGCTGAAGTTCCTGATGATCAATCATGTGATTATTTTGATTATGAATTCATTCAAAATAAACAAAATAACACAACATGGTATATGACAAATCTTCGTCGACAATTGAACTTTCGTTATTATTCACGTGATCATACTTGTTCGGGAAATTATACACTTATTGCTAAATCACCTATTATTCAACCGATTAATTACAATGAACCTACACAAATTCATATTGCTTATGGAGATCGAATTGATCAAATGTATGTTTCTTATTTAACAAATTCATCGCAATTCATTCCACAATGTCAATATGGATTAGCACCAACATCATTAACTATGCTTCAAAATGGAACAACAACAACTTATAAAGCATCGGATATGTGTGAAGCAAAAGCAATTATTGTTGGTCCACAAAATTTCATCGATCCAGGATTTATGCATACAATGCTATTGGAAAATCTTCAACCATCAACAGCGTATTATTATCGTGTTGGAACGAACGAACATGGTTGGTCCGACATTTATTCGTTTATTAATCGTCCCGCTGACAAAGAAGAAGCAGTCAATTTAATTGCTTATGGAGATTTAGGACTTTCGCCAGTTGAACCAGGTGCAAAATCAACCATTGATCGAGTTACAGCACGAGTATTATCAACAAATTTTACATGTTTGCTACACATTGGTGACATAAGTTATGCTCGAGGTGTTGGTGCTCTTTGGGATGCATTTATGACACAAATTCAACCGATAGCTGCTCGTGTTCCTTATATGACTGGTATTGGTAATCATGAATACGATCATGTCGAAGGTGGTGACAAAGATCCAAGTTATGCACCAGGTCCAGGTGGATTTCGACCAGATTGGGGTAATTATGGTTACGATTCAGGCGGTGAATGTGCTGTTCCAATGGTTCGACGATTTCATTCTCCATCGAATGGAAATGGTTTATTTTGGTATAGTTTCGATGTTGGTCCAATTCATATTCTTCATTATTCGACTGAACATGATTTTCGTCGAACATCACCACAATACGCTTGGATCGAACAGGATCTTCGTTCAGTCGATCGTTCTCGAACACCGTGGATTATTGTTGGTGCACATCGACCTATGTATGCATCAGAAACTGATGAACCTTATGATTATATTAAAATTATGTTACAATTCTATTTGGAACCATTATTCTATCGATATCATGTCGATCTCAATCTATTTGCTCATAAACATTCGTATGAACGAACATGTCCAATGTATCAAAATCGATGTATAGCTGATGGTGTGATACATGTTTTAATTGGTATGGCTGGACAAGATATCGATGATGGAGATTATTCAGGTGCTGAGTGGAGTATTTATCACGATCAAGAATATGGTTATACACAATTATGGGCAAATAAAACTTATTTAAATTTTACATATTTTCATAACAGTGATGATCAAATCGCTGATCAATTTGTACTTGGAAAATGAGCATTATGTATTTTCTCGTTATTTAATAAACCAAAAGGAATTGTTCAGTTTATTTACGGTCTCTGTCAACGAGCGATGTGAATCATCATAAAACGCTTCAATTAATAAAATATCAGATATCTACAAGTAAATCTATTCCAATTTACTTATAAATCATTATACAATATTTTTCATTTTATATTTGATTATCACATGACTGAACGAAGAGAGAAACAGCAGAGAAAGGTTTTTTCCAAAATAAAACAAGCAAAAGAAGAATTGCTAATGTAGTCAGATTAGTATTGTTTTGTTGATAATCTTTCGTTTTTATATGTGACTTTCGGGAAAAAACTTGTTTCATTTTTCCTTTAATCTGAGAATTATTGCATTCATTTATTTATACACCAATTGGTTAAACATGATTTAAACAATTTCTCTGTCTATTTAACATTGTTGAGCATCTCGTTCATGCACATAAATATATCGATCATATTATCTAAAATCATCCATGGTAAGTATTGAAAAAAAACAAATAATTTACCTTCAGGAGTTTGGAACTTCATTTTCGTGACTTGCAGATTTGAAACAAGATCATCAATTGTAGGCATGTGTGGTGCTGGTAAAATGAGCATTCGGTGGCCACTGCGTCAGTTTTTCAGTTTTTACACTGTCACCGCACATGCCTACGACGCGTCAATGAATATATAGAGACATCGGATTTGAGATTCTGCACTAAGAGTTGAAATAGAATTATTGTAGATGCTTGAGGATCTTTCTGCTCGTGAGTTCATGGTAAAACTCAAATTCAAACCAGTTTTACGAAAACATCGAATCGATGATCTCTCTCTCTCTCTCTATTTCTGTGAAAAATTTTATCAAAAAGTGGCAAAGCATAGATCTAATGGTACTCATTGATTATATTTTGCCGATTGTTATGGATCCAATGTATTTATCTAACGAACTTCTTGTGCTGCGTTGAATGACACATTAATATTGAAGAAAAAGAAATTGGCTCAGGTTTTACATTCTATATATTTAATCTTATTAGATTTAATTCACTTCAAATTAATGTTTTTTATTTGTTGAGAAAAAAAACAACAACTAATCGATTGTCCTAATGATGCTTCATCAATGATTCGATTCGACCATTGTGATTTTAATAATATGTTGAAGAACACTGGCATTGCTCTCCTTGATTTTGTTGATGTAAGCAATGTTGTCTCGTTGAGCAGTTAAAAATTGAAGATGAGGCATCAAAAAGAGAAGTCGACGCAGAGTAGAAGAATCGATCAAAGGTATCACATTGATGAGACAAAGTTTAGTAACCGTTGGCAATGTTAAATCCGTGTTGTGAATGAGATCATCGCTTAGACAACAGTCTATTTTGAAACGTATTTGACGTAGAGAAAGACATGTCTGTTGTATGAAAGTGAATAGACCGAGATTGAATCTACCGGAAGGATAGAAAGTAATGATAACAATCGATGGGAAAGATCGAATGACATTTGATTGATTGTAATTGGTGTGATAATCGACAAAAGCATTTGATACATACTCAAGATGATCAAAAGCGAATGGCATTGTGAATCTTGTCATAGCTTTAGTCGGGTGAAGTATTGAAATCACTTCATTTCTTGTCCAATGATCAAATTTTCGACGATGATCTCCTCCCAAAGTCCTCATACCACTATGAACACAAAACTCTACTTGTTTTAGAAGCGGTAAATCGCTTAGTAAATACTGTTCGAGTGAATTCCATTTGCACATAAGAAAACGTTGAGGTGTGCTCATGTAAAATGACAGATAATTCAGTGATAAACTAAAATGTTTGACCAAAGTGCAGAAACCAACCGTATCCACTAACTGATCGAAAGCAAGAAAACGTAATGATTTCACTTTTGCAGGCGACTCCCATCGCTGTAAGAAATCTTCCTCGAGCATTGAAGAATCACGATAGATTCTATGGAGGCGAACTTCCAAGTGTTCAAGAGCAGGTACAAATGGCATCAAAACAATGACGAAACGAATGTGAGCCAGATCGAGTGATAAACGAGTGAGATTTTGATTGATCATTAGAGATTGTGATGGGGTAGGACAAAAGTCGTCTTTGTCCAATATAAAACAGTTTGACGTCGAGACACTCGAGAGACAACGATCGGAATGCCAAATGAATGGAGCTAAACCTTTGATATTTGCAGCTTTTCCACATGTCAAAGTTATTGAAAAGCTTGTCAGTTGAGTCAAAACGCAGATTCGAGACACTTGTTCAGATAACGTCGTCAAACGAAGATCGAGACGATTCAATCTTGGAAACAAGAAAGAAAATGAACTATCGAAGCGATCAAGAGTGACTCGAAGTGATAAAATTGCGTTTGTTTCCAAAGATAATAAAGACGACAACCATCTTTCAATCGAACTCTCATCAATAGTTGACAAATCAATATGTCGAATATATGTATAAAGAAGAGCATTCAGCCGAGCATTACGTAACTGACCAAATGCACGTAATAAGTCAGTTGAATGAAGATAGATGAAAATACAAGAGAGAAATAACTCGTTCGGTAATGACACCAAAACTGTTCTTGTCTCTAAAAAAAACGAAACTTTCTAGTTGCTACAAAAGAACTTCATTTTCACACAAAACTACTCACTCTCCATTCTTTTCGCAATAGAGTCTTTTCATTTCGAATATATCTTGTTTTCTATAACGTCATTCTTTGTGTTCTACGACTCAATGACAATGAACGATTTCTCATCACAGATGTCGCATCATTATGCAATCATTCTCATCATTTCGAGGCGAAGTTGATGTGCCGGAATCGGCCTTTGGCTAATGTGAACATGCTGAGGGAAATAGAAAATAAACACCTTTGCAGTATAATGTTCCAGCATTGTTTTCATTTGTGTAGAGCATAACTGGTTGTGTACCAACCATGAAATAGAGTGAGTTGAGTAGGTTGGCTTCCATACATGAGTAATAAATAACGTACATTAGCTTTCCATTTACAGATAGGTTAGCTCGAACTCGAATTAAATTTGTAAGACAATGCACTCCATTCTCCTATGGATATTCAGTATATACCATTGGATAATCGATATCCTTTTGAAGTATTCCATTTTGAAATTCATGTGACGATGTATTTTCCTAATATTGATTATCAACAAATAGATGAACACCAGTAACCTGAAAGCGAGATCTGTTCTACTCCATTTCACTTCTATGGTATGGACTTATCAAATATTTTGTTGTTAGTCGATTTTTTTGAAGAAAAATCACGATCAATATTTGAATATCAGCTACGAACTCAGCAGTACGTTGACTTGACAAAAAGATTTTTCTGATGGAAAAAAAAATTCGAATTTGTTATTTCATTTCATTTCATTATTGTTAATGTCAATCGAGCAACACCTCATATAGAAAGAAAGAGAGAGAGAGAGGGCTCTATATTAGAATAAGGAGAAAAAGAGAAAGAGTATATCACACACACGCAATAAATTAATTGTAGGAGAGTATATAAATATGTACATACAAAATCATAAATATAAAAGAAACAAGACACATGTGTTTTTTTTTCGTTTAACAAAAAGAATTTGACTAGAGTTTAATCTTCCATTGAATCATCATTGATTGTTTCTTGTTTTTTCGAAGATTTTTTCTTCTTTGGATTTGATTTCGCTGTTGAGTCATTATCACCTTTGTAAGCACTCATCTTCTGTTCATATTCAGCCTTTTCAGCATCGGATAATTTTTGAAAACGCTGTTTCGTCTAAAAACAATCTGTAAATTAGAACAAAAAGACAAGACATGTCGAACAACATACAACAGCATCGGCAGATTTCCATTGTGCGCCGAGTTCTGATAGAATTTCTTTCGGTGATAAACCAGGATTTTCACTCTAAGAATTTCGAAAAACAAAAAAAAACGAAATGTTAAGCTTTGATCGATTAACGAATTACTTTGATTTGTTCACGTTTTTCAGCGGAAAATAGAATGTAAGCTGATCGAAATCGTTTGGGTGCATTAGGATCTTTGGCTTTTTTCGTCGATGTTTTTTTCACAGGTGTTGCCGATTTAGTCGATGAAGTGATTGTTTTTGTCTTTGACATTTTATTTTCAAAAAAAAGAAGCCTAACAACGAATAGAATATAACTTCTGAACAAATCGCTGTCGTCGTCGTCCGTTTATATCTATCTATCTCTCTATATATATAGATGTTAAAATACCTCGATCCAGTATCTTTGTACTTTCTAATGAATGCTTTTGTTTGAATAAATTCGTTGTAAAATCTCGTTCGATAGTAGCGTTCTATTTCGATTGGATCCATATTGTTTATATACGGACGAACAAAGAATAAACCAAAAAGTCTTTCTGTTGTAAATTTATTTATTTACTCGTAAGTACGTTGACATTCGTTTATCTTTTTGCGTAAATTCAATGGACACTTGATAATCTGTCTTGATTCTATGATGGATAGATTATCGTTGAGAGAAAACTTTTTTCTTTTCAACAAAAAAAAAAAGAAAACTAGAAAGTTGTGGGAACAAGCATAGACGACAAAATAAATATCAATGACAGAATTGTTGATAATCTACGTATAACGAGAAGAAGGAAAAATATCTCTTCTATCTATTTCTCGATATCTTAAGATGGAAAATGCCATGAAAAAGAAAACGAGATATTATCATTAGCACATTTCGTCTTCGTGCGTACGGTCTCTCGCTCTGTTGTTGTTGTTGTTTCGTGAGTATTTTTGTTGTACATGTTTAAATCAACTAAACGATTTTGATTTCGATGATAGAAAACAGAAGAAAAGAAAAACATGTCCAGACATGTTTAATCTGTTCATCGTCGAGCAGATTTGGCACATTCGTGTGTCATTTGAACACAATAAGAAATTGATTCAAACATTTTCTTTTCTCCGTCTCTCTCTCTCTCAAAGGTTTCAATTGATTAAAAAACTATGTGAATAGGATCATTATTTGACTGATTAGATAGAAAAAAAGCAGGAAGAATGATTGATAGAGTTTTTTTTTTATTATTAAAACTCAGTGTTATTGTTCGAAAGGAAATTATCTGTGAACAAATCAATCTCATATTTAGCTATTATTTATAGCTTGAGGAGACCTTTCAAGAGAAATCGATGATGGCCTTTTGCCCATCGGAAACAGACATACGCGTCATTTGACCACCTTTTCTTTCTTTTTTCTCGTTCTCTCATGTGTACATACAAGCTCACAGGCACATGCACACGTACGTATATGCACTTCCGTTGTATTTCTTCTGTCCTCTCTCCCTCTCGTTTTTTTTTTTTATAAACGTATATATTGTGCTTGTTAAAAGAAACTGCATTGACACTTCTCTGTCCTTCGTGTCTTTATTGAAAAATCTTGAGCAAATAAATTCTACTTGTTCTCGAACGTGTGATTATCAATTAACTTTCTGTTAAATTAAATAATATCGTTAATTTTTGAGTTTCAAGGTTTCAATCTGATTCTAATCTCAAGCAAAACACATATTTCTCGTTTTCTTTCTTCTAGTGAGTGAGGGTGAGCTTTTCTTTGACTCGGTGTTATTTATCTTCGGATTGAATATATATATTGATGAAGTTGATTATCTTTCGATGTCTTGCTGATATTATTGCATCATCGACAGTATAGATGATCAATGTGTTAGTTCAATAACTCACTACGTCGAAGACGAAATGATAAGACCATCTGTCTTATCACGTCTATGTTTTCACGATAATCACAACATATCTTCCGGAATGATCATTCACACGGCTCGATCATCTCTAATGAGCTTGTCGCTTTTTTTTTCTCCCCTCTGCCATTTTTATTATCTCAATATCAGACAACACTTGCCCGTCGAGCTTTTTTTTCTTCTTCTTCTTCTTCATTTCTGGACAAAAGAAGTAGTCATTTCCGCATAAAGACGATCCAGATGAACTTGTCCATCTATTTTTTTGACTGTTGTTCTTTTACAGAATCGATCATTAAGATGAAGAAGTTTGTCGAAGAATTTATTTATTCAAGGTAAAACGCGATTGGGATTATTATTTTTTTTACTTCAATTCGAAAAAAATTATTCTGAATAGAAAATAATTCGCTCGTATCATGAAACGAACTAAAATAATCATTATTTCTCGATCGAACGATTACACAGGTGGTGGTTTCGGTTTTACTCTTCGACATTTTGTTATTTATCCACCATCATTTTCAGTTAATGACATTCTCCAGGTAGAAGAAACACATAAATCAATGGTATTTCGATCTAATTTGTGATTTAATAGGCATCATATAGTGTTGTAATCGATGAACATCAACAAAAGCAATTAGAAGATATTGATGAAGGCAAAACAACAACATCATCATCTTTATCGAATATTCTTCAGCATAATCAAAGCGAACAGCAACAAGAATTATCGTCGTCGAATTGCCCAAAAACTCTCGGCAATAGCGGTAAGCAGACAAACGCTATGTCGACGACAGTTTTTCTTTTCTTCTTTTTCTGGTCGATTCATCAATCATTGATGAGACATGTTCTATGAGAAGAAGAAAAGAAAAAAAAAGCGAAGAGAGGAAAACATCTTGTTATGTCTCTGTTTCTTTCTATTCGAAGATAATCTCGACGATAATGGAAATTTTCAATCGAATGATACGATATTTGTCAAAGAAGTTCGATTCGATAGTCCAGCGTATCGAGCTGGTCTAAGACAAGGCGATCGAATTCTCTCCGTTAATCATCAATCGATCCATGGCAAAACCTATTCACAGGTTATTGTGCTTATTCACAATACGTTTGTATCC
>ERZ781399.3432-NODE-3432-length-12164-cov-5.259889_pt1 | contig 12164 bp, 9 predicted proteins | sample MGYA00511014_ERZ781399 | MGnify/ENA primary metagenome ERZ781399 (study PRJEB29847, sample SAMN06458254) | wastewater metagenome | isolation source: Wastewater bioreactor | place: South Africa: Cape Town | study: EMG produced TPA metagenomics assembly of the...
TGGAGGCGTGGTTGTCGACCAGCACGTTCGGCTCGATCGGGAAGGCGTCGGCGCGGACGCGCGGCAGCGGCTTGGCCTTCAGCCGGTCGACCAGCTTGCCGCGATTGGCCAGCGCATCCTCGATCGCGGTGCGTAGCCGGCCAAGCTGCCCGGCCTCGTCGAACGGGCGGCCGAGCGGATCCTGCACGAGAAAATTGTCGAGCGCCATGCCGTCGCGCGTGGTGTGGATGCGCGCGTCGATGATGTTGCCGCCGGCCAGATGGATCGCCCCCGCGATGCGATAGAAGATGCCCGGATGGTCGGCCGCATAGACCGTCACCAGCGTCGCCCCGCGATCGGGGTAGACCTGCGCGTCGATCGCGAGCTGCGCCTCTCCCGCCCCCAGCACGAAGCGCGCGTTGTGCGCCAGCACGTCCTCCGGCTCGGCGATCCAGTAGGGCTCCGGCATCTGGCGGACGAAGCGCGCCAGCGTCGCCGCGTCCCAGCCGAGCGCCTGCGCCAGATTGGCCTGTTTCTCCGCGATCCGCTCGGCGCGTCCGCGCTGCTTATGCCCGAGCCGCAGCACCTCCTCGGCCGCTTCGAACAGATCGGTGAGGAGCTGGCGCTTCCAGCCGTTCCACGTCCCCGGACCGACGGCGCGGATATCGACCACGGTGAGCGCCAGCAGCATCCGCAGCCGCTCCGGCGACTGGACGAGCGCGGCGAAGTCGAGGATCGTCTTGAAATCGGCGAGGTCGCGCTTGAACGCCGTGGCCGACATCAAAAGGTGGTTGCGCACCAGCCACGCGACATTCTCTGTCTCGGCCGGGGTCAGCCCGAAGCGCGGGCAGAGCCGTTCCGCCACCTGCGCGCCCAGCACCGAATGATCGCCGCCGCGCCCCTTGGCGATATCGTGCAGCAGCACCGCGACATACAGCGCGCGCCGCGAGACGATCTGCTTGAAGATCGCGGTCGAGATCGGATGCTCGCCGGCGAACTCGCCGCGCTCGATCCGGCTCAGCAGGCCGATCGCGCGGATGGTATGCTCGTCGACGGTGTAATGATGGTACATGTCGAACTGCATCTGCGCCACGACACGGCCGAAATCGGGCACGAAACGGCCGAACACCCCCGCCTCGTTCATCCAGCGCAGCACCAGCTCCGGGTCGCGCGGGCTGGCGAGCACGTCGAGGAACAGGGCATTGGCGCGCGGATCGTCGCGGATATCGTCCGCCAGCTTGGCGTCGCGCGCGGCGGCGCGCATCGCCATCGGGTGGATTTCCAGCCCGTGCAGGTCGGCGAGCTGGAATATCTCGATCAGCCGCACCGGATCCTCGGCGAAGAAATCGTCGCGGGGCAGCGCCAGCCGCCCGCGATCGAGCACGAAGCCGCCCAGCTTGCGCGGCCGCCGGCGGATCGTCGGCAGGCCGAAGCGTCGCCCGCGGCCGGCGAACTGCTCGTCGAGATGCGCGAGGAACACCCCGGTCAGCGAGCCGACCGCCTTCGCCTGAAGGAAGTAATATTGCATGAAACGCTCGACGCCCGGCTTGCCGAGCCGGTCGGAGAAACGCATCCGCTCCGCGATCTCGCGCTGCACGTCGAAGGTCAGGCGATCCTCGGCGCGGCCGGTGACGAGGTGCAGATGGCAGCGCACCGCCCACAGGAAATTGTCGGCGCGGTGGAACAGGCGGTATTCCGCCGGGGTGAACAGCCCCTTTTCCACCAGATCGGCCGCGCGATCGACGTCATAGACGTACTTGCCGATCCAGAAGAGCGCGTGAAGGTCGCGCAGCCCGCCCTTGCCCTCCTTCACATTGGGCTCGACGACATAGCGGCTGTCGCCCATCTTCTGGTGGCGCTGGTCGCGCTCGGCGAGCTTGTCGGCGACGAACTGCCGCTCGGTATCGCGCTGCACCTCCGCCTTGAAGCGTCGCGCCGCTTCGTCCGCCAGCGCCTCGTCGCCCCAGACGTAGCGCGCCTCCAGCAGCGCGGTGCGGATCGTCACGTCGCCCTTCGCCTGCCGCACCATCTCGTCGAGCGAGCGGCTGGAATGGCCGAGCTTCAGCCCGAGGTCCCACAGCACGTAGAGCATGGATTCGATCACCTGCTCCGACCACGGCGTCTGTTTCCACGGCGTGAGGAAGGCGATGTCGACATCCGAGAAGGGCGCCATCTCGCCGCGCCCGTAGCCGCCGACCGCGAGCAGCGCGAGTCGCTCCGCCGCCGTCGGGTTGCTCAGCGGATAGAGCCGCTGGGTGACGAGATCGAACAGCACGCGCAGCAACTGGTCGATCAGGAACGCCTGCCCGTTCGCCGCCTCCAGCCCGCGCGAGGGATGCTCGGTCAGCCGGCGCGCGATCTCCGCCCGGCCGCTGTCGAGCGCGAGCTTCAGCTCCGCCGTCACCGCGCGCCGCAGCTTCGCTGGGTCCGCGATATCGAGCGCGGCGATGCGATCCGAAAGCGCGCGCCGGTCGACGATCGCGCGACGGTGGGGGAGGTTGTCGAAACGGCTCGGCATATCGTGCCGCGTTACAGGAAAGCGCGCGGGTGGTCGATGCGGTGGCGGGGTGAGGATAGTGCGGGCGGGGCGGCGACGCGGGAGTTAATCCCGCGTCGTCGTCGGACGGGTTCGCTTGCGCGACCCGCCGGCCGTGCCGGGCCGTGCGCCGATGGCGCAGCGGCGCCGTCGCTGCGCCAACGCGCCTCGGCCCGTCAATACATATGCTGTCCGCCGTTGATGCTCAGTGTCGACCCGGTGACGAAGCCGGCGTCGTCCGAGCACAGGAAGGCCACGCCGCGCGCGATCTCCTGCGCCTGCCCCAGGCGGCCTACCGGGATCTTGGCGACGATCTTCTCCAGCACGTCCGCCGGCACTGCGGCCACCATGTCCGTGTCGATATAGCCGGGCGCGATGGCGTTGACGGTCACGCCGAACTTGGCGCCTTGGTGAAGCCGTGGATGCCTGATTTGGCGGCGGCATAATTGACCTGGCCATATTGCCCGGCCTGCCCGTTGATCGAGCCGATGTTGACGATCCGCCCCCATTTGCGCTCGCGCATTCCCGGAAAGGTCGCCTTGGCCATGTTGAAGCAGCCGCCGAGATTGGTGTCCATGACCTCCTTCCACATCTGGTAGGTCATCTTCAGGATCGTGCCGTCGCGGGTGATGCCGGCGTTGTTGACGACGATATCGACCGGTCCCAGCTCCGCCGCGACCCGCGCGCAGCCTTCCTGGCACGCGTCGTAATCGGCGACGTCCCATTTATAGGCCCTGATCCCGGTTCGCTCGGTGAACTCCCGCGCGCGTTCGTCATTGCCGGCATAGTTCGCCGCGACGGTGACGCCCTTGTCGCGCAACGCGACGCTGATCGCCTCGCCGATGCCCCGGGTCCCGCCCGTGACGACCGCAACACGTGCCATTCGCTGTTCTCCTCTCCCAATAGGGGAATCGAGGCTAGGAGCGCGCTATCCATCCTTCAAGCTCTGTTCGCAGGATCGTCCGCAGCATTTCGAGGCCGGGGGCGCTGTCGTTGAGACAGGGCAGATAGGCGAAGTCGCGCCCGCCGGCACCAAGGAAGGTCTCGCGGCCGCGGATCGCCAGTTCCTCCAGCGTCTCGATGCAATCGGCGGCGAAGCCGGGCGCGACGATCGCCACCCGGTCGATGCCTTTCGCGGGCAATCCGGCGAGCACCGCGTCGGTCGCCGGCTCCAGCCATTTCGCGCGGCCGAAGCGCGACTGGAACGTCACCGTCACCTCGCGTCCCAGCGCCTCGCCGAGCAGCCGCGCCGTCTTGAGGCAATGGCAATGATAGGGGTCGCCCAGCGCCAGCGTCCGCGCCGGCATGCCGTGGAAGCTGACGATCAGCGCCCCGGGCGTGAAACTCAGTGCGGCCAGCCCCGCTTCCACCGATCGCCGCAGCGCGTCGATATAGGCCGGGTCGTCATAATAGGGCGGCAGGGTGCGGATCGCCGGCTGCCAGCGCATCGCGGCCAGCGCGGCGAAGGCGCGGTCGTTGGCGGTGGCGGTGGTCGCGGCGCAATATTGCGGATAGAGCGGCGCGATCAGGATGCGCTCGCACCCGGCGGCCTTCAGCGCGGCGAGCCGTTCGGGGATGGAGGGCGTGCCGTAGCGCATCGCCCAGTCGACCATCACCTCCGGCCCGAAGGCATCGCGCAGCCCCGCCGCCTGCGCGCGCGTGATCGCGGCGAGCGGGGAGCCGTCGTCGCGCCACACCTGCGCATAGGCGTGGGCGGATTTCTTCGGCCGCGTCATCAGGATCGGCCCGCGCAGGATCGGCTGCCACAGCAGTTTCGGCAGCTCCACCACGCGCGGATCGGAGAGGAACTCCGCGAGATAGCGCCGCACCGATCGCGCGTCGGGCGCGTCGGGCGTGCCGAGATTGACGAGCAGCACGCCGATGCGCGGCCGCGCGACCGGGGGGTGATCGCCCGGCCTCATGCGGCGCGCCCGAGCGGCAGCGCGCGCAGCCGCTTGCCGGTGGCGGACGCGAGCGCGTTGGCGATGGCCGGGGCGACCGCGACCACGCCGAGATCGCCGACGCCGCCCGCTTCCGCGTTGCTCGCGATCAGCTCGACGGTGATGTCCGGCGCGTCGGCGAGGCGCGGCAGGCCGAGTTGGCCGAGGCGGCGCGCGGTGACGAGGTTGCGGTCGATCTGCACGGCGGGCGAGGTGGCCGCCGCGACGCCGAAGATCAATCCGCCCTCGATCTGCTGGCGGACGAGATCGGGATTGATCTGCCGCCCGCAATCGACCGCCGCGACCAGCCGGTCGACATGCGGGCGGCCGTCGTCGCCGACCGACGCTTCCGCCAGCACGGCGATGCAGCTTCCCGCCATCGCGTGACAGGCGATGCCCTGCCCGCTGCCGCTCGCGCCGCCGTCCCACCCGCCGAGCGCCGCCGCCGTCGAGAGGCACCGCGCCAGCCGCGCGTCGCCCCCCAGCATGCCGATGCGCCACGACACCGGCTCCATCCCCGCCTGATGCGCCAGTTCGTCGAGGAAGCATTCGGTGAAGAAGCAGGTGTAGCCATGCGCCCCGCCGCGCAGGTGTCCGGTCGGCACGCCGATCCCGGCGGGATGATGCTCGACGATGCAGCCGGGCAGGCGATAGGGCGGCACCGCGCCCGCGACCGCATAGCCGTCCGCCGCGCGAGGCAGGGCGAGCGCCGCCTCGATCAGCCAATCGTCCGGCATCAGCCGCGCGGCGAGGTCGCGCCCGGTGGCGGGCGCGGCGATCTGCGCGCGCCAGCCGAGGATCGCGCCGTTGGCGGCGAGCCGCGCGGTCATCCGCGCTTTGGCAGGCGCGCGGACGCGATCGCGCGCCAGCGCCTCGCGTTGCGACCAGGTGAGCTGCACCGGCCGTTTCGCCTTCACCGTCAGGATCGCGGCCTGCGCCGCCGCGTCGCATTCCAGCGCCGCGCCGAACGAGCCGCCGATCAGCGTGGGATGGAGGATCACCGCCTCGGGCGAGATGCCGATCGCTCGCGCCGCCGCCGCCCGCGCGAGGCCGGGCGCCTGCGCGCCGACCCACAGCTCCAGCCGGTCGCCGTGATACCAGGCGGTGGCGCATGGCGGCTCGATCGCGGCATGGAAGGCGGGCGCGGCGAGATAGTCCGCGACGATCAGCCCCGGCCCGCCCATTACCGGCGCGATATCGCCCGCCGTGGCGAAGCGATGGCCCGGCGCCTTCAGCGCGGCGTCGAGCGCGGCGGCGATGCTCGCGTCGTCCACCACCGCGCCATGCGTCGCGAAGCGCGGCTGGAGCGCGGCGAGCGCGCGGTCGGCCGCCCACCAGTCGGTCGCCAGCGCCGCCACCCAGCGCTCGTTCTCCACCACCGCGACCGTGCCGCGCACCCGCCCCGCGGCCGCGCGATCGATGTGCGTCAGCCGCGAATCGCCGATCGGCCCCTGCATGATGCTGGCGAACACCATGTCGGGCAGCCGCACGTCGGCGGCGAAATTGGCCGATCCGTCCACCTTCGCCGGCACGTCGAGGCGCGGCAGATCCTGCCCCGTCAGCCGCCCGTCGTCATCGACACGCAGCGGCAGCTCGGCGGGGAGGTCGAACGCCACCGCCTCGGCGGCCAGTTCGGCGAAGCGCAGCCGCTTCTTGCCCGCGACGACGAAGCCGCTGTCCGTCTCGCATGCCGTCCAGTCAACGCCCCAGCGCTTCGCCGCCGCCTTGCACAGCAGCACCCGCGCCGCCGCGCCGGCCTCGCGCAGCGCCGGCTCGAACATGCGGATCGAGGCGGAGCCGCCGGTCAGCATCAGCGCGCCGCGCACCGCATGTTCGCGGCGCAGCGCGGCCGGGATGCGATCGAACGCGCCGGCGAACAGGGCGTCGGCGGCGAGCGGATTGGCGTAGAGCGGGTTGATCGGCGCGGCCTCGACGCCGACGGTGCGCCAGTCCGCCCCCAGTTCGTCGGCGACGATCTGCGGCAGCGCGGTCCATACGCCCTGTCCGTGCTCGGCCTGCGGCACCGCGACCGTCACCTGCCCGTCCGCGCCGATCTTCAGCCACGCGCCATATACCGTCTCGCCCGGCGCGGCGGCGAGGTTGGGGCGATAGCTGCGCGGCCACGCCGCCCAGGCGACGACCAGCCCCAGTCCCGCCCCACCGGCGACGAGCAGATTGCGTCGTGTGACCATCCCGCCCGCCACTAGGGCAGGCAGCCGCGCGCGTCACCCGCCGTTGTGCGGGTGTTCACGCCGCCTTCGTCTCCGCCGCGACCAGTGCGCGATATTTGGCGCGCAGCGTCACCTTGTCGATCTTCTCGGTGCCGAGCCGGGGCAAAGGTTCGGACACCACCCAAATCCGCGCCGGCACCTTGAAGGCGGCGATATGCTGGAGGAGGAAGGCGGTAAGCTCCGCCGCCGTCAGCGTCGCGCCCTCGGTCGGCAGCACCACCGCGCCGGGCACCTCGCCGAACTTCTCGTCCGGCAGGCCGAACACCGATGCCTCCGCGACCTGCGGATGCTCGTAGAGCGCCGCCTCCACCTCCTGCCCGCTGATATTCTCGCCGCCGCGGATGATGATGTCCTTCTTGCGGTCGACGATGAACAGATAGCCGTCCTCGTCGAGATAGCCGATGTCGCCGGTGCGGAAATAGCCGTCGCTGGTGAAGGCGTCAGCAGTAGCCTGAGGGTTGCCCCAATAGCCCACGAAATTGGCGACCGAACGGATGCACACCTCGCCGCGCCCTCCCTGCGCAACCGGCGTGCCGGCACCGCCGAGGATCGCGAGATCGACCAGCGGCGGGGAGGGGCGGCCGGACGAAGTGGGGTTGGGGAGATAATTTCCGCGCCAGTTGCCGGTGCCTACCCCGTTGGTCTCGGTGAGGCCGTAGCCGATCAGCGGCGCGCCCTGCATCTCGTCGTGGATGCGGCGGACATGCTCCACCGGGCGCGGCGCGCCGCCGGCAGCGATGTCGGTGAGCGTCGAGAGATCGTATTTCGCGCGGTTCGGATGCGTCAGCATCTCGAAGCTCATCAGCGGCACGCCGACGAAATAGGTGATCTTCTCCTTCTCGATCAGCCGCATCGCCTCCTCGGCGTCCCATTTGGGCATCAGCACCAGCTTGCGCCCGATCGCCAGCGACTGGAGCATCACCGGCACCTCGGCGGTGACGTGGAACAAGGGCACGTTGAGCAAAGTGGAGGGCTGGAGCGCGCTCATCGCCTCCCCCTCCTGCGCGGTGATGGCGAGCATCATCAGCGCGGAGGCGAGATAGTTGAACACGCCCTGCACCACCTGGCGATGCGTCGACAGCGCGCCCTTTGACTTGCCGGTGGAGCCGGAGGTGAACAGGATCGTCGCGTGATCGTCCGGCCCCAGTTCGGGCAGCGCGCCGGCCTCCCGCGCGATAACCTCGGCCAGCGCGTCTTCCAGCCGCCGCGTGTCGTCGAAGGTGACGACCTTCGCCGCCAGCCCGTCGATCGCCGCCAGCCGCGCGGCGCGCGGCGCGTCGGCGAAGACGAGGCCGCACTCGACATCCTCGATCCCGTGGCGCAGCTCGTCGGTCTGCCACCAGCCGTTGAGCAGGGTCGCGACGCCGCCGGCCATCAGGATGCCCATGTAGAGCGCGATCCACGCCGGCGAGTTGCGCGCCGCGATCCCGACCCGATCGCCCTTCCTGACGCCATAGCCCCCGGCCAGCGCGGCGGCGACCTTCTGCGCGGTCGCATGGACCTGGGCGAAGGTCAGCCGCTCGTCCCCCGCGACGAGGAACTCGGCATCGGCATGTTGGGCCGAGAAATAGGCGATATAGGCGGTGAGCGTCGGCGGCGCGGCGGCGATCATCGGCAGCTTGCGGCCGAATCGCTCCACCTCGCCCAGCGCGAGCTGACCGCCCTCCGCCGTCATCGCGGCCATCACCGCATCCATCTTGAGGTCGAGTTCGGTCTTCATGCGCCTCTCCGCTTGGTCTTGCCACTTCACCTTACTATGCAGGGGCGAAGCACGAGGGAAAAGCCTTGATCCTGCCTTTGTTAGCCGCGTCCGCCGGCCATATCCGTTTCACCGACCTGGGCCTCCATCCGGATGTCTTCGCGATCGGCCCGTTCACGCTGCGCTGGTACAGCCTCGCCTATATCGCCGGCATCGTCATCGGCTGGTGGTATCTGCTCAAGCTGCTCGCCCAGCCCGGCGCACCGATGGCGCGGCGGCACGCCGACGACCTCGTGTTCTACGCGACGCTCGGCATCATCCTCGGCGGGCGGATCGGCTATGTCCTGTTCTACGCGCCGGAGATGATCCTTCACCCGATCCGCATCCTCAGGCTGTGGGACGGCGGCATGAGCTTCCACGGCGGGGTGCTCGGCACGACGATCGGCATCATCCTGTTCGCGCGCAAGAACGGGCTCAACTGGCTGCGCATCCACGATTACGTCGCCTGCGCCGCGCCGTTCGGGCTGTTCTTCGGGCGGCTCGCCAATTTCGTGAACGGCGAATTGTGGGGCAAGCCCAGCGACCTGCCCTGGGCGATCGTCTTTCCGCATACCGTGCCTGTCGGGATGATCGAGCCGGCGCGCCACCCGAGCCAGCTCTACGAGGCCGGGCTGGAAGGGTTGCTGCTGTTCGCGGTGCTGTGGTTCTTCTTCTGGCGCACGAAGGCGCGTTACGAGCCGGGCAAGCTGGTCGGCATCTTCGTGCTCGGCTACGGCCTGTGCCGCTTCTTCGTGGAATTCTTCCGCGAGCCGGATTCGCAGTTTGCCGGCACCTTCTTCGCGACGACGATCCATATGGGGCAGGTGCTGTGCCTGCCGATGATCGCGGGCGGCATCTGGCTGATCGCCACCGCGCGCGGGCGGCGTGAGCGCGTCGAGCCGATCGTCGGGGGTGACAGCGTCGCGTGACGGAGCCGCCCGACCCGGGCGAGCCGCTGCTGCCCGAGCGCCTCGCCCGCGCGATCACCATGGGCGGGCCGATCCCGGTCAGCCAGTTCATGGCCGCCGCCAACGCGCATTATTATGCGACGCGCGATCCGCTCGGCGCGGGCGGCGATTTCACCACCGCGCCGGAGATCAGCCAGATGTTCGGCGAACTGATCGGCCTGTGGTGCGCCGACCTGTGGGACCGCGCCGGGCGGCCCGACGCGGCGTGGGTGGAGCTGGGGCCGGGGCGGGGCACGCTCGCCGCCGATGCCTTGCGCGCGATGGCGAAGGCCGGCTTCTCCCCGCCGGTCCATTTCGTCGAGACCAGCCCCGTGCTGCGCGCCGGGCAGGCGAAGCGCGTGCCGGATGCGACATGGCATGACGACGTGGAGGAACTGCCGACCGACCGGCCGCTCCTCATCGTCGCGAACGAATTCTTCGACGCCCTGCCGATTCGCCAGCTCGTCCGCCGGGGCGCGGCGTGGCACGAGCGGCTCATCGCCTGCCAGGACACGTTGTTCCTGCCGATTCCCGGCAAGCAGGTGCCGGACGCGGTGATCCCCGCGCACCTGCGCGACGCCCCGGCCGGGGCGATCATCGAGACCTCGCCCGCCTCGGTCGGCATCATCCGCGTGCTGGCGGCGCGGATCGTCGCGCAGGGCGGGGCGATGCTGGCGATCGATTACGGCTATGAAGGGCCGGCGGTGGGCGACACGCTGCAGGCGGTGCGCGGCCACGCCTTCGCCAATCCGTTCGAGGAGCCGGGCGAGCGCGACCTCACCGCGCATGTCGATTTCGCGACGCTGGGGATGGTCGGCCACGCCAGCGGCGCGATCGTCAGCGGGCCGGTGGGGCAGGGGGCCTTCCTCCGCGCGCTCGGCATCGACGCGCGCGCCGCCACGCTCGCCCGCGGCAGGCCGGAGGTGCTTGCCGATCGCGACCGGCTGGTCGATGCGATGGGCGATCTGTTCAAGGTGCTTGCCCTTCGCCAGACGGACTGGCCCGAACCCGCAGGATTCGCATGATCGATTATCGCGCTCCCACTCCCGCAGACGGCCCGGCGCTGGACGCCATGGCGCGGAAGATCTGGCTCGAGACGTTCGAGCCGTTCACCTCGCCAGAGAATATCGCGGCCTATTTCGCCGAGGCCTATGGCCCGGACGGCAAGCTGATCCGCGATCTCGCCAATTCCGACGTGACGTGGCGCATCGCCTGCGACGGCGCGGAGATCGTCGGCTATGCCAAGCTCGTCCCGCCGTTCCTGCCCGATCCGGCGATGACGGCGGGGGCGGTGCAGCTCAGCCAGCTCTACGTCGCCGGCTCGCATCACGGCGCGGGCATCGCGCACGTGCTGATGGACTGGGCGACCGATGCCGCGCGGATGCAGGGGGCGGCGGCGCTGCTGCTCACCGTCTATGAGGCGAATCCGCGCGCGATCCGCTTCTACGAGAAGCGCGGCTTCCTCCATATCGGCGACTACGACTTCCCGGTCGGCGACCAGGTCGACCGCGACCTCATCATGCGGCTGGCGCTGTGAGCGCGGTGGAGGTCATCCGCGCCGCCGCGCTGGAGCGCGTGCCGCACGGTTTCCTCGGGCGGCGCGGCGGGGTGTCGCGCGGGCTGCACGGCGGCCTCAATGTCGGCACCGGCTCCGCCGACGATGCGGCGGCGATCGCGGAGAACCGCCGCCGCGCGACGGAGGCGGTGCTGCCGGGCGGGCAGCTCGTGACGGTCTATCAGGTCCATTCGGCCGAATGCGTGACGGCGCGCGCGCCGTTCGATCATGCGCTGCGTCCCCATGCCGACGCGCTGGTGACGGATCGCCCCGGCCTCGCGCTCGGTGTGCTGACGGCGGATTGCGCGCCGGTGTTGCTCGCGGACAGGGAGGCGCGGGTGGTCGGCGCGGCGCATGCCGGCTGGAAGGGCGCGCTGGCCGGCGTGACCGATACGACGATCCTCGCGATGGAGGCGCTGGGTGCGCGGCGCGAGCGGATCGCGGCGGCGGTCGGCCCGTGCATCGCGCGGGCGAGCTACGAGGTCGATCTCGCCTTCCGGCGCCGCTTCGAGGAGGCCGACGCGGAGAACGAGCGCTTCTTCGCCGACGCGCGCGCGGGCCATGCGCAATTCGATCTGGAGGCCTATGTCGCGCATCGTCTCGCGGCGGCGGGGGTGACGCGGATCGAGACGCTCGGCCTCGACACCTATGCCGATGCCGACCGCTTCTTCAGCTACCGCCGCGCCACGCATCGCGGCGAGCCGGATTACGGGCGGCAGATCTCGATCATCGGGCTGGATTGACGCCCCTTCCACGCCGGAAAGGGGCGCTCATCGCTCACTTGGGGGCGAGCACCATCAGCATCTGACGGCCTTCCATGCGCGGATAGGCCTCGACCTTCGCGACTTCCGCCACCTGCTCGGCGACACGCTGGAGCACCGCCATGCCGAGCTGGCCATGGGAAAGCTCGCGCCCGCGGAAGCGCATCGTCACCTTCACCTTGTCGCCTTCCTCGATGAATTCGACGACCTTCTTCATCTTGGTGTCGTAATCGTGGTCGTCGATGTTCGGACGCATCTTGATCTCCTTGATCTCCTGCGTCTTCTGCGACTTGCGGGCGGCGTTGGCCTTTTTCTGCGCCTCGTACTTGTACTTGCCGACATCGAGGAACTTGGCCACGGGCGGATCGGCGTTGGGCGAAACCTCGACCAGATCGAGACCGACCTCGCGGGCCTGTTCCATGGCCTCGCGCGTGTACATCACGCCGAGATTCTCACCCTCATGGTCGATCACGCGGA
>ERZ781399.3436-NODE-3436-length-12156-cov-3.896124_pt1 | contig 12156 bp, 17 predicted proteins | sample MGYA00511014_ERZ781399 | MGnify/ENA primary metagenome ERZ781399 (study PRJEB29847, sample SAMN06458254) | wastewater metagenome | isolation source: Wastewater bioreactor | place: South Africa: Cape Town | study: EMG produced TPA metagenomics assembly of the...
AGGAGACCTGAATGTTTATATCAATGGTGTGAAATCTACAGAACCATTATGGATTTGGTAGATTGATTTTAGTTTTTAATTCAATTCAATTCGATCTTTTTTTTTCTTTAGGTCACAAATCGGAAATAAAGGGGATGTGTGGTTAAATGGTCAAGTAACTCTTAGTTCGAGTTCGTACTATCGATTACAAATCGAAGGCACTGTTGGTAAGTGAATTTCAGCCAAAAAAGTCTTTCTGTGTTTTTTTGAGAATAAAATTCTTTTAAGGTTCATCACATCAAGGCGATATTGCTATCGATGATCTTCGTCTCTACGAAAATCCATGTAAAATCGCACCAGCAGATGCAGATCCAAGTCAATACACATCAACAACACAAAGTACAACAGCAAGTACAACATCACCACCAGGAAAATCTGATTGTACATTTGAAAATGGAATCTGTGCTGGCTATGAAAATTTAGCGACGAATACATTCGATTGGACACGTGAACAAGCAACAATAACAACAATACCACGTAGAGATTATTTTCTTATTGAAATTTTATGAAATATTTGCGATTTTCTTCTAGAAATCGATCATACAACGGGCACATCACAAGGTTATTTCATGTTTGCTAATTTAAATCAACGTAAAGCAAATGATGTTGCTCGTTTGAAAACACCAATTGTAACTGAAACGCAATGTATGAGCTTTTACTATCATCTATTCGGACATGCTGGTACTCTTAATATTTATATGGCTGTCGGTGATAATCTTGGTACTTCACTGTGGACACGAACAGGTTCATTAGGTGATGTTTGGCGTCATGGACGATTGACAACAACTAAAACAAATGCTAATATCGTTTTTGAAGGTAAATCAAATGTTTTTTTATGTTTAAATTTAAATCAATTCATTGTTTGTAGCTATTGTTGGTTCGAATTCGATGGGTGATATTTCAATCGATGATGTCTACTTCACATCGGGCTCTTGTAAAGACAGTGGTGCCATTGGTGATTCATGTTCATTTACTGATATGACACAATGTGGTTTTACTCAAAATGCAACTGCTTCATCATTAACATGGAGAACTTATTCAGGTGGTTCAAATCAATTACAGACAACTCCGATATCTTATGATCATACAACGGGTACAAGCAGTGGATCATATGTTTATGTCGATTTAGAAAATCAAGGTGAAAAATTAAATGGTCGTCTCTATTCTCAATTGTATTCAGCAGTTAAAAACGATAGTTATTGTTTGGAATTCTACTACGTACTTTTGGGTTCGAATAATACATTTACAGTTTATAGTGAAAGTTCAACAGGAAGTAATCGACCAATATTTACAAGAAACTATGATCATGGTTTAATTTGGAATAAAGGTGAAGCAACAATATCAGCTCTCAGTTCATTTCGAATTAATTTCGAAATCTATACGGGCTATTATCGAAAAGGTTTCGTTGCACTCGATGATTATTCGTTAAAAGAAGGACAATGTAGTTTTCAATCGAATGAATGTACATTCGATGATGGTACTCTATGTTCATGGACAAATGCAAAAGATAATACCTTCGATTGGTTACTTCATACTGGTTCAACACCAACAATTAGCACAGGACCTGACGGAGATCATAGTACGTTGTGAAGAAAAAAACAAAAATTCATTCATAGTAATCATTCTTTTTCTTGTAGCAACGGGTAGTGGTTATTATCTTTATATTGAAACGTCTCTACCAGCTCAAAGTGGTTGGATAGCTCGATTAGAATCAGAATTGTATCTCGATACTCGTCCACGATGTTTTTCATTTTGGTATCATATGCATGGTGTTGATATTGGCAGTTTACGAGTCTACTTCCGTTCATTTACAACAGGAAATTTCACAACAGATTCATTAGCTTGGATCTTAGATGGTCAACAAGGCAACGAATGGAGACATGGTTTCGTACCAATTCGACCAACTGGTCGATATCAAGTTGTTATTGAAGGTCTTTATGGTCGATCATTCGATGGTGATGTTGCTATTGATGATATCGGAGTTCTGCCAACGGAGACTTGTGTTTTACAACCTATACAAGCTGATCCGATTGGAAAATTTCAAGAAAAATTCGCCTGTGGATTTGAAACAGACTTTTGTCAATGGCAAATGGATCCAACCGGTAAATTTAATTGGACACGACATACTGAATCAACACCATCGACTGACACCGGACCTAGTTCAGGTAACGAACAAAACAAAGAAATCACTATTTGAATAATATTTTCGTCTTTTGAATAGGAGCGGATAATTCACCTTATTATATTTATATCGAATCAAGTTATCCTCAACTTGACGGTGATCGTGCTGGTATTATTTCACCATTTATATCTGCACCAGATCGTCCACTATGTTTTCAATTCTACTATCATATGTAAATTGAAATCATTTTCTTAAAAATCAAAAAAAAAAGATTTTTCTATTGATTTGCGTAGGTGGGGTTCGAATATTGGTGCGTTACTAATTTCAACTGTTGAAAATACACCCACAGGTCAACAACAAACATTACTTTGGGAACGAAATAGCACTCAACCACGAGAATGGCGTTTAGGACGTTTGAATCTACACGATATTTCGTACGATTTCGCAGTTAAAATCGATGGCTTCGTTGGCAATGGTTTCGAAGGAGATGTATGACAGATTGTATTATAAATTCGTTTTGTTTTTCTGTAGATTTCGTGTTTATAGATTGGTATTGATGAATTATCGTTATTGGATGGTGCATGTCCAGCTTTACCGTGGTGTGACTTTGAAATATCAACATGCGGTTGGACAAATGATACAACAGGAGATTTCTCTTGGACTCGAGGACAAAAATCAACACTTTCAGATGGTACTGGACCATCGACAGGTTAGTTTAACGTTTTTTTTTTCGAAAGAAAAATATTAATTCATTGATGTTTTCAGATCATACGACTGGAACTGATCATGGTTATTATCTATTTATTGAAACATCGTTTCCTCAAGCTGCTGGAGATAAAGCACGAATCATCAGTCCATTGTACAATCCAGCTATGGTATGCGTTCGATTTTTCTATCATATGTATGGCGCATCAATTGGTACAATGAATATTCTTATTGCTGGTCATTCACAAATTCTTTGGTCAAAGAGGTAATTCAGTAAATAAATTAAAAAAAATAAATAAACACTAAATTCTCGATGTTTCAGTGGTGATCTTGGTGATCGATGGAGATACGGTCACGTAACAGTCGACAGTCACGAACAATTTCAAATTGCATTCGAAGGAATCGTCGGTTCAAGTTTTCAAGTACGAAATGTTTTTTTTTTTATTTTCCTTGTTGACTCATCTCAAAATATTCTGATTCAGGGTGATATTGCAATCGATGATGTTTCAATAACGAATGGTGCATGTGAAGCTGAAGGAAGTTGTAATTTCGATGAAGGCGTACTATGCGGTTTTTATAATGTAAAAGAAGAAGATGATTTCGAATGGACATTGAATCGAGGTACAACAACTTCGTCTCATACAGGGTAAGTTATTGTTTGATTTTTTAATGAAGAGTATAAATTATTGATTTGCTTTGCAGACCAGCAGTCGATCATACAACGGGTACAAGTGCTGGTTATTATATTTATATCGAATCATCATTTCCTCAAACTCATGGAAATAAAGCTTGGTTAGTTAGTGAAGTTCTGGAATCACCAAAAGGTGCCTGTCTCGATTTCTGGTATCATATGAAAGGAAATTCAACAGGAAATATGACTGTTTACCATCGAATTTTAAATCAAAAACCAACATCTCTTTGGTTTGAAGAAGTATGCAAACGGAGAAAGGAACAAAAAAAACGATTCTCTAACAATTGTTCTAAATTTAGGGCGATCAAGGTGATCAATGGTTGAATGCTAAAGTCGATATTCCGCCAACAACGAATCATTTCGATTTCATTTTCGAAGGTGTCGTGGTAAGTGATTTTCGTTTCACCCATCAACGTGCTAGTTGAATTCTCTTTCCTAAGGGTGATGGTTTCGAATCAGACATAGCACTTGATGATATTACTTTTGCACAAGGCGGTAATTGTGATTACTTTGCGTCAACAACTCAATCGCCAACAACACCACAAACAGCTGCCTATGAATGCGATTTCGAAGATGGCACATTCTGCGATTGGCAAGTTGAAACAACAGATCAACCATGGACAATAGCATCAGGTCAAACAGCAGTCTACGGTAAAGCACCATTAATCGATTATACAAAACAAAATATTCATGGTAAATACGCTTATGTACCTATTGAACCAACGGGTGGTCCAACTAGTTTCCATACACTTGGTTTTCGTTCATTACCGAAAGGTGTTTCATTCTGTTTGGATTTCTGGTATCAATCGTATGTTTCAAGTAATTCAACATTGAATGTTTATATTCAAAATGGTACAGCTATGCCTGCGATTACATGGAGTCGACCGGGAACAACCGAACGAGACGAATGGTCACATGGTTCAGTTAATCTTGGAGTTATTCGTGGTTCAGTACATTTACAAATATCAGGTTGAGATTTTTAAAATCATATGTTTTGTTTTTTGTTTGCAAAAAAAGAAATTCGTTTAGCTATTGTCGTGCCTCGTACACTTGGTTACATTGCTCTTGATAATGTTCGTATTTTGAATGGTGATTGTCCAGCAGCACGTGTTTGTGATTTCGAAGATGCAACAATTTGCGGTTATCAAAATGATGCAACAGCAGATTTTACATGGTCAAGACATAAAGGTTCAACATCATCATCATTAACTGGTGCTACGAATGGTTTGTTTATAGAAAAAATTGAAATACTTATCCTCGAAAGTTTTTTATTTCCTTTAAATTCTAGATCATACTTATGGCACTGGCGCTGGTTATTATATGTTTATCGAAGCAAGTTATCCTCGAGTTGAAAATGAGAAAGCACGTTTGATTTCACCGGAGTATACCGTCGGTGCAGGCGGTTCATGTGTACAATTTTACTATCATATGTGGGGTCAAGGTACAGGTGCATTGAATGTTTTGTTGAAAGAAGGTGATACAACTCAAGGTGTGCCTCTCTGGTCATTGAAAGGCGATCAAGATAATCAATGGCGATCGGCTCGTGCAACTGTTCAAACAGCGGGCAAATTTCAAGTCGTTTTCGAAGGTGTAATTGGTTCAAATTACGAGGGTGATATTTCAATTGACGACATATCAGTTTCGCCAGCACCATGTCCATCCTATGGTTCATGTTCATTCGAACAAGACTTTTGTACATGGACAACATCGACAAATTCAAATGACTTTACATGGTATCGTCTATCGCCTTATCAACTCGCTCAAATCTATACGGGCGCAAATTATCCAACAGCTGATACGACAACTCAAAGTGTTTACGGACATTTTCTTTGGACAGCATCTAATTTTCGATCGAATCTTGGTAATCAATCATCAACAATCTACTCGGAAGTACTTCTAGCTTATAAATATCAACAAGGTGCTTGTTTGTCGTTTAATTACGCTTTAACTGGTCCAACAACATTGAATATTTATGCACGTGAAAGACCTATTGGAAAAAATACAACTCTTTTATGGACAACACAAGAAGGTCAAGGTAATCAATGGAATCGAACAGAAATTGACATAACTATCATTGCTGATGATGTCGAAGTAAGAGAATGAATGATGATTTTCAGTGAATTGTATCGGTTCGTTTTTTTTCTATATCAGATTGTTATCGAAGGAAAATTTAATTCGACTGGTACACCAGGCACTCTAGCACTCGATGATTTCTTTATTCATCCAAGAGCTTGCGGTCAAATTGATACAACACCGTCACCGTCGACTGATTTCAATTGTGGCGATGGTACAACAGTAGCTCAATCATCAGTTTGGTAGGACAGAAAACATTGAAATATGAATTTCATCATTGATTCTTTGAATTCTTGTTTAGTAATTTCATCGCTGAATGTCCAAATGGTTATGATGAACAAGTTTGTGCTGATTGTACATTCGAACAAGGTTTATGTCAATGGTTAGATACAAGTTCGGGTCCATTTGCCTGGAAACGTGATCAAGGTATCAATGCCGGACCAACTCATCTCGGACCAGCAGTTGATCGTAAGTATTTTAGTTGTTGTTATTCGTCGAATAACTCTTTTGTTTTTCTTTTAAAGATACAACTCAAACTAGTCAAGGTTATTATACATATGTCGATGCTAATCCAGGTACAATCTGGGATGAAGCTATTCTTGAATTACAACAAGTTCTACAACCAAGTTCAGCAACGTGTGAATTAGAATTTTATCATCATGCCATTGGTGGTCATTTTCTAAGTGTACATTTAATTGAAGGCGATGATTCAATCGATATTTGGGAAGAATATGAGGCGTTAAGTGATCAATGGATTCGTGTTATTTTACCAATTGGACGTATAGGAAGACCGTGGAGAATTCAATTTCTAGCTGAAAAAGGTTGGGGTGATGAGCCAGTTGCTCTCGATGATATACGTTTGATCGGTTGTGAGTTTCCACCAATACGACCAAATTGTAGCGATGATCAATTTCGATGTAATCGTGGTTCATGTATACCAAAAACTCAAGTTTGCGATTTTACGTAAGTTTCAAGAAAAAAATATGAAATTTCGATCTTATGAATCGGATATTTTAGTGATGATTGCGGTGATAATTCCGATGAAACGAATTGTAATAGCTATGTTATGTGTAGTTTCGAACCACCATCAGGCATGTGTAATTGGGCACACGATCAAGATGATGAACTCGATTGGACTATTGGACAAGGTAAAACAGATTCACATGCAACAGGACCCAAACGTGATCATACTCTTGGTTTACCATCGGGTCATTATATTTACTTCGAAGCATCGTATCCAGCTGTTGAAAACGATCGTGCTCGTCTAGCGTCGCCTGTTATGAATAGTACAGGACCAACATGTGAATTTCGATTCTATTGGCATTTATATGGCGCAGTAATTGCTCTTTTCTTTTTGTTTCACTGAATCAATAATTTAACTGTCGTTTGTTTGTAGAATATCGGTGAACTGAATGTTTATACTCGAACAACCTATGGTGGAGCAGTCAACTTAATTTGGTCGAAAGATTATGAAGTCGGTGATTTCTGGACTCGAACAGAACTTCCTATACTTTCAACAGAACCATTTCAAATCGTTCTCGAAGCTGTTGCTGGCAATGGTTATGCTGGTGATATAGCTATCGATGATGTTTCATTTACAACTGGTTGTGTACTTTCAAATGTCGATTTAGTTACAGTGACAACACCAATACCAACATCAACAACTGCAAATCCATGTGAAGCTCATAATCAATTCATGTGTTTAGAAAATCGACAATGTATCGATCGATCGAAAGTCTGTGATTTTACAGTTGATTGTCCAACGCCAGGTGGCAGTGATGAAGCCGAATGTGGTACTTGTACATTCGATGATAAAAATGGAACATACTGTGGTTGGAAAGATTTTTCGTACGGTACTCTTCAATGGAATTTAGTTCATGGATCGACTGTTGACGGACCAAGTGGTGATCATACAACTGGCACTGGTTTTTATATGGCTGTTGCAGCAAGTTCGTTCTATAATTTTGCATCGAAACGTACACCAGCTATTGGTCCAACGGGTTATGAATGTCAACTTAAATTTTGGTACTATATGGATGTTGATGATGCATCAAGTTATGCACAAATCGTAGTATATAAACGAGATGAAGCATATAATTTCACTGGTTTCGTATTTATTGACGGAGTTAGTGAAGGTAGTGGACCACAATGGAAACAAGCAACAATTAATCTTGGTGAACATGCTGAACGATTTGCTATTGGTAGAGTTTTCGTATTTTCGACTTGTTTTTTTTCTTTATTGAATTTTCTTTCGCTGTAGAAATCGATGGAACACCAGAAGTGGATCAAGCTATTGGTATTGACGATATTGAATTAGCTAACTGTCAACCTAAAGATCCACCTCCACTTGGGTAAAACAATCGAATTATTTTTCTAACTTGAACTATTTTCTCTTCGAATTAGTTTACCAATTGACTGTACATTCGAACAAGGATGGTGCAACTTTTTCCATGATAATAAAGCTGATTTTGAATGGACACGTATCGATACAGAATCATCATCATCAAATACTGGACCTGGATTTGGTAAATACGAACAATTTTTCTAATAATTCTTTATATTTATTTCTTAGATCATACAACTGGTTACGGTTATTATGTTTACATTGAAGCTTCATATCCACAGTAAGAATTCATGTTAATAGTTTTTCAAACAACATATTCGACTCGTTATAGAGTGCAGGATGATACTGCTCGTCTTCTCTCTGCTTTTCAACATCCATCATCAACTCCTCAATGTCTTACATTCTGGTATCACATGTATGGTTCGGACATTGGCACTCTCAATGTTCTAGTCGAAGGTCTAGCAACAAATCTCAAAGATCTATCCTCAACATTAATCTGGACAAAATCAGGCCCGAAAGGCAATCGTTGGTATCAAGCATCGGAAACACTAACAAATCTTAATTCAACAACTCTCTACGGTTGGCGAGTAGCATTCGAAGGCATTGTTGGCAAAGGTTATCTAGGTGATATCGCACTCGACGATATTTCTCTCAGTCCATCACAATGTCCACCAAGTCGAATATGTGATTTCGAAACGGGTCTTTGCGAATATCAAGCAGTGCCAGATGCTAGTTGGACACGACAACAAGCCTCGAATTTTTCACAATATTTCATTAGTGTAGATCATACAACATCGACAAGTCTAGGTTATTTTGCATTGGCTACACAAACAAATGCCAAGTACGGATAATAAATCTAAAAACGAGAAGAAAATAATCAATTATAATTCGAATTTTTAATTTAGATTTCGAAGTCGTCAATATGAAAATGTTGGTGATGAATGTCTTCGATTCTGGTACTATCTCAATGGTCCCGATGGATCAAACGGTCAACTCAATGTTGCAAAACAAGATCAAGGTGCACCAAGTGAAACAAATCTCTGGTCAACGGATATCTACGATAACACATGGCGTTACGAACAAGTTGCAATTACAAATGTTGCAAATCCATTTACGGCTCTATTCGAAGCAACAAAACCATCTCAAGATATTGTCATCGGTATCGATGATATTATTTTAACACTTGGCTATTGTCCACCACCGATTAACTGTGATTTCGAAAGTGCTGATTTATGTAGTTGGTCACGAATGACCGATAATGATTTCGATTGGTTAATTCAATCAGGTGAAACAATTTCGTTCGGTACTGGACCTACAGTCGGTAAGAATTCACGATTGTTCATTTAGAAAAAATAATCGTATAAATAATTGATTTTTCTTTTTAGATCATACAACAAATTCAGCACAAGGTCATTATATATACATTGAAACATCTGAACCAACGAAAGTAAATGATACAGCAAGTATTATTAGTGAACATCTAGTTGCCGGACAAGGTTGTTTTGGTTTGTGGTATCATATGCACGGTCCGAGTATCGGTTCATTAGTTATTTATACAAGTACAAAAACAAATCCAATGACAGAAGTCAAACGTATCGATGGTGAACAAGGTGATCAATGGTATCATTTACAAACAGATATTAATGTTAGTCTACAAACGAAACAATATCTCAGAATTATCGTTAAAGGAGTAGCAGGCGATGGTATTCAAGGTAAATAAACAAATGATTTTAATTTTTAACATCATTTTATTTTATTTTTTTTGAAAATCTAGGTGATATTGCTGTTGATGATATTACATGGCTACCAGGCGTAAGTTGTTCAGCAACAACCCCAGAAACAACTCCCATTTCATCGACTACATCAACAACTTATCGTAAATTTCTAAATTTTCCTTTTCTTACAAAACATATTTTGTTCTTTTTCATCAATATTTCAGCATCAACAATCTACGATTGTAATTTCGAATGTAATTGTACATGTAGTTGGACAAACGATCCAACCGGTAAATATCCGTGGCAAGTAGTTCGAGGTTCAACAGAAAGCAGTGGTACCGGTCCCGATGGCGATCATACAACAGGTTCGATGTACGGTCATTTTGCACATATCGAATCAAGTTATCCAGCACAATTTAATGATGCATCGCGTTTAATTAGTCCTAATCTAATTGTTACAAATGATGAACAATGTTTTCGATTTTATTATCATATGTTCGGTGCTGATGTTTATCAATTGAATATTTACGCACTAATAAGTAATTGAATTGAAAAGAAAACAAAAAAACAAAGAAAATCTATGAAAATCTTTATTTAGATGGAAATCTCGGTAAACCTCTATGGAAAAAAGAAGGAAATCAAGTAAATATAGAAAGCATTTCGAATTCATTGTTTTCTTTTCGTTCATAGGATAATAAATGGTTATTTGGTCGTTTATCATTACGTGGAAATATTGAACTAGCTGTTGGTCAACCATATCAATTAGTTATCGAAGGTATTGTCGGTCACAGTTTTCAAGGTGATATTAGTATCGATGATTTGGCACTTAATCAAGGACCATGTCCAGCATCAAGTAGATAATTATAATTTCGTATTTGAATTTTATTTATTTTTTTCATTTAAATAGCTTCCTGTGATTTCGAAAGTAGTGATCTATGCAGTTATGTCAATGATCCAACGAATATTCTCAATTGGCAACGTACTCAAGCTGGTATTGCCGATTATCTACCATCGACTGATGTTACATACAGTTCTACACATGGTCATTTCATGTTTTTGAAAGCAAATACCACATCAAATATCGTAACAAGTCGTTTTCTTACACCTCTCTATCCTGATACAACTAGTTCATGTGTTCGATGGTATATGTACGTTGAAAATCAAGCTATCCTACATGTTCGAACATATGCCTATGGTACATTAAATCCAACTATACTCTATACACATATTGGTTCGAATGGTAAACAATGGAAATTAGCACAAACAACTGTACGAAGTGGTGCACCATATCATGTTGCATTCGAAGGTGTTTTGAATAATACAGTTGACATATTAGATTCGATAGCGATCGATGATGTTTCGATTGAATCAGGTGCTTGTGATGCTGTTGGTACGTGTGATTTTGAAAATGGTCTATGTGGTTATCAAAATTTACCAGCTGATTTTAATTGGAAACGTACGAGTTATAATATTGAAATTATTAGTGCACCAATAACAGATCATACAACAAATACTCGAGCAGGTTTCTATCTATTTATGGATCGTTTACAATCGTCGGGTCGAAAAGCTCGAATTGAATCGGAATTAATACCGAATGATATTCGTTGTGTATCATTTTATTATTATATCGATGGTACACAAGGTGCACAATTGAATGTTTATGTTCGTGATCCACGTTCGGATACATATAAACAACTCTGGTCAACAGATCAAGCTCATGGTAAATACTGGGTACAACAAGAAATATCTGTTCTAAGAAATATGACTGTCAATGGTACGAGTGTATTTACAGTTGTTTATGAAGCAGTTTCAGGACAACGAACTGGAGGTATGAAAAAGAAAGAAGATGATTTCAATGAAATTTCATGTTTTCTCTTCGGTAATTTGTAGATTTAGCTATTGATGATCTATCAGTACGATCAGGCTCGTGTCAATCATCTACAGTAGGACCTGATATGTACAAATGTCTTGATGGCACAACAATTCCATTAGCTAAAGTAAAATCGAATGAATAGCTTGATTTTCTTTCTATGATTACTATTAAGGTTTGCGATTTTGTTCTCGATTGTCGAAGTGGTGAAGATGAACGTACATGCGGTAATTGTACATTCGACAATGCTAGCACTGGTCAATGTGGTTGGCATGATGTTAGTCAAGGTGCAACAATGTGGGAACGTGGTTCAAATACAACACTAGGTCCACCAGTCGATCATACAACATATTCATCAACAGGTTATTACATGTACTTAGCACGAAATAATGGTACATCATATAATAGTCCAGCACGTTTACTAACACCTGTGATTCAACAAGCAAGTTCAACATGTTTATTCGAATTTTGGATTTATATTCAAGGTATGACATCGAATCAATTGAATGCTACGTTATTAACAGGCAATCAAATCTATCGAGCAACATTACAACGATTTCATTATATTTCAATGTCAAATTGGACAAAAGTCGAACT
>ERZ781399.3437-NODE-3437-length-12154-cov-3.559798_pt1 | contig 12154 bp, 17 predicted proteins | sample MGYA00511014_ERZ781399 | MGnify/ENA primary metagenome ERZ781399 (study PRJEB29847, sample SAMN06458254) | wastewater metagenome | isolation source: Wastewater bioreactor | place: South Africa: Cape Town | study: EMG produced TPA metagenomics assembly of the...
CGGCCCGTGGTCTCAGCAGATTAACAATGCTGGTATCGATAGTCTGAAGATCAACTATGTGAACCTTTAACTCGTGGCGGTCGAGCGTCGGTTATCGTTAAGGTGACCGGCATGATCGCGTTCTCAGCTAGTTGACCAAACTCAAGCAAGGCTGATGCAATCAAATCTCCTTCATGTTCGCTTGCCAGGCGCGGCGGCGATGATGGCGGCGATCCAGGAGGAGAAGGCGAAGCGGAGAGCTGAGCGCGAATGGGTCGATGTTGCCGCCCGGATTGCCTTGGATGCGGAGCGACTTCGAGCCAATTGCCGATCGCTGACCGGCTTCGTCCGTGAAGCCTGGCATGTCGTCGAGCCCTCCGCCGACTATGTGCATGGTTGGCATATCGATGCCATCTGCCAGCATCTTGAAGCGGTGACTGCGGGTGAGATTACCCGGCTGCTGATCAATGTGCCGCCGGGTACGATGAAATCCCTGCTTTGCGGCGTCTTCTGGCCGGCATGGGAATGGGGGCCGATGGGCAGGCCGCAGATGCGCTATCTCGGTGCTTCCTATTCGGAACACTACGCCAAGCGCGACAACAGGCGCATGCGCGACCTTGTTGCCTCCGAATGGTATCAGGCGCTTTGGGGCGATCAGGTCAAGCTGACAAGGACCGGCGAGATGGCGTTCGCCAATACCCGCACGGGCTCGCGCCAGGGCGTGCCGTTCTCTAGGTTGACCGGCGGTCGCGGCGATCGTGTCATCATCGACGATCCGCATTCGGTCGATGGGGCGGAATCAGAAGCCGAGCGGCTGTCGACGGTTCGCACCTTTCGTGAATCCGTTCCGACACGGCTTAACGATCCCCAGCGCTCCGCGATCGTCGTCGTGATGCAGCGGCTGCACGAGGCGGATGTCTCCGGCATCATCCTGGCGCTCGGGCTCGGCTATGAGCACTTGATGCTGCCGATGGAATTCGAGCCGGAACGCCGTTGTCGGACTTCGATCGGATTTATCGATCCGAGGATGGAGGATGGCGAATTGCTCTTCCCTGAACGTTTCCCTCGCGCGGTCGTCGAGCGAGACAAGATCCCGCTTGGCTCCTACGCTGTAGCCGGTCAGTTCCAGCAGCGGCCGGCTCCGCGTTCCGGCGGCCTGTTTCAGCGCGGAGATTTCGAAATCGTCGAGGCAATGCCCTCAGGCGCAAAGCGCTGCCGCGCCTGGGATTTCGCCGCTTCGAAAGCACGTCCCGGTCGCAAGCCGGATTGGACGGTGGGTCTGCGCATGGCTTTGGTCGGTGGTGTCTTCTATGTCGAAGCCATCGCGCGGGGTCGCTGGTCGCCCGCCGAGGTGGAGCGCAATCTTAAGAACGCCGCATCTCAGGACGGCCCGACGGTGACGATTCGGATGCCGCAGGACCCGGGGGCGGCCGGCAAGGCCGATGCCGAGACCAAGATCAAACTGCTTGCGGGCTTTCCGGTGAAAGCCATATCTCCGACCGGTGATAAGGCGACCCGCGCCAAGCCGGCATCAGCACAGGCGGAGGCTGGGAACGTCAAGCTTTTGCGTGGTGACTGGAACGAGGCATTTCTCGACGAGATCTGCGCCTTTCCGAATGGGCAGTTCGACGATCAGGTCGATGCCTTCGCCGATGCGCTGAACGAGCTCGCATTGAGCTCTTCCTTCAGCTTCAGCAATTTCTAGGGCCGCTGACGCGAGCCTCTTCATCATATGACATCAAAGGATAATCCATGGGGCAGGTATTCTCGATGGTTCGCGACGGATTGGTGAGCCTTGCATCCCGCATGGGCACCGACCGCGACAAGGCGGCCTCTGTTTTCTATACCCAGCCGATCCTGACGGACGAGCAGATCATCGCCGCCTATCGCGGCTCCTGGCTGCCGCGCAAGATCGTCGATATTCCGGCGCTGGATAGCTGCCGGAAATGGCGAAACTGGCAGGCTGCGAGCGATCAGATCGGCTTGATCGACGCCGAAGAGCGCCGGCTCAATCTGCGCGGCAAGGTTCTCGAAGCATCGACCAAGGCACGCCTCTTCGGTGGCGCGGCCTTGTTCATCGGCGCCGAAGATACCGATCCGGCGTCGCCGCTCGAGGCGGATCGGATCGGGAAGGGTGGTATCAAGCACCTGACCGTGCTGACACGCCGTCAATTGGTTGCCGGCGACGTCGACAGCGATCCGACCTCGGAATGGTACGGCAAGCCGAAATTCTACACGCTGACCGGCGCCAATGGCATGCAGGTGACTATTCATCCATCTCAGCTTGTCATCTTCAAGGGCGCCATGACGCCGAATGAAGAGTTCGGCGGGCCGGGCAATCATGCATGGGGCGAAAGCGTGCTGGCCGCGACCTTCGATGCGATCAAGAACGCCGACAGCACGGCGGCTAATATCGCCAGCCTCGTTTTCGAGGCCAAGATCGACATCATCAAGGTCCCGCAATTCTCCGCCAATATCGGCAATCAGGCCTATGAAGATGCCGTGCTGCGTCGCTATGCGCTCGCCAATACAATCAAGGGGGTCAACGGCACGCTGATCCTCGATGCCGAGGAGGAGTACGACAGCAAGAGCGCACCGCTCTCCGGCCTCACGGATATTCTGATGGCCTTTCTGCAGATCGTCGCCGGCGCGGCCGACATTCCGGTCACCCGGTTGCTCGGTCAATCGCCAGCCGGAATGAACGCGACGGGTACGGCCGATATGAAGAACTATCACGACCGTATCCAGGCCATCCAGGAACTCGACTATACGCCGGCAATGTCCAGGCTTGACGAATGCCTCATCCGCTCCGCCACAGGCGCTCGCGACCCCGCAATATACGCGACCTGGGCGCCGCTGGAGCAGATGAGCGAAGCGGAACGGGCCGATATCTTCAAGACGAAGGCGGAAGCGGCGCGAGCCCTGTTCGGCTCCGCTTCGGGAGAGGAGATCATTCCGCGTCAAGCGCTCTCCGAGGCTCTGCTGAATGCTTTTGTCGAGGATGGATCGCTGCCGGGATTGGAGGCGGCTGTAAAGACATCCGGCCGACCGGATGAGGTCGAGCAATCCGAAACAGGCACCGACGCGGCTTAACGATCCGTCGCCGACCGATACGCTTCGTTACGGCGAACGGCTTTCATCCGAACCAGATTGGCTTCGGCCAGGAGAAATTCCAACATGAACTTCACAGACACTGTCACCGTCGCGGGAACGCGGCGGACGGGAGACGGCTATCTCGTGGCCGATGCCCGCATCGCCCGCACAGGCATTCAAAATTATGCCGGTGCCGAGATCGGCCGGCCAGAAATGCCGACCGTGCGGATCTATCGGCCCGGCGGCGAGGTCTTTTCCGAGGACACGCTGAAGAGTGCCGCGCACCGTCCGGTGACAAATGAACACCCACCCGAAATGGTCACCTCGGAAAACTGGAAGAAATACGCCGTCGGTCAGACCGGTGACGAGATCGCCGGTGAAGGCATATTTCTCCGTGTACCGCTGATGGTCAGTGACGAAGACGCCATTCAGGACATCGAAAGCGGCAAGCAGGAACTGTCAGCCGGCTATGTCTGCGATGTCGATTTCACGGCAGGCGTTACGCCATCAGGCGAAGCCTACGACGCTATCCAGCGAAACATTCGCATCAACCATATTGCCATTGTGCGCCGTGGCCGGGCGGGCTCGAAAGTCCGCATCGGCGATGCAGCCGCACCGTGGGGCTGCTCTCCTCTCGCAGCCCCACGCCCCTTTTCCGATGACAAGCAAAACAATGATGCCCACGAAGACGATCATGATCGACGGCATCGAGATCGAAGTCTCCGATCAGGCCGCAGAAATCATCACGACATTGCGGCAGCGCCTTGTCGACGCAGAGGCCGGCCATCAGAAGGCTATCGCGATCCGGGATGCGGAACTCGATACGCTGAAATCAGCTCTTCTCGACGAGGCGGAAATCGAACGTCGAGCCCAGGCGCGCGCCGATCTGATCGGTCTTGCCAAGGCAATTGCCGATAACGTCCAGACATCCGGTCTTTCGGACGCTGCGATCCGCAAGGCTGTCGTGATCGCCAAGGCGGGCGAGGGCGCAGTCGAGGGCCGAGCGGACGCCTATATCGACGCTCGCTTCGACATGCTGGCCGAAGGGCTGCGCAGGAAGCCGGATCTGTTTGCTGAAGCCATCAAGGACGGCATCAACCCGACGCAGTCGTCCGGATCCCCAGCCTTTGCCGCTTACGCCGCCATGGTGCGCGATCTCGAGAGCGCGCATCTGGCTGCCAATCCCTCTTAACCAGGTCAACGAAAAGGAGACGCTTCAATGGCGACTTATCAGACCACCTATGGAAACGCTCCTCGGAAGGGCCTGCACGGGCAGATCGCTTCTGAGGAAAAGGCCAACAAGATCAGCCGCACGGTTGAAACGGCTGCCGGCATCAAGTTCGGCCAGCCTGTTCAGCGCGGTCTTGCCGATCATGGTGTGGCGCCCTTTGCCGCCGGCGGCAAGTTTATCGGTATCGCCGTGCTGACGCCGAACGTGCTGCCCGATGTGGCGCCGGCCGGTGGCTATGCCCAGTTCGTCACCGGCGCATGCCTGACCTCCGGTCAGATGTATGTGCGGAGCGGCGGCACGGTATCGGATAGCGACGCCGTCTACTACAACCCGACGACCGACGCTTACGTCAATGCAGCCGGCACCGGCATCGTCGGCCCCATTCCCGATTGTTTCTTCGACACGAGCGGCAGCAACGGCGACATCGTCGAGATCTCGCTCAAGCACAGGAGCGCCTAATTTATGAACCAGTTCGTTCGACAGCAGTTTGCCGACGCCCAGGCCGCCTATTCCTTCGTCATTGCGCAAGGGCGCAATATCGAAACGCGCATCTACCAGCGCCGCTATCCGACCTTCAACTATGGCCTCCATGTTCCGGTCGTCACCGAAGGCAACGAATGGGCTTCCGGCACGACCTTCTTCACCGTCGACAGCGCCGGCGAGGCCAAGTTCCTCTCCGCTGCCGGCACGGACATGCCGTTCAACCAGTCGACCCGCGACAGCGCCAGCCATGACTTCGCAATGCTCGGCTCCGGCTGGGAGTGGAACCTCGAAGAGGTCAACCAGGCTGCGCTCTACAATCTCGATCTCAACGCTTCCAATGCCATTTTCGCCGCCGATAAGATCGAGCGCCTGCTCAATTCCGTCGCCATGACCGGCTCGACGGAAAAGGGTTGGACCGGTTTCGTCAACGATCCGAAGGTGTCGCGCGTCGATGTCGCTGCCGATGGCACAGGCGGCTCGACCCACTGGTCCGCCAAGACGGCCGATCAGATCCTGCGCGACGTCAACGATCTTATCGGCGGCGTGCGGCAGCGGACCGGCGAAGTCGAGTGGATCGACAGCCTGCGCCTGCCGCCGGAAGCCTTCCGACTGATCGCCACCAAGCGGCTTGCCGATGGCGACGGCTATATCACCGTGCTGGATTTCCTGCGACGCGGTAACGTCTACACGGCGGAGACCGGCCAGCCGCTCGATATCCAGCCGCTGCGCGAACTTGCGACGGCGTCGCAGGATGGCGGCGGCCGCATGGTCGTCTATCGCCGTGATCCGGAAGTGCTGCGCTTCCATCTGCCGATGCCGCGCCGCGTGCTGCAGCCGCGCCAGAAGTCGATCATGAGCTTCGAGACCGGCATCATCGCCCGCACGGGTGGCACCGAGGTACGCCTGCCGGCGGCCATGGCTTACGGCGACGAGATCACCGCTGCGGCCTGAGCCTGATCTCCCTCTCTCCGCGGATGCGGAGAGAGGGGTTCTTGTCTTCTCAACAATCGACATCGGAGCTTTCATGTCCGCTTCCTTTTACGGCACGCTTGCTGCCGCCGATGCCTATTTCGCCGATCGTGCCAATGCCGGATGGGCCGCGGCAAGCGATGGCGATCGCCTGGCGGCGCTAGTGCGCGGCTCGCAGGCTGTCGACAGCCTCTATGAGCCCAGATTCACTGGACGACGGACTGAAGGCTACGATCAGGTGTTATCCTGGCCGCGCAGCGAGGCAACGACGGTCAATGGCGAGCCGATTACAGAGAACACGTTGCCGCTTGCCGTGACTTACGCGGCTTATGAGGCGGCAGCGCTTGAGCTTTCCGAGCCCGGTAGCCTGACGCCCGTTATCGTCGCGGCTCGCACAGTGAAGCGCGAGAAGGTGGGGCCGCTCGAGACTGAATATGCCGTTGCCGATACGAGCGACGAGATGATCGCCTCCGCAAGGCCAATGCTGACTATGCTTGACGGGCTGCTCTATCCACTCCTGCGTCCGGTTTTGCCGGGCATTCTGGTGGTGTGATGGCGGCTTTCGATTATGACAGGGCGCGAGCGACCGCCGCGCGGCTGATCGCCAAATTCGGCCAGAAGGGCAGTCTGCGGCGTACTACGAATGCAGGGCCGGACTATGATCCGGTGCAGACGAGCGAGGACTTTGACTGTTCGCTCGTCGATCTCGATCAGAGCCAGGCGCATGTTGCTGACACGTTGATCCAGCGCGGCGATCGCATGGTCTATCTTTCGACCGAGGGGCTATCGATTACGCCGATGTTGTCCGACAGGTTGCTGATCGGCGGCGTCGAGCATGCGATCGTCGATATCCAGCCGCTGTCGCCGGGTGGGACTGTCGTGTTTTGGCAGTTGCAGGTGCGGCGATGACGGCGATTGTTCGTTTCAAGACGATCCTCACGCTTTGGCTGCTGTCGCGGGTCATCCTGCTGCTCAATCGGGTTTCACCATTGCCGGGGATTGAGAGGAGTGACGGGGCAAAGGCCGAATCCCGAACGGCCAGACCCGCAATTCGCGCTCGTTACGGCCATCTCACCCTTTTGAATTTCGAGCGGCGTGGCTCTTCCCCGGGCGACGCCGCCAATGACGCCTAACCATATCAAGGGGTACCCGACATGGCTTCCTCGAATTTCTCTACTGACATCGCCGCCTGGGCCGAGCGGACTAAGAAGCGCATGGAGGAGGTGGTGAACCTCTCCACGCAGCGGCTGGCCGCGACGATCGTCGAGGCGACGCCTGCGGTATCAGGCGAGCTTACTAATTCCTTTCGGGTTTCCGCCGCGCCTCTGCAAAGCGGGGATGCGGAGGGTGCAGATGAGGGCCAATCGGTCGATCTGGCCGGCCTCGGCGTGCCGTTGGGCGGTTTGATCCATATGGGCTTCACCGCCTCCCATGCCGCCGAAGTCGAATATGGCAGGGATGGTCAGGCGGGGCAGGGCATGGTGCGGCTCGCGGCACAGGCATGGCCTGACATTGTCGCGAGCGCTGCGCGCGACACGACGGACTGATCCCTCGAAATTTCAAACATTAGACAAGGTGACGCATGGCGACGGCGACGGACGCTCTCATTCTGGCTGCGCTGCTGGACCATCTGGCGACGCTCCAATTCCAGCCGCCATTGCCAGTGGCGCAGCCGGGCATTGCCTTTCCGCCGGCGGGGCAAGCTAAGCCGGATAACTATCTGGCTGTCAGCTACCTGCCCAACCGCCCCCGGCAGGTGACGCTTGGCGACGATCCGCAGCAGAAGCTCGGGCTTCTGCAGGTTTCCGTCTATTGGAAGGCCGGCGGCGGGCTGATCAAACCACTCGATGCCGCCGGCCAAGTCATCGACCATTTCAACAACAAGACGCTGTTCGCCTCTGGCGTGAAGATCACGATCAGTGGCGAGCCGTGGGCCGCAGGCCCGATCCAAGAGGATGACCGGGTGCAAATACCGGTCACCATTCCCTACACCGCCTTTGAACCGGAGACATGATCCATGACGAATAAAAGCACGAAGAAGGGCTCGAAAGTCTACGTATGCGAGACGCCCCAGAATACCGATCTGACGGCCACGGCCTATGCCGCGCTGACCTGGGTGCAGGTGGGTAAGGTCGGCAAGGTCGGCGATTTCGGCTCGGAATCCACGATCAACAACTACAATACGCTGGATGAGCCGGTGCAGCAGAAGCAGAAGGGCGTTTCCAACGCCGGCGATCCGGAACTCGAAGTCGCCTCCATCGCCGACGATCCCGGCCAGGACATTCTGCGCACCTTCGGCGATCCGCTTAACATCAACATCATGGCGATCAAGGTCGAGCGCAACGACGCGCCGCAGGGTAAGACCAACACGGTGTTCTATTCGCGCGGCGTCGTTTCCGGCCCGCTCTATCCCGGTGGCGGCTCCGACGATTTCGATCTGGAGAAGTTCAAGATCGGCCTCAACCAGCTGCCGATCCGCGTCGATCCCGTCACCACGCCGTAAGCGCGATCTTTCGGAACCTTGCGCGCGTCGCTCTCCTGCGGCGCGCGGCAACTCTCACATGTCCCAACCGATAAGGTGTTTCCTTGGATATCTCCAGTCTCGTCAATTCCGAAGATCTCTTCGAGCTGCAGCTCCTGCATCCGGCCACCGAGGAGCCGCTCGGCATCTCCTTCATGATCCGCTCGGCCGAGAGCAACGAGGTGAAGAAGATCGTTCGCCAGCATAGCGACCGCTTCCTCGCCAGCCGCAAGAAGAAGCTGACCACCAGCAAGGTCGAGGCCGAATATCTCGACAAGGCGGCCGCCGCCATCGCTTCCTGGAGCTGGGGCGAGCAGCAGTGGAAGGGCGAGCAGCCGCTGCTCTCCTTCGAGAAGGCCCGCGAAGTCGTCGAGGACGCCGGCTGGATCTATGACCAGGTGGCCGGCGCCTCGGAGGACCGCGCAAATTTTATGAAGAGCTTGCCGAAGGGCTTTCAGAAGCCGTAGGGATCGTTGCGCGCTATGATTGCGTGCGCGATACAAACGGCGAGACCCGGCGCGAACGCAACGAGGCCTTCGAGCTTTTAAGCCCGGAGGCCGAGGTGCCGGAGGCCGGCCATGCGCTCTGGGACTGGTTCTGGGACCTGCGTTCGGCGCAGGCTCCCGGCTTTTCCGGCCCGGTGCCGCTCTCCCACCAGGAAATGCTGGCCTGGCTGCACCTGACCGGCAACCTACTGCGCCGCGAGGACATCGCCGTGCTGAAGGCGATGGACGGACGCTATTGCCAGGCGGTGGAGGAGGAGACGGAGGCGATCAGGGTGCGGGAGGCGGGGTAGGTTTCAAGAAGCGACTTTTCAAATACGTCAGTCAAGAAACCGCCTAAGTGTGTCGCGAACCCACCCCACATAAGGGGCGATTGGTTTGGTGTAATCTAGTTTTTCCTGTTCAGTTAGGGGCGGGTCATTGCTAGTGTCTCGCAGTATTTGTGAAAATGTAGAGGTGTCCGTAGTGCGGGGAAGGACTTCGAACATTGCTAGTTTGGATGTGCTGCCATCGCGGGAGAGGTATTGGCAAACGACTGTTGTCGTCGTCACCTCTGCATTCTTGTTTAATACGCTGAAATTCAGGGTTGCGCTATAATATACCGGCTTCATCCTGCCTTTATCAAATTCCTTCAGATACACGTCCTTGAGATATGGGTTATTCTCGTATCGTTCCTCGACATCGGTCCGTGTAGCAGGTCTGTTGCTAAGAAAAAATCTGTTGCGCTCATAGGTAGATGGAGCCACGAGATATTTTTTAAGTTTCGCCTCGCAGGCTGTCAGGATTGGCGGATCAAAGATGCCAAAGCTGTAGATCAACAGCAAAGCGGCAAGCACTGCAACCACGCTAACAATCAGCTTCATCAAAACTCCCGCGAATAGCTTTGCGGCATTCTCTCGCATGAAATCAAAAGGTGGTTCGGTGACAGATGTTGCAACTTTGAATTACGGTGATAGTGCACTAATTTCTTTCAATAGGGGCCTTGGTTGGGCCCAGATAAGATGGGCATCGGTTGGCTAGATAGAACATACTTTCTTATTTGAGTGCACCGTCACCGTAATTGCGTAATTGCGGGCGCCACTGCTTATTACACATACAAAAGTTGCTAACACTATTCGACGCATTCTGCCCCCCATAGAATTACGGTGACAGTGCACCAATTATTCCCCGATGACGGCCTTGGCTTTGCGGCCGCGGCGAGCCGGCTTGAGGGTGGTGTTGGTGAGGTCTTCGAGTCGGTCGAAAAAGTCGGTATTGCCGATGGGGCGACCGATGCTTTCGGCGCGGCGAAGCGTGGCAAACGCCATCTCTTCTTCTGTGGCGGTGAGGAGGGCGGCGAAATCGGGAAAGCGAGTGCGAACCGGTGTTGTGGTCGTGACGCCGTCATCCTCAATCAGTCCAAGTTGTGCCGCGACACTCGACCATCGCCAATCGGCAGCCCGTTCGACAAGGCGAGCGCGCACCGGATTGAGGGCGACGTAGCGGAGCGCCGTCGCCAGATGTTCTTCATCCATGGCGACACAATCGAAGCGGCCCTGCCAGAAATGGCCGGTCCGGCGCAGCCTTGCATGGATATGGCCGGCATAGGTGCGATGAACGCGAGACAGTGCGCGGCGAATACCGTCGGCATCTGCCGGAATGAGGATGAGGTGAACATGGTTGGGCATCAACACCCAGCCCCAGACCTCTACGCCGGCGGCGCGACAATGATGAGCTAGGAGATCGCGATTGATCGCATAGTCATCATCGCAAAAGAAGGTTTGCGCCCGCCCGTTGCCGCGTTGGGTAACGTGATGTGGGGTATCGTGGATGACGATGCGAGCGAGACGGGCCATTGGTTGCGTTGGTCAAATTTGAGAGCTTATTTGAGTGTACTGTCACCATAATTAAGGGCACAGGAAGTGTGGTAGAGGAGCTTACCATAGAATTTCAGTAGGTAAGTCTTACATTGTCTACAGCAACTCCGGCGTCAGTACCTTGTATGCCGACGTAGCTGCAGGCCGCTTCAATCCGCTGATATCGGCTCTGGACGATGGCGTTTGTGCTCAAATAGACATAAAACTGTACCGGCTTCAGAACGCCTTGATCGAACTGCTTCAGCTTCTCTTCGCGCATCGAAGGGCTGTCGTCGGTCTTTTCAAGGTAGCTTGCGAACGCACCGCGACCCATTGGAAATTGGGATTTTGAATGGTCGACTTGTGTATAGGTAGCTGATGAACCAAGGCGGAATTTCAATGCAGCTTCGCACGTTGCCACCATTGTTAGCGCCGCCGCGGGTTTTGATGGTGAGGTCGCTTGCCACTCACTCGTGTTTTGAGGAAGAGGCTTCTTTTCTGGCTCGGTATAGCCAAACTCCTGATTGCACGCGTCAACCTCTTTGACCGCTGCAGAGGTCATTTTGTCGAAGAAGTCGGTAGTTTCTCCTGCATTGAAACGCTTTACGTCTTTCCAGAGACGAAAGCAGAACGAGGCCCGAATGTCAGGAAATTCCGCTCGGCAATCATCCGCTTCGGCAACCATGAGAGCTAATGAACCATATGTCTTTTCTCCTGCTTTCGCTCGGGCTTCTTCTCTTAGTGCATCGGTGCATTTGAATTTTCGTTCGGCAAGCTTGGCAGCCTTCTCCTCCTGCCATGCCTGGTAGTATTGCCAGCCAACAACACCGCCGACAATCGCGGCGCTCGCGATTACCACTACGCACGCGGTTGCGATCAAAACCTTTAGCCAAACGTCCATAAGTGTCTCTCAGAAATTTTAAGGAGTACCAGTGCGGATGCCGTTACTTCAGCTGAACAGCCGCCTGAATGTGTCGCGAACCCATCCCGTATAAGAAGGGAGCGCAAGCGGAGAATGCAGTCAGAAGTAGCTGAAGCCGCATTGCCGCCCGCAGCTTTCTTAAAGCTGCGTTTCTAACCACTCCGCGTTCGTTTTGCCGTCGACCATTACGTAGAGACGGTCCGCCTTGGAGGTGTCTTCATTGTCAGTTGGATACTGACATATGGTGGTGCCGCGAATTGGTGTGCCATAGGCGTTAGGAGCATCGTAAGTTATAAGAACCTCAAACATCCGAGGTTTTACACGGCCTCGGTCAAAATCCTTCATCCTCGCTTCCTGGATGATCGGCCCATATTCATCCCCGGCCAGATAGCGTTTGTAGTCGGCACGGTTGAGAGGTTCTTCGGATTCTTTGATTTCGATCCGCTTGTATCCCGACGGCGCCAAAAGTCTCAATTTCAAAACTTCTTCGCACACGGTCACTAGTTTCGATTCAGAAAAATTGCAGCCGCCAATTGCTGGCAGCAAAAAAGCCACGCTGACCAATCTCCACAATCTAATCACGAAATCCCCCACTCAAAGCGCAGGGTTGTATTTCGC
>ERZ781399.3441-NODE-3441-length-12139-cov-3.817941_pt1 | contig 12139 bp, 18 predicted proteins | sample MGYA00511014_ERZ781399 | MGnify/ENA primary metagenome ERZ781399 (study PRJEB29847, sample SAMN06458254) | wastewater metagenome | isolation source: Wastewater bioreactor | place: South Africa: Cape Town | study: EMG produced TPA metagenomics assembly of the...
GGTCATTTGTACAATGGCGCCTTTCGTTGTACTGTATGGAACGAATTCTGGCTGAGCAATGAAACTACTAATACTAGCCATTTGAATGATGGAACCTGATTTTTGTTGTTTCATGAATGGAACAACGGCTTTTGCCATTAAAGCATATCCACGTACGTTGACATTTAAGATTGTTGTCCAAGCTTCAGCTGACACATTTTCAACTGCACCAAATGTAAAGTTCGCCGCACTAAAAGCCATAATCTTCGATTATACTCTTTTTACGTCATTTTAACATACTTGTTGACGAGAACATCGATGGTGTTCCACTTCTCAACTACAATTTTCACAGCATTTTGAATTGCTTCTTCATTAGTAACATCTAATTCGATCGCTATAATTGAATCTTTAGTACTTTCATGATCACTAATAACTTTTTGCACAACTTCATCAGCTGCCGTTTTATTGACATCAGCAACAACAACACGTGCACCATGTAATGCGCACGTCTGCGCGATCGATGCACCTATTGCTCCTCCAGCACCAGTGACAAACACAACTTTGTTTAATAATAATTGTGACCAATTTCCACTGGGTTTCGTTGCTTGTTCGGGAGCTGTTGACATGATATCTCACAAGAAATTTGAAAGAAAAAATAACAAGTGTGTCTCAAGGCAAAATATTTGTTTGGTTTACTCTTAAACTTGATATCACATTCAAACAAGGTGTGCTACTATATATATCTTTTATTTAAATAATCGGTATCTCCATCTATTTCTGAGGATATACAGAGAAATTTGTTTTCATATTAAATCGCTGTTAAACCTCCGTCAATCAGAAAACTAGCACCCGTTGCGAAATGACACAAATCCGAAGCCAAGAAAACTGTAAAATTCGCTAGTTCTTGTGTTGTACCCCAACGTTTAAGGCATAAACTTTTAACTCTTTCTTGAACTAACTCGTCTACTGTTTTGTTTAAATGAGCAGCATGTCGAGCAGTTGCTGGTGTAATTGTACCGCCAGGACAAATAGTATTACATCGAATATTGTATGGACCTAAGTCAAGTGCAAGATTTCGTGTCATTTGTACAATGGCTCCTTTCGTTGTACTGTATGGAACAAATTCTGGTTGAGCAATAAAGGCACTAACACTCGACATTTGAATGATGGAACCTGATTTTTGTTGTTTCATAAATGGAACAACAGCTTTAACCATGAGAGCATATCCACGTACATTCACATTGAGAATGGTGTTCCAAGCATCAACTGAAACATTTTCAACTGCACCAAACGTAAAATTTGCTGCACTAAAATTCCAAATCCTCAATTATATTCTTTGTATGTCAATTTAACAAACTTATTCACGAGAACATCAATAGTATTCCATTTATCAACTACAGTTTTCACAGCATTTTGGATTGCTTCTTCATTAGTAACATCTAACTCAACAGCTATAATTGAATCTTTAGTACTTTCATGATCATTCACAATTTTCTGTACAACTTCATCAACTGCTGTTTTGTTCATATCAGCAACAGCAACGCGCGCACCATGTAACGCACATGTTTGTGCAATCGATGCGCCTATTGCTCCTCCAGCACCGGTTACAAAAACGACTTTATTCAGTAATAGTTTTGACCAATCGTCACTAGGTTTCGTTGCCTGTTCGGGAGCTGTTGACATGATAAACTTGAATATTATTCTTTTTGAAAAGGTACATGAGATATACTATCTCAAACGTACAACTCCATCTATCATTTGACTGAATGGTTGACGGAGAGAGCATACAAAAAGAGGAAAACATTGATAGAATGAATCATTCTCGTCTCTGCTAGAGAGATCCTGGTGAAATTACATTTGATTTGACTCGAAATTTAAATAAAATGACCGATTTTAATGAGAATGCTTCATCGATCGATTTGATTCAATCGGATCCGAATGCGACCTTTTATTTTCTACAAAATGGCATCGGTAAAGAGCGTCGAAATATATTTACGAAAGCTTTTGAACGTTTTCATCTTCGACTAATTGATTCTCCTCACAACGCACGTTTCATCATTGCTGATGAACAATTCGATGTACCGAAAGTATTTTCAATTCTAAAAATCGATCCACCAGAGGCAATTGTCGTTCGAACACAATGGCTGAGTGATTCTTTGAAAGCCAAACAGTTAGTTCCGTTAACAAAAGATTATATTGTTCGACCTCCACTTATTCGTAAGCAAACTGTTCCATCTTTCTCTCAAGAATCAGTTCCTCAACAAAGACAAAAACGAACATTATCCGATGATCAACCTCAAGGTGGATCTGCAACACAAGTCAAACAAAGACGATACTCATCCGATGAGGATGATGATCACGATTTCGACGAAGTTCGTTGATCAAAAAACAATTCTCATTTTGATAATATTCTCTTTCAGGATTATAACGATACTGTGAAAAATCCCTACAAAAACGGTGAATTACCCGTTCGTATTAGAAATAATTTTCGTCTATCTCACAATTCATACGTATCTCTTTCCTATAGAAAGGTAATTGGATGTGTTCAATGTCTTCCCAAGCAGCTAAAAAGAATACTGAAGTAAACAAGGATATTATCGATAAACTTCAATCAATGGCTGATCTCTATAGCAAAACGAATGGTAATTCAAAAGAGAGACAAATCGGAATATTTTGTATTTATTTTGACAGATAAATGGCGAGCATATTCCTATCAGAAAGCGATCACTACAATTCGTCGTTGTACGAAACGAATTGACTCGTTTGAAGTAAAATTCGACGAACAAAAAAGATAAATAATTGAGAATTGCTCGTTTAAATTAGGAAATTATAAAACTACCCGGTATTGGTGAAAGTTTAGCTAAAAAAATCTGGGAAATCGTTGATACCGGTACTTTCGAAAAGCTCGATGATTTTCAATCATCGGAATACATGACTGTGATAAATCTATTCGGTAATGTTTGGGGTTGTGGACCGAATATAGCTCGTCAATGGTACGATCAGGTATTGAAATTGTCATTTCGTCTTTTTTTTGCTCAACTTTCGAATTCATTCAGGGCTTTCGTACTCTCGACGATCTTCGTACAAAAGCGAAGTTATCTCAAAATCAACAAGTCGGATTGAAATATTACGATGAATTTCTTGAACGAATGCCACGCGATGAAGTGACTGAAATCGAGGCCGTTGTATGTACTCACGAGCGAGAAAGGGCCAAAAGAACTATTTTTAAAAATCGAAATAATTGTTTAGGTTAAAGAACACGCCCTTGGACTCGTGCCCGGGTTAACTATTCAAACGTGTGGCTCTTATCGACGAGGAAAAGCTACATGCGGCGATGTTGATATTTTGATTACACATACAGATGGCATTTCTCAAGAAGGATTGTTAATTCCATTGATTGATTCGCTGAAAAAATCCGGTTTTCTTACCGACGATCTCGTTTTCTCGGACAAACACGACGAAGATAGTTCGCAAGCGAAATATTTCGGTGTTTGTCTTCTACCCGGTGAAAACAGAAAACATCGTCGTTTGGATATTATCTTAGTACCTTTCGATGAATACGCTTGTGCTCTGCTTTATTTTACTGGCAGTGCACTTTTCAATCGATCCATGCGTAGCCTCGCTCATAAATACAACATGTAATTCATCTCATTCGCTTGTTTTTTTTTGTTTGAGTTTTGTTTTTAATTCAAAGGTATTTATCTCAACATCGTTTGAATACCGGTGTTATTCGAAAAGTAAATTTTGTCTTTGTTCTATTCTCAGTTTCGACGATTTGATGTTTAGAATAATTCGAAGATTAATATGGGCACGCCTTTGTACACTCCGACTGAAGAATCGATTTTTAAATACTTAAATTTACCCTATCGACCTCCGGAAGAACGCGATCACTAATTTGCTAATTTTTTTTCTCCACTGAAATTAAAATAATCTATTTTTTCAGATCTTTTTTTCCTCTCTAAACAAAAAGCAATGGTATTAGACTCAAATCTTCTCAGAGAAAAACTAATCGACGCTTGGAAACTACGTTCAGATGAAACGAGTTTTTCTGCTTCATTATCTCCCTTAATCGCAGAATGTCAATCCGAAGATGAATTTCGTAACATTTTCACCAGTAAAAACCAAACTTCGTCACACTTTGATCTCACACTGATTCATTTTAGCACAAATTCTAACTCATCTTGACTCGACCATATCCTCAAACCTACTTCAATCCTATTTTAAATTCCATGCTCGATCCGGTTATATCAATGAGCTGTTAGTCATCGAACATCTGATTTCTCTCAGTCCGTCAGCATCTGTCGAAACAGATGATGTGCAAATTAAATTTCTCATCGAGTTGCTTTATGAAATTTTGAAAAGTGAACATATTACGGCTGAACACGGGGTCCTTCTGGGCAAGCAAATCAATCTGCTAGCTCAATGGCTTTGTTCGGCTTTGTGTGTTTATTCGAATCAATTCGATTTAAGCGAAGAATCGAGTTCGAAAAGCAAAGAAATGGTGATTTCAGTGTCGAATTTATTTCTCGTACTTTTTACCAATCCAACTTTGTACTGTCTTTGGTTGATGATCATCAAAGCACAAAAAGAACAAAATCATTGGAAACACATTCGAGAACAAGTTCTCAAACAAATCCAAACCAAAGAATCATCAATTCAATCCGATGTTTACGAACAAATTCTATTCAAGTACGAAACTTTCATCTCGTTTTCTTTCTCAATTTCCACGTTGTTTAGAATCACACGTTTGCATTTATCCGAAGAATTTCATCACGAAGACATTGAATTCAACGTTTCAATTTTCAATCCAACAGTTTCGACGCTCGTTATCAATCAACTTCATCGATCGTCTTCGATTCTTCTCGTTATGCTTCGTTTCTACGAATACGTTTCATCGAATTCGAATCCTTCGTCGATCTATCTTCGACTTCTTCAATCGTCATTCGGCGGTTACGCCGCGTCTGTCTCAACGAACAACAGCGAATACCAACAACGTTGGTCAGCATTTGTTCATTTTCAACTGCCACGCATCTTAGCCTCGTGCTTTCCGAGTCAATTTCACACGATCAAACAAGCCATCGAAACCTTTCTCTTGCATAACGAATATCTACTCAATCGTTTAGATGAATTATGTGTTGAGAATATCTTCGAACGAGTCTTTCGAACAACATTAAATTACGTTGCCGAAGAAATCAAAATCAAATATCAAACCGAAATCGAACATTTAAACTTTTACATTCAACAAATTCGTCGACATTTTATCCAACAAATTCAACAACATTATCAATCACAGCCAACACGTTCGTCTTTCTCCAAACAACCAAAAATCCTACAAATCACCGTCTCTCTTTTGATTTTTTTTCAGGTTCATATATCTACGAAATTCTTCAATCTCAAATGTCCTTAGAAAAAAATCTAACTAACATCTTCTCGAATCCAACCGACGAAAATAATCTCAACATTCTCGTGAACAACCTAACCGAATACATTCCATTGATTTGCGCGTTAGATCAATACTATGAGCTCGTCGATTTACTTCTTTCGTTGACTCAAACGCAGTTCGATCTGTCGTTTTATGTTCTCTGTTATTTAACTTTAATTGCCGACGATTCATCCGAAGATTTCGGTCGATTGGAAATTCATACCGAACACGATTCTCCGAAATCGATTGTTTATATTTGGCTGAAAAAATATTGGCTCGCTCGGGATGTTGGTCACGCTCTATTTGCATCGTCATTGGACTCGATTGATTTTCTTTCGACATCGGAAAATTCATTTGAAACCGAAAAAAACGAATTTCTCTCCGATATGAAAACGTTCGAATGCAGATATTCATCATGTGAATACTTAAGAAAGACAATTTTCCTTCTCGGAGATCTTCAATCATTAGTTCTCGACGAAACAAAACAAATCCTAATCGAATTAATTAATTATTTAACAACTGTTTCGTCGAGTTCACTCGTCCATGTTCTTCTTTGGCTGTTTGCTAATCATCAAATCGCCAGTGATGACGAAAGAATTTGGATACAAAATGTAATTCATTCAACGGGCTCAACGCTCGATTCAACTTCAACGATCAGCCATCTTCTCGACGCGATTAAACGTCAACTCTGGTCGCAATTCATCGATAATCCTCTTCTACCTTATTACACTCTCAATCCAATTCTTTCGTCATCGTCGATTGTCAATCATCTTTCGATTCTTTCGTGTCAAACGTCAACAGTTCTCATTCAAAGTTTATTCGATAATTTTGTTATCAACGAAAGTTTTACTTCTGAACAAGCACGAGCTCTTTTCATTTGCTCGAAATATGTGCCCATCGATTTTATTATTGTACATTTACTGATTCATATAAATACATCGAACGGAATCTATGAAACCAATCGAGCTCTTTACTTAATCTTTAGTTTAATCTTATTTCGACGACGTTCATCAACACGCTGTCTGCTGGAACAAACATTTCCTTATTTATTTAATATCAAATCCAATGAATTCATGTTAGAGCCCAATGTTTATATAATGTGTTTGATATTGAATATTTTACTTATGTTAGAACTGAATCCGTCCAATGATGAACTGTTTCAAGTGAAATCATGGCGAGAAACGAATGTGAAACATGATCATGACGATACGAGTGTTGTCGATGGATTTCAAACATTTTTGAATTCGTCATCGAACGAACTCTTTTCGAGTGACACACTTCGGCCTGTGAATTATTTTCTCGGTTGGTTTCAAACCATTCTTTGGATGTTCAGTCGAACAGCTCAAGTTCTCAAACCATTCATCAAACCGAAATTAGTAAATTTTCTTTTCTCTAGAAAACAATTTCTTTCTTTGTTCATCGTAAAAGGTTGCTCAATTATCCGAATATTTGCCACTGCAGTTTCCTATTGAGAAAGTTCTTAGCGTATTAGAATTGTCAACGGATGAGGAAATCGCGTATGCATCGATGGTAATCACACGTGATTACAGTCATTTACAAACATTAGGAACAAGAACGAACAGTCGACTCAAACAGAATCATTCGTTACCGATCAACGAACATTTTTCCACGTCAATTACGGAAAATGTTTACTCGATTCCATCGAATCTTTAACCTTTTTTTTTTATAATTCGTCAGATGTATTTTTGTTCGTCTCGTTTGTTAAATAAAAGAAAGAACGTGCTACGATGTGACTTTCCTTTTCCTTCGGATGCTCATCGATGTGCTTATCTGTCATTTCATTTGTCGTTGTGGAAAAGAAAAGGAAAGAAAAGAAAGGTGATGCTATGGCAACGACATCGTCATCTTCATTTTGTAACATTCATTCTTAATCCAAGTAAACAGACGCATTGACACGAGATTAAATGGAGCTGACTGAGCAACATACAGAAGTGTCCGTTGGCAAATTGCAGGTTTATATTGAAAATGTTTAATCTTTTTTTGAAATTTAATTGATGATATTGTAGAAATTTCGGAAGCGTTTTTTCCGTCGAAGAAAACGAGATACGGATGAACAGCGAACAAGTCTTTTGAAAGAATCAAATGTCAAGCCTGAAGCTCCGATTAGAAATGAAGATTATGAAGTGTAAATTCTAATTAAGAAGACAAAATGTTTATCTTTATTTATTTTTCCTTAGGACCGGATTTGTTCTTGATCCTCAAACTCATTTGTATCATTTTTGGCTCGGAATCATTTCCCTCGCAGTTGTATATAATCTCCTTCTAATTCCTGTTCGTTATTCATTCGCAGAATTAGATAAAAGTCTTCGACGAGTTTGGCTTTCATTGGATTACACATTCGATTTCATTTATTTGATTGATATTTTTCTTCAATCACGAACCGGTTTGTATTTTTGAATTGAAAAAAAAACGAATGATTCGATTGTGTTTTTGTTTTATCGTTATCAAGGATATTTTAGTCACGGTCTTTTTGTTCGCAATCATCATGTTTTGTCTCGTGGTTATTTTACATCACGTCAATTTTATTCTCGTGATCTTTTGTCGATTCTTCCAACGGATATTTTGTATTTAGTTTCACGTTGGCGATTTCTTTCGATAGTTCGTTCGAATCGTTTCATACGAGTCTATCGTCTTTTGGAATTTCAAGAATTAACCGAATCACGAACGAAATTTCCAAATACATTTCGAATTACCGTTTTAGTTTGTCTAACATTAACATTAATTCATTGGTAAGACGAAATTCCAAAACAACTTTTATTTTTCCAAATCGATGCTTTAGGAATTGTTGTGCCTATTTCCTCATCTGTCAACATCTTGGCTTTGGGAGCGATGCTTGGGTTTTACCAGCATCAGCTCACAATGAAACTGTTGCTATGTTGTACACGTATTGTTTTTACTGGTCGACACTTTTGTTAAGCACAATCGGAGATGTTCCGCTGCCTGTTCAACGATCGGAATATGTTTTTGTTTTATTTGATTATATGATTGGTATTCTGATATTTGCAACGATTATCGGCAATCTTGGCACGATGATCTCATCGCAAAATCAATCGAGTTTGTTCTTTTTGTTTTTAATGAAATTTATGTTTTTTTTTTGTTTTTTGATTTCAAGGACAACAAGTGAGTGAGAAAATGGACGAAATCAAACGTTATATGAAATTCCGTTCGGTGAATCGAAAACTCGAACAAAAAGTGATCAAATGGCTCGATTATTTGTACACGAATCGGCAGGTTTTAAACGAAGAAATGGTTTTAAATTCGGATTTAAGCGTCGAACTACGCAAAGATCTTGCGATTAAAGTTCATCTCGATGCTCTTCAACAAGTTACGCTCTTCAACGATTGTGAACTCAATCTGCTCATTGAACTTGTAAAAAACAAAACAATACGTTCTTTTCTTTTCTCGTTATTTCAAAATTTGAATAGGTAACAAAACTGAAACCGATCTTTTTCGGACCGGGCGATTACGTTTGTCGGAAAGGAGATATCGGCAAAGAAATGTACATAATCAAACGTGGGCAATTAGCTGTTGTCAGTGACGATGGTAAAACGACATTTGTTGTTTTAAAAGAAGGTGCCGTGTTCGGTGAAATATCGATTTTGAATATTCCCGGTTCGAAAAACGGCAGTCGTCGTACGGCAAATGTCAAATCTCTTGGCTATTCGGATTTATATACACTGAGAAAGGAAGATCTTTGGACGGTTTTGGATAATTATCCGGATTCATTGGCGAAGATTATCGAAAAAGGTAAATCGATTCTACGTAAAGATAATCTTCTCGATGAATCTTTGAACGATTCGAAACGACATGTCGAACAAAATCAATTATTAACTCTACCAAATCGAATAAAAACTCTCATTCATACAGATAATTCTTTAAACGAACGTTTTTTGAAGTTCTTCCAAGAATATATTCACTCGATTCAAGTATTTAAACAACAATTATCTCAATTAGAATATCGATATGGAGCACGAAAGCCAAGTATTTCATTATCGGCACGAACAACCGCATCATCACCAGGAACACTTCGACCGAATAGTTTCATTCAAATCTCGAAATGTTCAAGTGCTCCTTATCTAACTGTTGAACAATAATCATTTTTTTTTGTCGTGTTCTGTAATCATGTTGTTTGGAAAATAAATAAAAGAAAAACATTGAGGATGTTCTCTCGAAAGAGAGCAAACGCCATCTGCAATTGATCAACTTTTGATTCGTCAATGCTGAGTAGTACTCTGAAATAAAAAACAAACATCTCAATGAAATCAAATCAGTATTGATTTAGGACGAGTTTTTTTTTTAGAAATGATGAAATCTCAATCGGTTTCTATTGTTCATCCACGAACCGATGGTGAACTCTGTCAGAATGCTTGTGGATTCTATGGAAATAAAATTTGGAACGGATTTTGTAGTAAATGCTATCGAGAAGTTTATCAAGAAGCTAAACAAATACAAAAAACTTACGACGAAAAACCTTAGTAATATAAAGTCAAAATCATATCGATAGAGTTCTTCGATTTTTCTTTTCAAGTGTTTCGACATCTGATTCTCCTCTACCATCGTCTCCAACATTTTCGAATTTTCATGAAAAACGCCGTACTAATCTCAATCTACGTAATCCTATTCGGCAAATGGTTAGTCGAGCTGGCAGTCTTCGTTGTATGTAAACACAAAACCCACCTTAATTTCCATTCAAATTTGAATTTATTTAGCATCGAGTAGTTCAGTCATATCTGCTCTCTTAAACGATGATCACAATTCAGAAGACGAAGAAACAAGCAAATACTTAGAATTCATCAATACCGATGACGCTCGAGGCGATATCAAATCTCTTGTTAAAACATTCGCAAATCAATTTCAAAAGAAATGTTCGAATAAAAACTCTTCGATTGATCTACTCGTTCAAGAATACGGAACATTCAAAGATACAGTGAAAAAACGTGTTCAAACGAATTCAATCTATCAAAACGAACACGATGATGTCATTCATCGAATTCGAGATTATCTCGAACGAGTTGTTTTTTCGAAGAATTACTCATCGATTTTCAATCGAATTGCCATCGAATGTGAAGAACAAGATTTAGCCATACAAAATCGAATATCATCTCTACATTGGATAACACCGATGATGTTAGACGCCGTTCTCAACGAAGATATTCTCAATGTTCGAGAAGAACTTTACCGAGCAATTAATGGTACGTATGAAAGACAATCAATCGATTGAATCGAATGTTTTGTTTAATTTAAGCTTTGATCGAACTTGATTCGAAAGCAACTCCTCAAGAGAAAATTCATTCGATTATGGAATGTAAAAGTTCGATTGAAGAAGCTCTGCATATGAGCAGTGAGAAAACAATAAGTGCTGATTGTTTTCTGCCGGCATTGATTTACGTTGTACTCAAAGCTAAACCGCCACGATTACATTCGAATATTCAATTTCTCAGTCATTTTTCTCAGCCAAATGGTGAAGAATTGTATTATTTAGCTAATTTGGATTCAGCTGTTCGTTTTATTGAACTTCTTCAAGCTGAACATTTAGGTTTGTCAACGAACGATTTTTCGCTTTATATGCGAGGTGAACCTGTTTTACCATCGAAATTTGTCTCACTTTTTGATTATCCTATTGAAAATAATCAACCAACTGAAGACAAACGAAAACTAACGAATCAAATCGAATATTCTCTTGAAAAATGTCATGATAATATCCTCGATTTTCGTAAACATTTATCTCAATCAATCAACGATCTCAAAGATCTATTAAATCATTCCTACGAACGTTTTCCTTATTTCGAACAAATGCCATCCACTGATACTACTACTACTACTACAGTCAATCAATTGAATAACGAATCAAATGATGATGAACATTTATCTCAAACAGTCACAACTTCCAATCTCTCGTAACGAACAGTGCATATATAAGATTTTCACATGTTTTCTTTTCTCGTCATTTATTCAGATTTTATTCTTTTATGATTTATTTGTGTTTTTTTTTCAATGTAGTAATAAAAAATAAGATAGCAATCGAAAGGAGAGAGAGAACAAAACGAGCGATGATACTTGACTTAACTTTTTGTTTCTACATGAGAAAACGATTTGCAATCTGTTGGTTTCCAATTCATTTACTTGAATTATTAAATTGTCAACAAATGTTTGATGTTCTCAAAAACAAATTCTACTCATATTACATGAGGAGTAATAGAGTCATGCTTTTATTTAAAATCACGTCCAATCTTTAGCATATAAAACAATGAATCAAACTATTAGATTCTTCTCCAAATATAGTTTCTTGCTGTTGTTGTTATTATAAAACGATCATTTTGGTTTTGATTTGGTGAGATGATTGTGAGAAATATTCTCATTTTGCTGGCTGTTTTTCGTTTATCATTTGGTGGAGGTATGTTTTCATTTCATGAATTGATCGACTACAAATTGTTTGTCGAAGATATATCAATCGAATTGAAATTTGATGTTGACACAATTCATTTTCTTGTAGAAATATCTTACAATCGACCTCATTTATCAGCGTGCGCAGAATGGAAACCCGAAAGTATTATATTACCAACAGAACCATCGGAGAATTACCAACCAATGAGTGTGTTTGTTGATAAAAATTATACTATATACGTCACGTATGCGTATCCATTGAATGGTACGTAGAGAATAATAATACAAACAAAAACGTTGATAATATTGAATAATCATACGTTCAAATGTTTA
>ERZ781399.3444-NODE-3444-length-12133-cov-6.495032_pt1 | contig 12133 bp, 18 predicted proteins | sample MGYA00511014_ERZ781399 | MGnify/ENA primary metagenome ERZ781399 (study PRJEB29847, sample SAMN06458254) | wastewater metagenome | isolation source: Wastewater bioreactor | place: South Africa: Cape Town | study: EMG produced TPA metagenomics assembly of the...
ACATAAACTACAGATTGTCATTTAATAGACGCGCATACATACAAATACGTATATATAAAAGTGAAAAGAAAAGAAGAAAAAGACGAAGACGATGAAGAAAAAAAACTCTATAGCTACGTTGATCTTTACATTCGTTTGTTCGATTAACATAAGACGATTGTATTTTGCTTTCGTTCTTTTTTTTTTTATTCGCGTCATGTAACGCGATCTTATAGTTACTTGATTAAGTTTATAACCAAAATCGAGGTGACGATTAAAAATTGAGTGATATGCAAAAAAAAAGAAACGAAATCGTTTGACAACAACAACATATAACCTAGACATGTTTGAGATTGAAAAATGATGACAATGACTAGACTTTTATATACATGCGTAAACGTATTCAATAGGAAACAAAAAAAAACGAATGTGAGTAGTAGTAGTAGGACTTGTTTAAGTGAACCCGAAAGCTACTCATCCTAATGGACAACTCCCATCAGCCATTAATCAACCAAATACATCTTCGTGTGCACTTTCATTGCTATTCATTTGTCGAGTGCGAGAATGTGGCCACTTAATGATCAAAAAAACAACGGTCTAAGTAGAAGACATCGTTGGCTCTACTTAGCACCTGTATGTATTGACAAACAGACGTGAAGTTATTCTGACATGTTGACGTTAGCAAGAAAACAAAACATTGAACAACTCGGTTTTTTGTTTCATCAAATAATCAATCGATCAGAGAGAAAGAGAGAGAAAAAATTACGTCTGAATAGATTTTTTCAAGACACTTGAATCAGTAATCATATATTCTTGCTGTGTACAAATCGAGGATAAAATTGCCATGCTAAGATCGATGAGAGTCACTTGATTTTTAAGTAGAACAATTAGAATTTATTGAAAAAAAAGAAGAAGAATGAAAGATCGAAAGTTAATCAAACGAAAGATATTCGCAACTATCGAGAATGCTGTCGGCATTATCACCGCCACAGGTTAAAACACGATTGGAAATAGGAAATGCCAAATTAGCTTGACGGCCAACATTTAAAAATCCTGTTTTCAACCATTTTCGTGTTGTTGGATCGTAGAGTTCGGATAGAACCGGACAATTACTAAATTTATCTCCACCAGGTGTTGCTAAAACGAAATTATTTGCTAGAAGTGTTAATGTCATTTGTGTACCACCATATGTTGGACTATCAATAGCAACGAATGAGTTCGATGATGGTAGATAAAGTTCGGCACTTGAAACAGTTGTATCCGAAGCATTTCGTCCGCCAACAATCAAAACATTTCCATCGGGCAAACGAATAGCACTATGATAAAAACGACTATTGATCATATTTCCACTTGTTTGCGTCCAAGTATTCGTTGTTGGATTGTAAATTTCAGCAGTATTTCGAGGCAGTTTCGATGCTGTTGCACCACCAGTAACTAAAACTCGATCATCGTTGAGTAAAGTTGCCGTTGCAGCCTCACGATAACTTGCAATCATATTACCCGTCTGAACCCAATCAGATGTTGTTGGATCGTAATAGATTGCTGTTTGAGTTGTATTAATGATTCCTCCAGCTATTAATACTCGATTGTTATTTAGCAATGTCGATGTATGTGTTGTACGTATTTCAGGCATGGGTTTCGATGTTGAACTCCAACTGCCTGAATTAATATTGTATAATTCAGCTGTCGCAAGTTTTGAGTTGTTATTATTATCCCCACCAGTGACGAGAACTTCATTGCCATTGGCAAGTAAAGTCATGGCATGATATTGACGCGCAGCAGTCATCGAACCTGCTGATGTCCATGATGAACTTGATGGTGTGAAGATTTCTGATGAAGAAAGTATATTCGATGATGAACTTTTACCACCACTCACTAAGATACGATCATTGGCGAGTTTCACAGCTGGAAAATTTGTTCGTGCTGTTGACATTTTACTGTCGAGACGCGTCCAAGCTATGAAAACAAAAAAACAATCGAAAAATTATCATTTCTTCTTCGATTCTTTTACTTCCATCGAGTAAATCGATTTGTTCTAACGAACAAAAAGCAGCTGTGATCGTTCGTGTACCTTGATTTTTTAATGAAACTGGTAGTGGAAATTGTGTGAGACGACTTCGAATTTTTGTCAAATATTTTGCGATGTGCGAATCAAGACACGTTTGAATATTCGCGCAAGAATTGAGATTTTGTCCTTGAAATCGAATGGTAAGTAAATCACCATTTAAATTGCCTGTGTCGCCCTGACACGGTTGACTAGAATAGATAATTTGATTTTATTATAAAAAATAAATAAAAACAAGTTATGATCTAGATTATACTTCTCTCGTCGTCGTCGTCGTTGATTATGATCCGTAACGAGACGAGTGCTCTTACCTTGAATAAAATTCGATGAGAATCCGTAGTATTGATTAAGCTTTAATGAAAAAGAAAATAGGAAACTTTTTTAAATTTGGTTATTTGATTTCTACTGATTGAGACAGAGCATTGACATCAGAAATTTCATCCGTTCCACTGTTAGCACTTTTGAAATTAGTTTTATAATTTAAAATATAATTTTTCGTAGCTAAATAAGGAAAAAAAAGAATTCAATTGCTCAATTGATTAATATGTTATTACCTTCATCTGTAGTCAATAGATTGACATTTGTTTGTGCTCGTGGTAGATAAAGTGGTATCAATGCTAAAACTATAACACTACCAATGGCGAACAAAACACATGATAAACCTAAAAGAGCAGCGCATCCAATCCTATCAAATACATATTACACAAGCAATTTTGTTTCTCTGCTTAAGAAAAAATTTTTTACCAGCCAAATGATGATCGACGTGGTTGAGTATCAGTAACCATTTTTTAAATGAAAGTAATCGTCCTATATTATTAATCGCACCTATTTATATGATCATTATTGACTAATGCAAATAACATGATTAAGCGGTCGATTATGACGAGGGAAAAATTTGCCCTAGAAAATATGTGCGATTAATAACCATTGTACTTATTTCACAATGATAAAATACTGTTTTCATATTCGGTTTTATAAGAAACGAGGTAAGAAACCAACGATTGAGAATGTCTATATTTAGGACAAAAAATGTACTGGTTGTTCAAATCGTTATAATTTCAAAAAGATAAAGATTTAATTTTGAAAATCATCAAATAACGAACGGAGAGAAAAGAAGAAATAACACACATCGACCGATAATGAACACAGATCGTTCATCATCGACTGTTTCATCAACATTATCCATCAGTCTTTCACGAACAAACGATGGTAATCAATCGACAAATCTTTTATTTTCACCACAAAACAAATCCTACAAGTCACCAATTAATCAATTCTATTGTAATATTTGTTTTACACCATTAGTGAATATTCAAAATATAAATCGAGCCAGTTTTGTGACGAATTGCGGTCATTTCTATTGTGAACAATGTGCACAAACAAGTAGAAAATATATTCGATTTGACGATTGATTCTAACTCGTTTTTTTTAAGCTTTTCAAGGTTTAATGCCAACATGTAAAATATGTCAATGTTCATCAGCTAATTTAACTTGTATGGACTTACGAAAGGTTTTTTTTATTGAATATTTGTTTGTTGTGAATTTATTGTGTGAAATGTCTACTAGAAACAAAACGATGATGTTGATGTAATGATTTCGTCGAATTTTCGAGCAAATAAATGGTTTGAAGAACAAACACGTCAACGAACTTTCGAACAAATGATTGCGACATTAGATCAAGTAGAATTCAAAAGTAAACAAATTCGTAGAAGTTATTTTGAAAAAATTTAGCGTAATGCATTTTTAAATAAACAAAACGATCTTTGTGTTAAAACAATTCTTCGTCAAGTAGAAAATTCGATCGAGCTAATTTCTCAATTGATTCATCTGTTCTATAGGCCGATGTAATTCAACAACAATTACCATTCGATAAATTAGCTGTTTTTGGAAATAAAATGATTCAGTAATAGAAACATTGAGAAAAAAAATGATTTTATTATCTTTTTTTGTCAATAAGGGAATCAAAACAAGCATCAGAAATTTTGTACAAACTTCTCAGTGGTCTTAGTCAATCTAAAATTCGAATGACATCTCAACAACAATTATTCTGTCAACAAGTTGTCGAACGAGTAAACGTTTTTCTTTTTGTTCTAAATACTTCGTTCATTTTGTTGTTTCTTTTTGTGTTTTAGTTCAAAAATAGTCACAAATCATAATTTAATCATTTTGTTGTTGTAAATAATTCAGAAGATCAATTAGAATAAAAACTTTAGTTTTTTTTTACTTCTTATCGAAAAACAAAACATGACAAAACATTGCCTTAGAAATCTGTTCGCTTGTCCGGGATTGAAATTCTTTTTTTTTGCTTTGTTTTTCTTTCAATAATAATCATAGAAGTAAAGAAGAGTTGAAGAAAACCAATAACATCAGACAACAAGAAGAAAAACATGAAGTGCGTGTGTGTTTGTGTGTTTGTTTGTTTGTATGTTTACAGATGATGGTAAAGCGACGCGCAACAAGTGAACAAGACAACAACAAGAGAAGACACACCTACACTTTTAAAAAGCTTTTCAGAAAAAAAAAATAGGCGCGCGCATGATCAGTTTGAATAGAATAATAATAATAATAATAAAAACGTACGTTAGGAAGGGACAAGTGATAGAGAATAAATATATACACATGGCATAAACGAGAGATAAATTGTTCAATAGGTGTCTGTCTTTGTTTTGTTTTACATTTGTACTCTATCGATATCGTCTCGTTGTTCAGGTCGATTATTAACCATAAATCCAAGTTGTTTAACATCGATCTTTTGACCTTTCATTTTCTTCGCCTTTTTCTTTTGACCATTGCTTGATGCTAGTTGAAAACCTTCATCAGCTGGATTCGTTGAACTATTTGTCGATGATGTTGGTGCCATTGCTAATTCATTCAAACGTTCGTTATCTAATTCCGGCTAGAAAAAGCAAACAAAAGAATTGCAAAGAAAGGAAAGATTTAATTTTTGAATTTTGATTACTTCAGCTTTGAGTAATTGTTTACGTTTGGCAATGAAATTCTGTGCAAAATCTCTCGATTTAATAACTGAACCGATGTATGGCTGAACGTATTCGACGATTTCTTCAGCTGTATCGATATCTTTCAATAATTGAACAAGAGTAGGAACTTTGAAAAGAAGAAGAGAGATTAAAAAAATGATTGACTAGTGAATCTACCATCGATAGCTTGTAGATTATCCTTAAATTGCATTTGCGCCCATTTTGATAGAGCATCCTGAGTACGATTTGTGGAAAAAAGATTTTTGACTTCGCGTTCGGTTTTTGTTAATTCTTGAGGTGTTGATGTAGGTTTTGCAGTTGGTTTTATTTCTGTCCATGGTGTTCTAGAAGAAGAAACAAAAGAAAAAACAATAGAGAATTGTGAGGAGTGTGTTTTTTTCTACGATGATTTATTGCCACTGGTTGTCGATGATTTTGTGTGAGATGATGATGATGATGGTTGATTATCAGTTGGCCAGAAAACTGACGACGATGATGCTGATTGAGGTGATGAAGTTGAATGTTGAAAGACACCACCCCAAGCTGGTGTTGAATGACTCGATGAACTCGAATGAGCTTGTTGTTGTTGTTGTTGTTGTTGTTGCTGCTGTTGCTGTTGAGATGTTTTCAATTCATGCTGAATAAAAATCGATCAATTGAATGAATGATTTAGGAGAAAGATTTACTTGAGTTTGCAGTTGTTGTTGTCGTTGAATATCTTGAAGTGATGTCGATGGTGTTGTATTCGATGCATTCGTCCATGGTGCTGATTGTTGACTTGTTGCTGATCGAGATTTAGGCTAATGAAGAAAACGAAAAACATTTCGAAATTCTGTTTAACAGAACAAAAAACAAGAGCAAAGGACACGAAATCAATTTTTAACATGCAGAATCACAGCACAACATACATGAATATTCAAAAGAGAAAGTACCGCATGTGTGGCTTGTTGATTGTAGGATGTAATCGGGGATTCAGGCACCGAATGTTCGTTTGTTTCATAATCGGATGAAAGATTTTGACTTGTATTATTGCTATGACTACCGGCAAACAATGTTCGAGCCCATGAATTTGGTTTTGCCGATGATGATGATGATGACGAATGAGGAATATTGACAGCATCAGATTTGGCCTAAGAACAAAGAAAAAACAACGTCGATGAAACGAAGATTGAGGGTGTTGCTTACAAGTTGTTGGGCAGCAAGAGCAGCTTCTCGAGCACGTCTCTCTTGTTCTTGTTCTTGTTTTTGTATTTCCGAGAAGTTCAATGGTTGATTATGTTCAGCATTTTGTGATGGATGTCGAGCCCAATTGGCTGATTCAGGAAGTTTAAATGTTTGTTGAGGAGGAGCTGGTTGAGTTTTTTGTTGTTGTTGTTGTTGATAACGACGAACGTTTTCCGCTCTAATAATGATGAAAATGAATGGATATTTGAAGAGAAAGAGAGAAAATTTTCGTACTGTTGTGCTTCGATTTTAGCTTGTTGTTCTTTTTGAAATTGAACTGATTGTTGAAAAGCTAGGAATGGATCAATCTCTTGTTTTGCTTGAGGTTTACTAACTGGTTGTGATTGTTGTTGTTGTTTTTTCTGTTCCATAAGTTTAGCCATTTCTTTCATTTGATCCAAGATCGTCTGTTTATTATTATTATTGTTGCTGATTGTTACTGATGATTCTCTTTTCTTTCGTAATTCTTCTTCAAGTTTATGTTGTTCTACTAAACGTCGTTCCTCTTCTTCATGTTGTAAACGTAATTGTTCGAATTTAAAACGTTCCAATTCCAAATCACGTCGTTGCTGTTCGATGCGACGTTGTTCTTCAAGTTTTTCTTGTTGTTGTTGACCGTGACTTTGCATGGCTTGAGCAAGACGTGTCATAATATCATCGGGTTTGATTTGTTGTTGAGATTGATTATTCGCTAGATTGCTACCGAAAAATGATGATATATTACTTTGTGATGATATTGGACGAAATGATTGTTGAAGATCATCGAATAGATTTTGTTGATTGGTCACTGAAATACTTCGTTGTAATTGATTATTCGGTTGTTGTTGATAGAGTATTGCAGGATCATTGGCAAGATTCGATGGAAATAATGATGATGCGGAATGAGAATGTTGCTGAGAAGCAAGAAAAGCTTGGAGTTGAGGATTGATCATTGGTGATGTTGAGATAGGTTTGCGTTCATTGGTTGTTACAGGAATAGATGTTTGTCTGGCAAAAAGGGAAATATTTAGAGTTTAGTCTTTTTTTTTGAAAAATATTTTTACCGATTGAATAACATTGATTGTTGAGAATTCGGTTGTCGTTGTCCTTGCATTAGATATTCTTCTAAATAGGCATTGTTAGCTGCTGTTGATGTTGATGATGCATATGTCATTGGATTGAATTTTTGCGGTTCAGAAACAATCGGTTGTTGAACAGGTGCCGGAATATCCGTACGAAATGGGAGATGACCGAGTTCTTGTGTTAATTGTTGAATAGTCGAAAATTGTGCTTCATCTGAACGTTTCACAGGTAGAGTAATAGTAAAATAACCAGCCTTGAACCATCGTTCCATATCAGCCGATGAAAAGGGTCCTTGAACAGTTTGTTGTGGATCTTTGTAGAACCATTGTTTATCATCGATAAGAACTGGCGGTTGAATTCGTTGTTGTTTTGGTTGTGCAAGAAGTGGATTAGTTGATGATGTTGCATTTGAGGAGACCGGAGGCGAATAATCATGATCCTGAAAAGAATGTTGTTTTTAAAAATAAAGAGTTAATTTAATTGGCAAATTTGTTACATCAGCGAGTGTTGATTCGACAACAAGTGTTGCAACGTCACTTGGTTCGAATTCATCATCCCATGATGCATGAGCTTGTTGCACAGCGTGTGTTGGTTCCGAAACTAGATGACAAAGAGAGATTCGATGCGAGCCGACAAAAAATCTGAACAATAGTTCTACCAATTTTTTCGGAGACTGTTGGAACATTCACAACAGCTTTATCAATTTGTGAAGGAACTGTTTTTTCTGATTTATTATCATCTTGTTTTTGTTGTTGTTGTTGTTGCTGTTGTGATGGTTTGGAAGGAGGCTATGAAAAGAGAGACAGAGAGAGTTATAGAAGATGGCTTTTTCTTTTCTGTCAGCATTACAGCATTGCCACGTGACGATGTGGATTCATCAACTGAAGATTGTGTTTGAGGTTTTTGTTGTTCATTACTATTTTGTCGTAATGATGTCGATGATGAACCAGTAAATGTTCCATCTTGTTCAAATGTCGCATTATTTAGTTGATTATCGCCATCATTATTATCATCATCCATCCATTCGGGCATTCCTGAGAATAGATAGAAGTCAGATATTAGTATTCTGAAAAATATTCATCGTACGCTCTCGTTTTTGTTGCGGACGGCGAGAATTCAAATCCCGATCGGACAAGGTGTTACGCCAACCACGTTGTTGATTTGATTCAAAACTACTTGATTGACCTAGGAAAAACATAATTTGACATAGATGAAGAAAAATTCTGCTGAATTTTTACCAGGTCGATCTTCATTCGTGTTCCATTTATCACTGGATTTGGTTCGCTGTTCGAGAGAACTACCTCCACCTCGTCGTGTTTGTCCACCACGAGACGTCCACGACGCTGAACCATTCGAAGGCGTTGTCGGCTCGTCATTCTGTTCAGTATTTTCGTCGTCTTCACCTCGTGATCGTCGCCATGTTTCCGATGTTTGCCGTGTTCCACTACCGCGACGAAATGACGATTGAGATTGTTCACTAAAATCACAAAAACGAACAAAACTTGAGGAATATTTCAATATTTTTTTTTGATTTACCGATCGTCATACGATCGCATTCGATTTCCAAATGAACCTCCACCACGTGAAGAATGATAACCGCCACGAGATGACCACGATGATGACGCATTTGAATCATCATTACCACCGTTTTCACCAGTATCTTCGGAATTTAAATTTCCTCGATTTGTTCCAAACGTATTCTCACGTCCACCTAACATGTAAACAACATATTTTCAATCCAAATAGAGACAAAAAAAGAATGTCACGCATTTTCTACCTCGACCTCGCGAAGCTCCACGACCATTGGACATTGAACCGGTTTCTCGGCCGCCTCGTGTATCATGTTGTTGTTGTTGAGATGGTTGAGAATTATTTCTACCACGACCACTGCCTGTTCCTCGACCCGAAATATAACTTGACAAAGAATTCATTTTACTCTACGATTAGTCAACGAGAAAGGATGATGATGCAATTTCAGACGAAAGTGATTTTATCTTACAGTTTCCTCAGCACTTGGCGTTGTTAATGTCAATGGTTCGAGTATATTCGGTCGAAAGATGGTTTCGACATCTTTTAAATTTTCCAGAATTTCATTTTTAACATTTTCCGATAGACGTTCAGTCACATTCGAACGTAGTGCTAAGATTTCATCTTTGGAATAGCGATATTTCGTCGCCGTCAGTTTAAAAACACTTCCGCTCGTCGTACCACTCGATGCCGACGTCGGTGTTGTTGATTCAGGCGTTGATAAAGCTCGAAGCCTGATAAAGAGAAAAACAAAACGCACGGCAATTAACAGACAGAAAAAAAAACAAACGAGAACTGAACAAACCATTCTGGTCCAAAATTTAATGGTTGTGTTGTATGTTGAGCGACAGTCGTTGAAGTCATAATTTCAATTTATGTAATTTTTCTTTTTCGAAAACTGAAATCAAATAGAAATCAGCAAAAAATATAGGCGAAGCAAAATCTAGAGAAAAATGTGTTTCTATTCAACCATAGGATTGCATAAAAAAACGCAATTCGTCATTTAACTGACGAAAAAAAACGTATTTGATAAAGTAGATCGATAGCTGAGTGGATGCAATGTTTTTTTTATTTTGCTTGTCAGATAGTTTATTTACCACTTAAATAAATACAAGAATTCCATATTTTACATCGACAACGGATTCTGTTTGGTCGAATAGAAATGTAAGAGCGAAGAAAAAAAACATAAGGCATATAGTGAAGGTGACTTGTCGAAAGAGGTCGCCGATAAACAGTTTTCTTTCATCATCATGTGATCATAAGAAATCTTTATTAAAGTTCAAGAGAAAAAAAAGAAGAAGAAGAAAGGGACAATCTCTACTACAATTAAAAGCAAAAGAGAGAAAGGACGAATGAACTGGATTTTCTCTATGATACAGTCAAGTGTTTAACCATCCCAATTGTAGATTTTGCCGGGTGTACGAGGTTTTTGCTTTTGAGTACTTCCACTAGTTAATGTTGCAGCCGTGAGTTTTTCAGCTTCAGCAATTGAAACATATTGTGCAGTTGCAGCAGGTGCTGCTGCTCCTCCAGCTGTTATTTGTCTAAATGATAGCAAAAGAGAATATTGAATATTCTTGAATTTGATCGTTTACTGTTGGGCAGCACCACTGGCAAGAGCTTGAGCAGTGCTACTGGTCGAAAAGAGAACTTGTGGTGCGCCGACTTGTCGACGAGCATCACGATCGAAATAATAATTTTTAAAGATTTTATGAGCAAAACCACCAGGTAAAAGTGGTCTTGGCTGGGTTCTATCAAAGACAAAGAAAATCAAGAAATGTTTTTCACATATTTTTGTCGTTTACCGATTGACCATTTCGAATTCATGACGTTGATTGGGAGTAAATTTTCTCTAGCAGAGACAGACTTAAGTCTTAGAAATTTTTCTTTTCAAAAGTTCGCTCTCATACCAGCATAAGAAATTGTCGTATGGGCATCAGCCATTTATTGATATCACGTTTGACAACAACTTGTTTCACTTTCGAACTCATTTCGATTTTTCAAAAGAAAAAAAATCTGAAAAAAAAGCAAAAAATTTATTAAAAATCATATTCATAAAAAATGGACATTCAAGATATCTGTTTATTCAATATACATCGATCAATTTGATCGTATAATCTCAAAAAATGGCGTTGAACAATTTCATTGACAGCATCACATGGTAAATTCATTAATCCTACAAGAATAACATTTGATCTTACGAAATCAAAAACAAAATGAGAACGAACGTGTTTCGAATGATTCGTCTTCAGTGTTGATTTCCGAAAGAATTTCTTCGGGTCGTCGATGAATGAGTAATAAACGTTGAAATTGTTGATCGATTTCGACTACACATTGTCGTAATTGTTCGTTTTCGATCATTAGAAGACTATGTTTTTGATCATAATCATGACAGATTTTTTTAAGCAGAACTCTTTCAAAACAAAACAAAAACTTTTTGACTTGAATAACTCTTTTCGTTTTGTTACTCAGTTGAAGATGATTTCGGCATGACCGTTGTTTCATTGAGTGCCAATGGCCATGAAGATTCAATTGTTGAGAGAGTAAATCTATGCAAATATACAAAAAAACTGAATGTGATAATAATTGCATACTGATTTTTCTCGAAATTTGATATTCGTTCTTTTTAATTTTTCGACTTGTTTTTCTAATGTTCGATATTGATGTTTAGCTAATGAACTTTGTTGATTGTAAATCTGATTTAATCGTCGAATTTCTTTATCTTTCGATTGAATTGTTTGTGTTAACTGCTCGATTTTAGTTAAATATTTTTGTACATCATCAGCAAGTCGTTCTTTTCTTGTTTGTAATCGATCGACTTCGTGCCGAATACAATCGTCTTTTTTCTCTTGTTTAATCTGTTCGCATTCGTATTTTTTCAATTTTTCAACGAGTTGATGTTTATCATGAGATAATTTATTATAATTTTTAACTAATTGTCGACAAAGTAGGAGTGTTTGATCGAGATTCGTTGTCGATGGAACAAAATCAAGTAAACCGAGTAAACAAAGATCCTAGGATTGAAAATGAAAGATGATTTGTTTGTTTGTTCATTCAAAGACAAACTTCATTTAATTTAACTAATTGTTCGTTATTCTGATTGTGAACTTGTGTGTTGTCAGTAACGGGAAGAAAAAAACTCGATGAAGTCGATGATGGTACAGGCTTTTCAACGACAACAAGTGGTGTCGAAGTAAATATTGGTGGTTGATGTTGATGATTTGTGAGATTTAATGACGAAGGTGAATTGGAATAAAGATCGAAGTCATTCATCACATCAAACAATTCTCAGACAGAA
>ERZ781399.3448-NODE-3448-length-12128-cov-3.841299_pt1 | contig 12128 bp, 11 predicted proteins | sample MGYA00511014_ERZ781399 | MGnify/ENA primary metagenome ERZ781399 (study PRJEB29847, sample SAMN06458254) | wastewater metagenome | isolation source: Wastewater bioreactor | place: South Africa: Cape Town | study: EMG produced TPA metagenomics assembly of the...
TATTGGCATGGTGACAATTATTATGAATGAGTATCCGCAATTGAAATATTTAGTCTTAGCTGTTCTTGTTTTTTTTGTTCTTGTTCATCGTGAGAACTAATCGAAAAACAAAGGAAAACATCAACGAAATTTGATTGTATTCATCTGGAAACAAACTATTCTATTTGATGTAAATAAGAAACAGAACAGGACTTGAACAGCTTTAGTCCACATTCTCTGATTTATATTAAAATACTCAATAGATACATATTTATGTTTAAAGTTATGAATCTTTTTGTTACAAGGAAACAATGTAGACGTAAATGAAAGAAAATAGAAATCATTTCACTATGGTTGGATGTTAAAATGAACAGATAAGATAAATTTAAACAAAATACCACGTGTCTTTGAATACATTCTAACGTAGTTTAAACAGTTATATCGTAATCTAAAATGTAACGTAAACAGATTAGTTAACAGTGAAAATCGATAATAATATGATTAAAAAAATATTTATTACATAAATACAGAATGCTATTGATAACGTATTTGCGAGTTAATTTACGTCACTCTTTATATGATCAATCATGGCACATACTTTCTAAACATAGTTTAAATTTATAATGATCTTGCACTGGCGAAACCATACGATAATCGCACCCAAAAATAGATCAAAGATTGTGTTATTGCTGTTGAACATTAACGACGAATAATGAAAAAAGGTACTTCTCATACATACACGTCAACCTTCCAATGTACGGCATTGATCGGCTTATGCCACTATCAACAGCTATTTAGAGAATCATCATCAAAGCAACATCGTGATCACACAATCGCTTTCAAATTTGAGCTTATTAATTGTAACAATAAACATAAAGAAGATTCTTAAAGATCCTCTCAATTTCTATATTTATGTAGCAATAAAACCTCATTTCTAGTTTTGGTACGGGATGCAGAGGTTGATGTACTAAAGTAAAAGAAAAATGATGCAACCATTTCGTAGGCCGGTTCATAGCGACCTCTGCTCTTCCTCAGTTAAAGTGGTATTTATACTAAATCAGATTCGTTTCTCTTAGTTCACCATTCGAGATGTAACAGCCAAAAGACGTGTAGTCGTATGTGTGTGTTCACATCACATCTCTATCGAATGTTGCAATAGGACATAATCGATTCTTATTTCAGATTTCTTGACTACTACTTCATATTTACGATTGACTCATAGAATAGAAAATCATGGTGGACTTATTTTCCTTTGTTGACGATGTCAAGTAAAAGAAAGATTCATTTTGAAATTCAAAAATCTAATCTAATGATTTCAATCTTTGTAGACGGATGGATAAACGACAGGTAAGCATCTGCATAAAAAAGGTAGTTTAAAAAAGATATCAAATGTTTCATCATAAATAGGGTATCTACCAAATACTTAACTTCGGTATGATTATTTCAACAGCATTGATGATTTGGAAAGGTCTCATGGTTGTTACTGGTAGTGAAAGTCCAATTGTCGTTGTACTTAGGTAAACTAAAGTCATCATCTAAAATAGCTTCTTCATTGATTTTTCTAATGTTTTCAGTGGTAGTATGGAACCTGCATTCTTCCGTGGTGATCTTCTTCTTTTAACTAATTATCGTGAAGAACCGATTCGTGCTGGTGATATCGTTGTATTCCGTATTGAAGGTCGAGATATTCCCATTGTCCATCGAGTACTTAAAGTTCATGAAAAGTATATATTTCACCTATTGAACTTATCCTATTATAATCTATCTTCAATTCTAGAGCCGACGGTTACGTTAAATTTTTGACCAAAGGTGACAACAATCAAGTTGATGATCGTGGTCTCTACGCTCCTGGACAATTATGGTTAGAAAAGAAAGATGTGATTGGTCGTGCTCGAGGGTATTTACAATCGAATTTTGTATTTGAAAATCATTGATTTTATTATGTGATTGTAGATTTCTTCCTTATATTGGCATGGTGACAATTATTATGAATGATCATCCGCAATTGAAATATTTAGTTTTAGCTGTTCTTGGTTTTTTTGTTCTTGTTCATCGTGAAAACTAATCGAAAGAAGAAGGTTTATTCTCATTTTTATTTCTGAATCAAAAGAAAAGCAAAGAAAAAAAAAACAACTAAAAATTTGATTGTATCTGTTATTTAAACATTATTCTAGTTCTTATTGTTCTGTTTTGTGAAAGAAAAGAAACGTAAAGTCATACTTGATCATCTATTTTCAAATCTTTCAGATTATGTCAAATAATCGATCGAAATCTACAGAAAATCGAACCATATCGAAATTTGATCGTGGACGTGAACAGCTAACAAATCATTTTTCAAATATAAACAAAAATGAAGTCATTTATATTCAATTACTGTTCTTCGTTATATTGGAAGTTTTGTCATTGAAATTAACAAACAATGATCCGGAGAGCTCATCGAATGTCTTCAAAATTTTATTTCATTGTTTACAAAAAGCGAACATGTTGCCAAACTCAATGATTTCAACAGGGAAATCCATTCGACAATCACAAATCTTCCATGATCATGTTCGAACTTTTCAAAACATAATTCAAGGAACACTAAATATCATTCAAAAAAGCTCAACAACTTCAGTTCCGACAAATGCATTAACACTTACAAATATCATAGAAAAAGAATATCCCAAAGTTATTCTCAAAACTCCACTTTCACCACCACCATCTAGTCTTAGTATTGACATTCCTCACCCTGATCTGCAACTTAAAGTTCCATTGCCGTTGACATTTAATGGAACGCTTATGTCGAATGGGTTTGATAATGTTGTTATCTATCGATATGTGACAGATTTCCGCGAACTTAATAAATTAGGACGCGGAGCTTTTGGTATGAAAATGTTTTTTTTTCTTTCGTTTTCAATAAAATGAACTTGTGAATTGTTTAGGCTCTGTTTTTCGTGCAAAAAATCGTCTCGATGATCGAATGTATGCCATCAAAAAGATAATTTTCAATGAAAACACCGATCGAACACGACGTCAAGCTAATTGTGCATTACGTGAAGTTCGTATTCTCGCTTCCTTATGTCACCCGAACATCGTTCAATATCATTGTGCTTGGCTTGAACTCGTTCCAACCAATGTACATCAACATCGTCATCAAATACCCTCACCCTCAAGTCCGAAAATTGAAGAACAAGATTCAGTTGATCGAATAATTCAATTCGAAGAGCAATCTCAATCGATTAACCAAAATACTCAGACTGCAGACAAATCACAGAAAAGTTCAACATCTCAAGAAGACGAAAGCGAAGTAGGAAGACGATTAGTTTCCGATTTCGAATTAAAATGAATTTTTAGCTCTCAGTTTCTGAATCAAATGGTGAATTTTATTCCGACGATGATCGTTCATCATTATCAAAATCTGCAAGTCAACAACAAACTTCACCAACACCCAATAATCAACTAGTTCCTTATCGTTCGTCAACTCAACCGATATTTAATACATCAAAACTCGTACTTTTTATTCAAATGCAACTTTGCGATACAACTCTATACGATTGGCTACGATATCGAGATCAATCGATTATTGAACAAACATCCGATGAAAGGAGAATTTCGTTTTATATGTTAGATGATTTCAGACAGAAAGAATGTCGGAATATTTTCGAACAAATTCTACAAGCTGTTGACGTACGAAAACGAGACGATCTTTTCGCGATCTAAGTTTCTGTTTTTCTGATTTAGTATCTGCATTCTCAATCATTTGTTCATCGTGATATCAAACCAAGAAATATTTTCTTGACCAAAGATCTCAAAGATCCATCGGCCGTCATTGTTAAACTAGGAGATTTCGGTTTAGCAACGTTACTCGACTCACAAACTCATCATGATACAGCCGATGTATTTGAATATGAAGAATCATCCGGTGTTGGAACAGTTCTCTACGCTCCGCCAGAACAATTAAATTCTCATCATTGCATAGCAACTGATAAATCCGATTCGTACAGTTTAGGCATCGTTCTTTTCGAATTATTTAATATATTTGCAACGGAAATGGAAAGACACAGATGTTTGAGTGATTTACGAGTTCAAATGAAAGTACAAGATGAATTTGGAGAAGCGTATCCGTTTGAAAGCAAAATTATCGAACAATTGATTTTAATTGACAGAGAACAACGATTAGGTGTCAACGAGTTATTGAGAATTTACTCGAAAGAGATTCAACTACTATTTAGAAGTCAAAAATACAGCTCAAAACAAAAGCTCATCGAACAGTTACAACAAAATCTTTACGACAAAGATAAAAAAATCGAACAATTAGAGAACGAATTAGGAAAAGTTAAATCTTAGTGTTATTATTTTTTTGTTTGTTTTTTTTTGTATAAAAACCTGATTGAATTAAACGAGACTAAAATAGTATCAGATTTGGCCAATCAATTTCACTCAAATGAAAGTTTTATCTTATAGAAATAAATAATCTGCATTCTCGTTGTTGATGATAAGACGATATTCAAATCGAAGTGTTATCTGCGTGTGTCTTTTGCTCATTATCTTTATTTTAATACACGGATATCAACACGATTCAACAAAAATGAAATTTTCTATTGAAAATCTTTGGAATTCGCCACCGATTACTAATCATCGGCCCGTAGAAATTAGTTTATCTTCATCCGAAGACAAACAACATCTTATTATTGAAATCGACGCACCATTTTTTAACGATCCACCTCCAAAATCCTCATCAGCACCTGGCCCATTTCCTGAACTATGGAACTACGAAGTCGTTGAATTATTCTTCTTATCTTCACGAACAAATCACTATCTCGAACTCGAATTTTCTCCACACGGTCACTATCTTGTTCTTCTTCTCACCGATCGTCGTCAAATTCTCAAGCAACTCCTTCCATTGCCTTTCTACAAAGTCGAACGTCCGTCATCCGATCGTTGGCTTGGTCAAGCACATATTCCTCGTTCGCTTTTCCCTGCACATGTCGATCGATTCAATGCCTACGCCATACACGGTCAAAACGAGACACGTACTTATGAGTCATTGTATCCAGCAACCATCGACAGTGTGCAGCCTGATTTTCATCGGCTCGAATTCTTTCAAAAATTAAATTTTGATTCTTTATTAAACGTTGGCGAGCAAGATGGTGATGCGTGGCAGAAATGAAGAACTTATGTATTAAATGCGTATAGACATTTTTAAAAAGAAAAAGAAAAGAAAAGAGAAAAGAGAAAATTTTGAAGTTGTCGAAGTGTTAAGAACGAACATTGATTACATATTAAAAAATTGATCATATTTGAATGTTAACGCGTAGAATTTAACTGACGTCGAGAAAAAGAGAAAGAGAAATAAATCGATAGAAATTAGTTTTTTTCTTTCTTTCCTTTTGCGTTTCACTTTCACAAACATCTTTACTTAACACAAGCAAAGTAAATGCCACCAAAGTAAGAAGATTTTCATTAATTTTCATCACAAGTTTTCTATCCGATTAAAATCAAAAGTCATTCAATTTTAATTCAATATGAGAGACTAATGAAATATTCACCAATTCCATCTTGTTTGACATTCAGTTTCTTTTTTTTTCATTTCAATGAAAAGTCTTTTAAATTAAACGGATGTTATTCAACCTGCAGATTTCCATTTCACTTATGTTCTCGAACTGTCATATTCATGTTTGTATAGAGGTCAGAATCAACGTAAAAATCAACCGAAACGTGCCCAATCAGCCAGCATCAATGATGAATCAAGTGACGAAAAAGGTAAATACTATTGTTCAGATTTCGAATTCAAGAGAATGTTTGTCTCTTTGCTTTTTGGTTACACTTCTCATTTCCAACATACCGTTTCTCTCATTCTTTTTCTTTTCTATTGAGCCACTTGAAATAAAAAAAAAGAAAAGAAAAGATGGGAATCATTTAATATAAACAACATCATTTCTCATTCACCTTGTTACTAACGTCGTTAACGACGTGAATAAATTGTCACTATTCTCGTCGTTCACATACAAACTGATTCTGTTTGCATTTTTTTCTTCTTCTGCTTGTTTAACTTAACTTCACACTCGACAATCTAGTTCTCATTTTGAAGTTTTCTTTCTCCTCCCTCTTCTCTTGTTTATAATTTGTCTATTTTTCTCTCTCTCTCCGAACTCATTATGAAATGACGAGCAAAGGAGCCCGTATCAAATCGACAACGAATACCGTCCCAAATAATAATAATAATAATAATAATAATAATATTAATAATAATACTACTCCAAAAAAGGCAGACACAGGTATTCACTATTGACTCAAACAGGCAAAACAAATCTTTTACAGCTATAGTTTCTTCTTTATTTACATAAATAACAATTTATTGTTTTGTTTGTTTCTATTTGAAATCGATTAGTTGAACCGTACCATTGCAAAGGCAAGTTTGTCGAAGATTTCGATGCTCTATGTCGACAAGCACAAATAGCTTTTATCGTACCGGTGGTACCGCGACCTCATCCGCCGACTACGCCAATGCCGATATCGTCTGCAATCGATGCAAAAGATAAATCAGCACCGAAAACAGGCAAAGGAACAGCATCGAAAGACCGAGAAGTTCCTGTTCATCCAGCACATAGTGAAGCCGAGAGTACAGAAACTGTTCACGGTGGTCAGTGATCAAAATACTAGGAAAAAAATCTTCTCGATTTTATCTTTCTCGTGATGTTTAGAAGATGCTCAACCGAAAACATATTCACTTAAAGAACATGCTGAATATTTTCGGCCAAAAATTCAAATCGAAATGGACAATCCAGAGAAACAAGATACAGTCACAGAAATTCTCATACGAGCTTGGAAAATCGAACGTTCAACATTAGATATTTTTGCTCAATCGTTTCCTACACTTGAACGTCTAGCAACACTTCACTTTTGGCATACAGGTCTAACCGATGAGACACTAAAACAATTAGCTTCCATTCTACCTAAATGTGCTAATCTTCGTACATTGATTCTCGATGCAAATCCATTGCCATTCGAGCATTACGAAGTTCTTTTCAACGATGATAATTCACCGATTATTAATTTATCTCTTCGACATTGTCGAATAACTGACCGAGGCGCTGCTTTCATCGGCCAAGGCTTAGGAAATGAACGTCGACAAAATAAAAAACTGCAGACATTAAACTTAGCTTATAATTCGCTCGGAGATCTTGGTGCTGAGCATATCGCTCGAAGTTTAAAATTCAATCGAAGTTTACTTGTTCTCAATTTAAGTTCGAATGATATCAGTGATGCAGGTGCACAAAAACTTGCTGAAGTTCTCAATAAATTTCCGTTGACAGCCGAAGAATTAGTCTATCGAAGAAAATTGTTACTTCATTCGTCGATCTCAGATAGTTTAACAAGTCTTCAATCGGCTCGAAGAAACGATAGACGAACTTCGTTAAATTCAAGTCCGACAGCTGCCGGCAGAAAGAAATCAGGCGTAACATCGACAACAATACCAGCCAAAGGAAAAGCAAATGCCGGTGCTACTGTTGGCAAAGTTTGTTCGAATTTACGTTTAATTTTCAATGACTTTATTTGCATGTGTAGACCGATAGCAAAGATGCTGGCAAAGCACAGAAAAAAGACGATAAAACAGCGAAAAAAGGTGCTACAATTGCTGAAACGAAACCCGGTGGTAAAGTTGCTGGTAGTAAACAAACGAATGACAAATCGTCGAAAACATTCAATGCAAAAGGGTCAAGTGCATTGGGCACCGCTCGTTCGAATACACAAAGTGAAACTGAAGTGAGTTTGTCTGCGTTGTTTTTGCTCGAAACGAAAAATGATTTGTTATTTTCATCGAAATTCTTTCGAATAGATTGATGACAAGGTTTGTCTCGTTTCTTTTCAGTCCTCCCCACGTCTTGACTTCTTTTTTTTTTCTTAACACTATGATTCCGATTTCCACGAAAAACAAAACAGACCATCAATCGAATTTCTCTCTTTTGTTTTAAGTTCATCATCAATGATGGAATTCCGTTACTCGATCAAAACGCTGAATTACTAAACAATGATCTTGTTTTGCCAGGAAATCGATGCTTATTAAGCTTGAATTTATCGAGTATGACAAAATGTTTTTTTTAATGTTTAATAAATTGATTAAATAGAAAATCGAATAACTGAAATCGGTGTCGAACATTTCCTCAAAGCAGTTCAATATCAAGAATTATTCATCAAATTAAATTATTCAACAAGAAATTCTTCGACAAGTTCGTCGTCTGTTGTGCCTAATCAAGGACTTCTTCGACTCGAATTACAAGTAAAATTTTTCCAAGATCGTGTTTTCTTTTTCTTTCAACTTGTTTTCAGCGAAACGATTTTATTCTGCGTGAAAGCGACACTCACGAAAAACTTCAAAATATGCTGAAAATTCGTCGTGATCCAATATTCAAAAGCAAAGACACACAAGAAGACGGAGCCACCAGCGGCAGAGACACGGTTGGAACTCCACATACAAGATCACGTATAGGTTGGCGTTTGTTTTTTCTCACTAAATTACTAATCGAAAAACAAAAAACGAACAATCTGAGAGAGAGGAAAAGAAATCGAATTGGTAAATAATAGCTAATCTTCACGAATGAATTCAACACGATAGGTTTTTTTCTGCTTTGTCACAGAATTTTCTGAAAATACAAAAAACAACAATCTGATTTCGAAATAAATGAGCAATTTATTTGAATTGTATTTTAGGGATAAGACACTGATCCAACGCTTGTGGAACCAGCTTTCATGATAATCTCAAAAATTGCATTCGATCTCGATTTGATGACTATCACAAGAACTGGCCACGAAATTTTGCATTTTTTGTACCAAGCGTTTTGTCTTCTACACTTACCATTTCACAGAATTTCATGTGTTGTTCGTCGTCGCATTTCGTTTATCACTCTTCTCTCTTCATGTCTTTCTCATGATATATTTATTCCCCACCACACACATACACAGTAAAAGAGAATCTTATCTCAAGTGCTTAACAGTCTCTCCCCCCTCTCTCTCTCTCTCTCTTTCTTTCTATGATGACAGTCGGTCTCTTCTTTTTCGTCGTCCTTCATTCGTTTTTTTACTCTTATAGATATAAACGAAATGAAAATGTGTGTGTGTGTATATATATGTGCGTGCGGGTTTTCAGGATGAAAACGAATCAAATGGTTATTTTATATATGAGAAATATTTCATTCTTTCTGAAAGAGAGCAGCAAGCAAGTCAAAGAAGGAAAAAAAAAGAAAAAAGAAAAGACGCGTAATGCATGTGTGCTCTTAAAATGAAACGAGAGGGAGAAAAAAAAATTGATAATTCGTCTTGATAACAATTATTATGAATACAGGTGATCTATCTATTTACCTTTTTTCGTCACTCTCTCTCTCGCTCTCGTTTTTCTTACATATGGACTCAGCTGATAAGTTTGAAGAAAAAATCATCCGAGATTCGAAAGTCGACTTTGTATTTTCAGTTAAATAAACGAAATTTATTTGAAGAAAAAAACGCAACGTCAGCGGACAAAGAATGCTTGATGATTGTTTAAATGCAATGAATAGAAATGTCTTATCTTTTTATTTTTTATCTCAAGTTGTTAAATACAAAAAAAAAGAAGAATAAGAAGAAAGAAAATGTATGACGAAAAAAAGCGAAAGAAAGAAAGAACGACGAGATAAAATTTTATTTATTATCATTAGTCAAAAAGTGAACGAACAATTCAAATGAATCGTTGAGAATAACGTGCTTGTTCTCCATTTTGATCATCGATTAATCGTGTGAGCATATTTGTACTTGTGCTCCATGTTGATATATTATCGGCAATGAGAAATGTCATGCCGTCTCGTGGACGTTGTTGCTCGTTTGTCGAGCGAGAAAAGTTGAACCAGACAACAGAAGAATTTCTTCTTCTCGTTTAAAATACGAATGATGACTGATATTTTTCCCATTGAGAACATCTTCAATGCAAAATAATGTTCGAATACCAGTGTCATCGATGAATTGAGATTGTTGAAGTACGTCTAAAGATTTTGTACGTGAACTCAATGACCGTCATGTTTTGACTTCGTCTTTCGGATAAATAGGTGTTAAATCTTCGCGAATATCACGCCATAATTGACCTTCAATGGATCTACAAAATGAGATGAGATGAAATGAAATGATTATCTTTGAATTCAATCGAACTTACGGAAGTTTGAATAGAGCCGTGAGAAAAAGTTTGAGATATTTCAACCAAGGCCGATTCTTCTTGAGCTAAAACATCGGCAGGTTTTCGATAATTCCTTTTCGTAGCCTTTTATTGCTTTGAGAAGTTGCTCCGGTTCTTGATCGATCAATGAAAACGCTAAACGAGGATTGACTTCAACCATTAACCGAAGTTTACGTAAAATCACAGTTAAATTGTGTTGTTCTGTACAATGCCATCAGACAAATGTGTGACTTGAAGACGACAACTAATGTTGTACAAATTTTAGTTCATTACAAAACATTTTATAGTTTCTATTTAAACAGAAAAAAAATTTGACATTTTCAATAATTTCTCATATGATAAAATTAAACCTCTGCAAGCAAAAAAAACATAGCTGGATTCAAATATTGATTTTCTACGAATATAATAAACGATATATATTACTTGTTGACAATATCAAATTCTCTTCAGTTATTCTCTTATTATAAACTTCGATTTTTTAAAATTGCTCCTCATCTCTTGTCATCTATCAAATAAAAAAGCTCTCCGGTTACATATTTGATTTTTTCTTAAGGAATGAATACGAAAGTTTTTATTCATACAAAATATCGCATTTTTCTTCCACCACGGATCTCTTTCGATTTCATGGATATTATACGGTTTTGAAACATAGGTATAGTTATTGCTTTCATTCTGTCTAAGAATTATTCTTTGAGTATTTTCATGGATAATAAACAATGATATGAGCGATGATAGAAAAAACTCAGCAATAATCAAATCTTTCGCGTTGAACGACAAATATTTTATGATTACTTTACGTAATTATACAACTTGATAAGCCAGTTCAATCTATTCAATCGATAGAAACGAAATTCACAGTATATATTGTTCATGCCTTTGCGACATATTCTCTTTCATTTTCATTTCATTTCACTGGTTTACTCAAAAACCAAGGAGAAAAAAGCGTAATCTCGTCACGCTTGGAGTAGCTGTCTAAGGTGATTTTGTAAACAAATCTAGTTTTCATATGTAGGTGATAAAGCAAGCGGTTCTACCTCATGCGAAACAGCATATTACTCGCTACAAAACGATGATGCATGCTTTTTCGTTCGTTTCATTCCAATACAGAGAAAAACAGTATGCGTTGAAGATGATTTTTGTAAGGATATAGGTCGTCTTCACATTGCTTTAGTATCTCATTATGTGATTAAGTGAAAGTTTTCGAGAATAAACCAATTTCAATACGTCAGTATAAGTCTCACCTTGAGAATATACTTCGATTGTGCGTTGGAAACGATATTTTTTTATCAATGAAAAGTTAGTGAGAATCCGTATCAGTGATATATAGAGTGGAATGAGTAGATCTCTTATATCATGAGCTTCGAAGAACTCGATAGTATAAGGTCGAATAAGATTCGTAATATTTATCTTTACTTCTTTGATTCTTACATAATTGATTTCTTATTATTTTCAACCCTTAACTTTTCCGTTGCGGAAGTCTGTATGTACCCAAACTCAGTTTCAATATGATAAGGACAGCAAAAACTTCATCGAAGTAGGAAGTGAGTAAAGGGCATGTGCAGACGAATATTACCGACATAATCATTAAAAAAAATTTCGATAGCTTTTTCTATCGATTTTTTTCGTCTCAATTTCTTCCTTATTTTTCTTATTTTCATTAGAAAATTCATGCACACACTAGAAATCATCTTCTGGCGATTCGAACAGCTAGATAGTTACACGTTCAGCATTTACAAGCAATTTTTCTGTTATGCACTCTCAAACAAAGATAACAAAGTCGTTTTTCATCAGTTTTCGACACAATAGTCGTAGAGCAGTCTTTGTAAGTCCAATATTTTGCGTTTTTAGCCGAATATCTTATTGAAATACACGTGACTCTTGATAATGTTGAGTTCGTCTATTATTAACGGGACTGTGCTCAACTCGTTGAAGCAATAACTATCAACGGTATAGGTTGTTACCTTTCTAT
>ERZ781399.3449-NODE-3449-length-12127-cov-6.134029_pt1 | contig 12127 bp, 1 predicted proteins | sample MGYA00511014_ERZ781399 | MGnify/ENA primary metagenome ERZ781399 (study PRJEB29847, sample SAMN06458254) | wastewater metagenome | isolation source: Wastewater bioreactor | place: South Africa: Cape Town | study: EMG produced TPA metagenomics assembly of the...
AAACAGAATAGCAAAATTCTAGAATTCTGCTTGGGAGGAATTTTGCCACTGCTGGAAATATGAGGTGATAGATCTACGTGTAGATTCTTTGATATCAGGTCTTTTCTCCATTTTAAAAACTAGAATATGATTTTCAATTTTCAATACGCTCTTTATAAAGTCACCAATACGCTTATTTTCGTTTGTGATCTACATTTTCTATAGGTGTCACCTATCAACTGTCTAAGACTATTGAATATCATGTAAAAAAGATGAATAATTTGATATAAGTTATTGATTTATTTTTTCTCGGTGCCCGGGCAAAAAGCACCGGTGCCCAGGCGATGCCCGGGCTAGCCCACCCCTAGTTACGCCACTATACTCATTAGAAGATGTATATTTTGGGAAAGTAATGATTTTTCCATGCGATAACTAATTGGCATTTTACTGGAAAACTACTGCAAAAAAAAAACGACATTTTATTTTTCCAATTCGAATTCGAATTTAGAGCAGCTATATATCACTGAACAGCAGGCTTATAGTACCAAACTGTGGGTGAAGGCCTATGTGACTGAGATAAATTCAACTTCGAAATTCGATTTAAAAGAGTGAAAATTTGAGGGAGAAGTAAAAACTTCACTTGTTTTGAAAGTCGAAGTAGGCAGCTACTTGTTCCTGCATCTTTGGAATTCTTGACTTGCTTGGGACCCGTAACATCCTTGAGTTCCTTGGAGTTTTTTACACCCTCAACGATTTAAAAGAGAGTCTTTATCTAAACTTGGTAGGTTTTTTTACCAAGAAAATGGTAGTGCATCACAATAGAATTCTTATCTAAACTTGGAAGGTTTTTTTTACCAAGAAAACGGTAAGATCATGAACGAGATTCTTATCTCAATTAGAAAGGTTTTTTACCATGAAAACTGTAGAATCAGTATCGGAATAGCTTGAATTTTCTTTACTAGTCTTACGAGTGCCATGTAAAATAATGAAAATATCAGGTTTTAATAAGGAACTTCGAATGAGAAATATATATTCAATTTATCTCCACCAACAAAATCTTACAATAAAGCTCTTTCAGAAAAGGGTGTGCGAATCCATTGGATGAGCGTTACTTGTTTATAAATGTTGATAAAAGTCTCGAATAATATCACATATAGTAAAATTCATAAAAAATAACAGATACATAAAAGGCGAACTTCGTTGTTCGAAAGGTAAGTTATATTCATTCCCTTATTGTTTAGTTTTTCAAGTGGTTAGAATGATGGGACAAACTAATCCAATCAGAATGAAGACATCTATAGTTAAAAATAATTTAAAAAAACAAAGAAAATGAGATTTTTTTTCGCAATGTTGATTTTCAGATTTCTTTTTCTTTCTGCTAAGAATACACATGTAATAATTTTTATTCGATGTTTCAATTTCAACACGATTTAAATTCAAATGAATCAATTTTGAATCATTTATTTCTTCCTTATTATCTACCTGAAACATCAAACGATGATTATTTACTTAAGCATGATCATCAGCACGAACATGAATTGTTGGAAAATTTCAGTCAATTTTTAAATTCATCAAATCAACAATTAACTCTGCCAGTCTTTTCAATTCTTAAGAATTGTACTCAAAGCTGGTCCGTCATACAGAATAAAGCGAATTGTACTATCGCAAATTTACAATCGACAATTAAACAGTTAACATCTGGAGATTTTCTTCCGTTGTATTTTTATGCACAAAATGCTGCCATTCTGATTGAAATCGATGAAAATAATATCAATCAGCCATTGATATCATCTTGGCAAGTGCTATTACCATCGGAAACGGTCACATCGTCTTTACAACCGTATGTATCATACTATCCAACGCCAAAATATCGTCTATCAAATTCTGCTCAATTGACAACATCAGCTCAATGTGAATTATTAGTTGAATTCATGTCTAATACTATTGAGCTTCCAAAATCTACGACATCATCTCATTACGACCGTGACATGCGTGAAGTACCAATTGCTCATTATGTTTGTCATTGGTGGATATCACAATTTGAAAATGTCAAAAGCGAAGATTTTGATGCAAAAATAATTAAATTTAAGAAAAAATATCGTGATCAAATCCGTTGCAAATATGCATATTGTTTACCTTTTCGTCGTTCCGGCCTTTGGATGACAATGAAAATTGTTTTTCAGATTATTTTAACAAAACATTTAGGACAAATAGGCAATCTTGTTTATAAAATATTGATTACAAATTTTCTCTTATACATCATTTATACAAAACAAAAAACAATATCAATTCATTTCCTTGTTTATTGTTGCCAAAAAATTGTTCGACGATTGAATAAAATTGAGAATATGCCATCAACTACCGAAAACATTGAAGTCAAAAAATGGATTGAAACAATGAAAAAACAAATTCAAGAGAATATCGAAAGTATTTTTCCTAAATCCGATTGGCAAAATAATATTCGCATGAAAGACAAAATTACAATCAATCCATCGAATCAAAATGATCTGACGCATATGTGTGAACATTCTTGTAAGACATTAAAAGAATATTTAAATGGTTTTCAATCATCGAAATTATCATCATTTTCTCGTACAAACACACAAATCAGTCTATCGATTATTTCAAGTTTTGAGAATGAAGGAAGTGAATTACCTTTCGTCAATGTTTTAATCAATTCAAAAAAGAAAACTATCGATTTCGCTTTAACACGAGTTGAAATTTGGATCGAAACTTATTTCAAACAATGGATTGATCAAACTGTTTCATCCTCTGATCGACTCAAACGTTTTCAACAATTACAAAATTTTTTTGAAAATTATCAAGAGTACGCTTTAAAACATTATTATTCCGACAGTAAATCAACAGATCCAATGGGCTATAGTCGATATATTCTAACATCATTAAAAATTCTTCATTTGATTCATATGAAATTATGTCAACAAAAGCAATTCGCACAATTAAAAACTCATGCAATTCAAATACCGAATCTGTTGAAATTATTCGAATATTTAATTTTACCGAATCGTGAAGATATGATACAAGCTCGAAGACTTTACGATTATTTTCATGAATTTAGTAAGAAATCAAATCCCGATTTGTTAAGTTCGATCGATTCGGACAGTGCATTCGGCGTCGTTTTTGCCAACAAATCAGAACAGATGAATAGCATTTTAACAGAGATTCAAATCCAAATCGAACGAGATAAGAATGCGAAACGACAAGAAATCAACGAAGCTAAAACTAAATACGATGAATTAACCAAACAAATAGCTGATCTTGTATGTGAATGTCAAGTAGAAGTACATCCTTATACAAAATGTCAGCGATGTAAATTGACTCAAGAAGCAAATAGCATCAAAATCGATGTTTATGAATGTCCATTACCAACGAAATATGAAAGTGCTCTAGCTGTTATCTTTGAATTACAGATGCCTATAGAAATTCGTTGCTATCGAGATATACTTTGGCAATTTATTAATCGACCCGAACCAGTACCAACAAATGACTTGAATGAATGGTTGGATATTTATCCTCATAGAAATACACTTCAATCATATTATATCGGTACACATAATGCTAAAGTCAAATTAGTATCATCAAATAAATCTCGATCACGAACATATTACTTTGCACCGCAATCCATTTCTAGTACACCGATAGATGATTTCTTTTTGGAGAATAGTTTACGCGTACAAATTTCTCCGACAAAACCGATGGAATTTCAAAATGAATGTAAAATCTTAACACCACAATTAACCGACTCGAACTACAAAGTTTTACAATTCTCAATCGAAAGCACAGAATTCGTACAAAATCGTGTTATTTCACAGCTATCCAATTGTTCATCAATAATTAAATCATCGCAATTTATTGAATTCGGTTCATTTCGTTCAGGTCATCGGTTACAATGGTGGAATCTATTGAATATTCTCGAATTAGATTCTCTATCGATGAACGAAGAAAACGTTGTCATTCTTCTTGCGCATTCACTTTTACAATATGGTCCTGTGACACTGAATCAAACAGATCTTATTGAACCCTGGTGTTCTGAATCACATCAACAATTATTTGACGATCGTTTTGTTGATGAATTTATCATAAGAATCAATCGTCGTTTAAATGAATGTCAATACAATTGGCAACACGAGTTTGTGCTAGTTAATTTAATAATTATCGTTATGAGAATTTTAACTCTATGCAAATCGACAAAGAAAACTGAAATACTTACTCTAGCTTTAAAATGTCGTCAATTAGCAGAAAAATGGATTGTATTAATCAATGAAACTATTCACAATCCATTGCCATTAGAATTCGATCAAATAGAAAATCTACGTGATAAACTTCGAACAATTGGTCTAGCAGGTTTATTAACATTTTCAATGTTTACAGACGATACGAATAGTATGCTATTATCGAATGAACATGTGATTTGTTTTTTGAAATTATCAACAACTCTTCAAGATAATCTTATTTTAAGAAAAAAACAAATGAATGTTAGTGTTTTTATAAGGAATTTATTACGTTTCAACGAACGAAATCTTATTCTATTACAACCGATACTCAATCAGTTCATTCAAAAGCAATCATACGAATGTTTAACAAAATTTGTCATTGATTATTGGCCAGTGAATAAAACTAATAGTGCATCAATTGGTAAATGGGTAAAACGTGATCGAGATATATACGATGGTCGATATAGTACACAATATGGAACAAATAAAATCTCGATTAATTGTGTTCAAGGTACATTTCTCGTTGATAAAGTTACGATAGGTTTTCTACCAGAAACAATCACATCCGATAAATTATTTATTCGTGTTTTTCGTAAGCAAATATTTGAAGTACAACCGTCGGATAAAAAAAATACTTTTATAACTAAGTATGGCTTTCATAAAAATAGTAAAGTTCATTATGAATTTACTTATTCGAATCATTGTTATCCTCATCGTTTGATAATTTATGAACGACATATTGAAACAAACGAGAGATTTCAATTGATACCATCGAATTGTTTTGAAAATGAATTACCTGAAATGCTAGTATCGAATTATAGTCATTGGATGAATGTCGATACAAAAAAAATCGAATTTCGACCGATATATTTTCAAGATTCAAATTTTCTTACGGATAAACAATATATTTTGAATATGAAAACAGGAAAAATTAAAACAAAAACTTCGAGTACAACACAACTATTAATTAATCAGTCATCAAAAATTTTTCAAGTTCTATTTGAACGTTATTTCAATCGTCTTGATGATGCATCTTATATATTCATGTTACTGGATGATATTAAAGATAATGACATAAGCAAATGTAGTCATTTTATTCATATACATTTATCTCGATTAGGTATTGCTTTTCAATATGATATTAATAAAAAGAGAATTATCTCGCATGAATATCCAGATATGTATGTTGATGAAAATCAATGGTTTGGAACGTTAACAGGTCTAAAAGCTGGTCTTCTACTTTCACCTTTAACAGAAAATAAACAACAAAATGAATATCATATCTTTCGAAAGGTAATTATTCCTTATGGACATGTTGAAATTGAGAAAACATCCAATAATATTCATCCAACTGTTATTATTAAACAAAAAACATCAACATATGAATATTTTGTTTTTATTTTAAATGATCGTTTGCGTATTCTTCAATCGACTGATAGTCCAACTGGTTGGCTTTATCTAGCTTTGTTACATGCGATGACATCTCATTCTCTACCAGATCAATACACAGGTATGACGGGCATGGAGCAAGCATTTCAATTATTACATTCAGCAGGATCTTGGTCTGATCAACCGTACGATTCAATGTCATTGGATATTCTTTCTCAAATTGCAAGTTTATCACCAAAAGTCACTTATTATCCTGAATATAAGTCATGTCATATTCGTATCGAATGGAATACAGATAAATTAGCTTATTCAGTTCAACATTTCGGTTATTATCTATTAGCTAAACGTTTGTATAAAACAAGTGAACAATTGAAATTCATGTATTCAACAAGTCAAACTCATACCATACAGAATTTATTTGAAAGTAAAGATTATAATGAAAAAACATTGATGAAACTCTATTGGGATTATCGAGATTGGTATAATCCAATAGCACGATTATCCGAACAAATGGAAGAAGAAATTCGATGTTCACATTCAATTCAATCTTATCAACCTGCTTGGAATAATTATTTATCGAAGACAAATTACTTTTCACCAACTTTAGATAATGGTCTATATTCGAGTGGAGATGTCGATCTAAAAGATACTTATCATTTCTCATGTTTTCCTCTATCCAAATGGTTAAATGATGAATATCAAATAAAGAATACTTGGATTGGTCTATATAAATTCATAGAGGAAATGAAACAATTCGAAGCTAACAAACGAGCACTTGACATGGAACGATTTGAAGTACTTCTTGACTTTCTCCATTATATAGTCAGTAAACATTCATCATCCGTAAATCCAATATGCTTTCAATGGTTAAAATCTATTCTAAAATCATCAACTACATCTCGACAATCTGTATCATATCCATCTTTCAAACGATATACACGTATTAATGAAACTTCATTTACAGTAAGTGAAATCCACTTTGGAAGACATCTTCCGCATGAAATCTATCATGAAGCCTTGGACGAAGTTAGAAAATGTGATAGAAGAGGAAATGATTATGAAAATAAAAAATATCCTACCAGAAATATTGGCAAACGTCGAGTCAATGAAGTACTCGAACTATGGCGAACAAATCGTGAATTTCGATCGCATATAAATCGAATTGATACCTATATCCGTTCGATTAGTCTCGTACCATTGATTCCTAAAGTCGATGTTAATCCTCAGAAATTTTCTATTGAACATTTTCATGAACATTATGAAATTCAACTTAATTCATCTGATAATCATATCGATGAACAATTATTATTGAATGCAAAAGAAAAATATTGTTCGCCTCATTCGAATTATTTCCTTAAACCAAATCAATCAATTCGCATTCTAAATAAACCAAAACCTTTTCCGGAAAATATATTTCCTTCAATCGATTCTCAACACAATCCGCTTCGCAATATAACGGAACATTTCAAAACACAACTCAATGAAAGTTGGAAACATTTTCAAACAATTGAAGAATATCAAAATAAATATCCACCTATTGAACAAATCAATCAATACCTTCAAACATATCGACAACAATCTGCTCATCTATGGAATGAATTACAACGATCGATTCAGTCCAACAATCAATTATTATTTGCAACTGGCTTAGTCACCAGAATTCTACCGACAACATTAATATCTCGTCTTCAACAAATGTTTTACAATGAAAAACAGTCGAAATCGTCATCATTATTATTATCTTTAACATCCGAACAATGTATACTACTCGGTGGTATAATGGTGAATTGGATTGTCGAACAACAAATCGAACGAGCATTACATTATCACGATAAAAAAAAACGCGAAGATTTCGAAAAAGAAATCTCGAATATACCTCATACGAATTGGACACCAGCGGACTATCTTCCATGGTTAATTTTCGAACTTGAAATGAATATTACTATTCGTTCTATACAAGTTGATGTTGCTCGTCATATGATCGAACCAAATGTATTAACAAACAAAAATATTGTCATGCAAATGAACATGGGTGAAGGCAAAACATCAGTTATTCTTCCCATGTTAGCACTTCATTTAAGTTCATCGTCAACAAGTTTAGTTCGAATCATTGTACTTAAAGCTTTATTTCCAATGAATTATCAATCATTACGTTGTAAACTCGGTGGTCTTTTAAATCGACGTATTTTTCCATTTCAATGTCGACGTGAAATGAATTTCAATATCGACAAAGTCAATGAGATATTCAAACGTTTAAAACAAGCATGTGAAAATTGTGATATCATATTAACATCACCTGAAGATATTCTTTCGTTTGATTTATTAACCATTGATAAATGTCGACAAGATGAATTCATTATCGGTCGAACAATGTTAGAAGTTCAACGATGGTATCGACAATATATACGAGATGTTCTCGATGAATCCGATGAAATTCTACATGTGAAATATCAATTGATCTATTCAGTTGGTCGACAACAACAAATTGATGCTGGTGCTGAACGTTGGAAAATGATTCAATCAATTTTAGATATTGTCAAACAACATGCAGCAACAATAGCAAAACAATATGAAAATGATGTTTTTTATAAATCAACAAGTAGTCGAAGTCATTTTCCTGAATTTCGTCTATTATCACGTGAACCATTTTTGACACTATCGAAATTAATTCTTGACGAATGGTTAAAATCAAAATCATTCCATCGAAATGATTTACAATTGATCGAATCGTTTGTTCTCGATACGAATTCATCTCTCGATGCAATCAAAGATCGATTTTCTGAGACAATTATTGTATTCTTTCTAATTCTACGCGGTTTATTAGCATCGGAAGTCCTGTTTGTTGCTTTAAAACGACGTTATCGTGTTAATTTTGGTGTTAATCCAAATCCAAAATTTAATCGTCTTATGGCCGTACCATTTCGTGCAAAAGATGTAGCTGCTGAAAACACTGAATTTGGTCATCCCGATGTCGCACTTATTCTAACTCATCTCTCGTATTATTACAGTGGATTAAATGATAAACAATTGATGCAATGTTTAAATCGTATGAACGATGAAGAACAAGATCCCGATAGGATCTATGAAGATTGGATATCTCAAGAAGATAAAACAAATGAACGAGTATTGAATATTCAACATTGGAAATCGATTAATTTGAAAAATTCACAACAAACAACTGAATGTCTCTTTCCTATCTTACGACATAATATGTCAGTGATCAATTATTTTCTTAATCATTTTGTATTTCCTAGTGAAGCAAAACAATATCCGAATAAATTAGTCGGTTCAGCTTGGGATCTATCATCGACATTTGGACGAAAACAAATCATTACAGGTTTTAGTGGTACAAATGATACACAACTCTTACTGCCTGTTGATATTCAACAATGTGATTTACCAAAATTACGTCAAACAGATGCACTCGTTCTTAGTAATCTACTACAACAAGAAAATGAAAATTATTTTTCTCTACCGATTAGTCCGACATCGGATGAAATTCTAAAAGCAATTACCAATTGTCAATTGAACATTCAAGTTATACTTGATGTTGGCGCATTGTTTATTGATGGGACAAATCGACAGATAGCTGCAAAATGGTTGAATCTATTAGATAAAGCGAAAATTGATTATGCTGTCTATTTCGAATCCAATGAAATCTTTGTTTTGGATCGTTTCAATAGATATCATGCATTTTTAACATCGCCAGCAAGTGAATTGCTCGATCGTTGTGTGTTCTATCTCGATGAAATTCATACACGAGGAACAGATTTTAAATTTCCCAATGGTTTTCGTGCAGCTGTAACTCTCGGCGAGGGTCTAACCAAAGATCGTCTAGTTCAAGCATGTATGAGAATGAGAAAGCTAGGCAAAAATCATTGGTTAAGTTTCTGGAGTTCGAATGAAGTTCATCATCAAATCGGAATTTCAAAACCAAATATAACTCTTGTGGATATTCTTCGTTGGGTCTATGAGAATAGTCAACAAGCTACTTGGGATGGTTTACATCATTGGGCAACACAAAGTTTAAGTTTTCAATGGAAATCAATTGCTTTTGAAGATATTCAACAAGAAACATTCTATACAAATGATATGATGAAACAATTGGCTCAAAATTGTTTAGAAAATGAAATTTTAGATTTGAAATCAATGTATGGTTCAATGAAAACATGGTTAACAATCTTAAACATATATTTGGCACGAGCGCAACATTTCGAATTGAATTCATCGAATGAAGTTCATCGAGCTGTTGTTAAACGTTTGAAAGATTATGCTGGATCGAAAAAATTACTATCACAATTGTTAGATGAAGAACAGCAAAGAGAATTAGAGCGAGAACAAGAAATGGAAGAAGAACGACAACAAAAACGACCGCCAATTGTACAACCTTGTCAACCGATTTTACATCGTGAAATTCAACTTTTATGCCAAATGACTGGTCCTACAGTGAAATTGTCCGATTTTCCGTCGGTTTTTTGTCCGTTGAAAGATGCTTTTTTGGATACAACACTTTATCAAGACAATGAAATCTGTCATTGGCATGAAAATCTTTGGATTTCATCTGAATTTCAACGAGTTACAAAAACACCAGGAGAATCATTAGATTTATTCTTACGTCCACCACGATGGGTACTTATCTATCGTAATAAATACGTGATTCTTGTTAGTCCTTTTGAAGCGAATTGGCTATTAGGTCAATTGCAACATTTCAATCACAATCCAAAATCTATTCAATTCCCTACAACAACATTGCGTCCTTTCTTACCACGTCTTCAACGTGATCAATCGATATTTATTGATATTCCTCATCTTTCTATGCCTCCAGATTTTCATTATTCTATTCCAATTGAATATTTAGTTCAATTATTTGTTTTCAACGGCACTCTTTATTTAAAGACGAATGAAGAACAAACAGCTTATTGTCAATGTTTAGGCCTTTGTCCAAAAGAACGTACGAAACTTGAAGACGATGCTTTTGATATGGGTTGGATTGGTCTCGATGGTTATGTCGAACGAGTAGAGCATCGTCGACAGTTACAACTGCATCATTGTTGTTTTTCATCGAATCCATTAAAATTGGTGAAAAAATTACTTGAAACTCGAAATAATTCACATGCTCCAATGACATCACATATAGGCAGCATTATTTACAATGCAGTGAAACTTTCTCTAGATTAAATTTGATACCATTTATTCATACGAAAAAGAATTGTGTTTTTTTTTGTTTAATTAAGAACAATAAACAAAATGAAAAAAATCACGAAATAGTTCACTGAGAGTGAAGAATTAGTTTAGATTTCAAAGTCCTTGTACAGTAGAAGTTCAAGAAAAAACGATTTGATCGCTACAGTCCTGATTATGTTCGTATATTTAAAACAGATTATTTGATGACATAGGTTCGGTCCTTGTTCTGGTCCTATGATCTTTTTTATTCAGTCTTTCTTAATACATAGAGCATATCATGTGCGATATATTCGAATTACTTAGACCCGAGTATTATCTTGTAGACGACTGAAAATCATAATAAGAAATTCTTTTTTGCTTTTTCGTTACATTAATTTAACTTCACTCTCACCTTCTCATCCTTGTCAGTCAGCCTCTGAACTCCGTCCAAATGAAACATCTCAGCTATTCTACACTATGCCCATTATGCCTAGATTGACTTTCTTACATGTATATGCCCAAGTCGAACTTTACGGAGACTGTAAACGACCGTAAACAGTCGTTTACACTGACTGACAGCGTCGTAAACAAAACATTTTATATGTGCCGTATCCGACCGTATCACGCTACTTAATCACATAAAATTACAATAAAAAGCCCTTTCAAGGTCTTTTTCACTCGTTTCCTCTCCTCAAGAATAAAAAAAGGCTTTTTAACCCTTTTTCCAGTCTAAGTACCATCCACAAGTCTTAAAAAGATATTGAGAACCGTTTTTCGAATTAGCGACGCTCTAAAAATAGAAGAATTTTTCTAAAGTAGAAAAAAATATTCTGAAATTAAAAAGATAATCTAAGATAGAAAAAATTATCTAAAATAGAATAGAAAGGCAATTTAATCTTTTTTTCGCCAAGCCATACCTAAAATACGAAAAAATAGCAATCAAGAGAAACTTACTCATATTTGTGTAAACTGGTTCTGGATGTATGTTGTGAGGAAGAAATAATTTCCCAGGTCAAAACGAGTACGTCGGATCCTGTTGGTCTCAAATAATTTTGGCAGGATCTTGTCGGATTTTAACAGAATCCTAACTAACGGATTCCGATCTACGGATCCGACAAGATCGTCATTAAATCTGGCCGGTTCTCATCGGATTTAATAGGTTTTTTACCGGATTCCGTTAGTTAGGAATTCTTGACCTGGGTTAATGATTAGCAAAAAACTATCAGATTAATATTCTCAGAAATATCGTACAAATTATTTTCATAATCATCATTTTTCAATATTTTACAAAAAAAAATATGAAATTGAATTAGTTCAAAGATAAATCATTGATTTATTTTGTAATTTTTATATAAATATTT